>ERZ791740.1483-NODE-1483-length-12663-cov-3.826697_pt1 | contig 12663 bp, 9 predicted proteins | sample MGYA00510041_ERZ791740 | MGnify/ENA primary metagenome ERZ791740 (study PRJEB30046, sample SAMN00791959) | human gut metagenome | study: EMG produced TPA metagenomics assembly of the A metagenome-wide association study of gut microbiota in type 2...
GCTTCATCATTCAGGAAGATACCGCGGTAGGTCACCGCAGGTTCTCCGTCTGTATACTGTCCCGGCTTTACATATACATTCTGTTGCTTTCGGATAGGGACGTCTGCCCACCAATACCAGGGAGATACCCCCATTTGTTCGGAAAGTTCATAGATACCATAGATCGTACCGCGTCTGTCGCTGCCGATGATAACCACTGCTTCATCTACTCCTTCACAGGGATTAGTGACAACTTGCAGGATATATTTCTCATTTTTCCCTTCCAGCTCTTTTTTATCTATTTTGTTTGCAGCTATCAGTTTTTTTACAAAAGGAGTATTATAGGTACCTACAATGACACATCGCTTGGCTTTTGCGCTTGTCAGCGACTCGGGCTTCGTTCCGCATATTTGTAGGATGTCTTGCCTGAGATTGTCGACAGCTATCAATACCCCTTTGTTTTCGGAAGGGTCCACATATACCGGACAAGGAACTCCTTGGGATATCAACGGAAAATGATTATCGGTCGGTGTGAATACTACGAATTGTTCAGCGGCAAATGCTGCTATACTCATAACAGAGAGGTAGAAGAATAGAAATAATCTTTTCATGGTTTCAATATTTAATAATTTGTTGTTAATCATTGATCTTACGTTTCACTGTAACCGGATATTCTACTTTGTAGATAATTGGTAATTGAAAAGTATATAACAGCAGGCTCAAAATGATGCAAATATCCTTCTTCATAAATACTATATTTAATGAAATTATCTTCTTTGTGTCTTTAATTCCAAAAATGGTTTATTTTTTGTCTGTACTGTGACACGATGCAAAGATAGTTGGTATTGATAAGAACGGGCTTTGGGTATGTTTCAATTATTTATACTGTTGATACCAATTTGCTTTTTCTTGAAGTTTTTTCTTCGGAGATAAAATGAAGAAGTGTGAACAAACCGGTTTGTTCAATAAATGTTTTTGATTTTGTTTCAAAATCTTTTTGTATTGTATCTATGAGGCTGTCGGATGAATAATGATGGTTAATGTGTCATATTCCGTATTAATAAGATTGGTATGTGATGCGTATAATATAAGTTGGTTAAACAAGAGTAAGTAGAGATTTTAATGATCTTGAGAATATCGGTAAGCGTCAATTGCATTCTTAACCGAACCATGTAACAGTAACAATTTTTGTGCATGGTCATGATTTAATCCTAGTTCCTCCATAATCATCCTGGTGCCTCTTTCTACCAGTTTATGATTACTAAGCTGCATATTTACCATCTTATTTCCTTTCACCCGTCCAAGTTGAATCATCACCGACGTACTAATCATATTCAGAATCATTTTCTGTCCGGTGCCTGATTTCATCCGGGAACTGCCTGTCACATATTCCGGTCCTACAATCATTTCGATGGCTACATCCGCTTCTGCTGCCATTGGAGAATCGGGATTACTGGTGATACAACCTGTCAGGACACCGTGTTTACGGGCTTCCCGTAAAGCACCGATTACGTACGGGGTAGTGCCGGAAGCGGCAATGCCGATAACGGTGTCTTTTTCGTTGATCTGGTGTTCGACGAGTTCTTCCCAGCCGCGATTTTCATCATCTTCGGCTCCTTCTACCGGATTGCGCAGGGCTGTATCGCCTCCTGCAATCAGTCCGATAATCCAGTTGGGAGACATTCCGAAAGTAGGAGGGATTTCGGAAGCATCCAATACTCCCAGGCGACCGCTTGTGCCGGCCCCCATATAAAAGATGCGTCCGCCTTGTTTCATGCGGGGTACAATCTGATTGACAAGCTCTTCAATTTGTGGAATAGCCTTTTGTACGGCTAACGCTACTTTCTGATCTTCCTGGTTGATATCTTCTAATATCTCTCGCACAGATTTCTTTTCCAGATGATCGTAAAAGGACGGTTGTTCGGTTATCTGCATTTTTATAATTACTGGTTATAAATTACAATAGGTAAAAGAATTATTGTTGATGGTATTGAATCAGCCCTTCCATCGGACTTTGAAGAATCTTACCGATCTGAATACCTGTTGTTTGCGCAGCCTCCTGCAAAATCTCCTTGTAACAGTGAGCTACGGAACCAATAAAATGTACTGGATATTGCTTATAATCATATTGCATCACGTTTCTGCGGAGAAAAGCGATAAAGCTGTTGAGTACTAGTGAACGGATAGCCGGTTCTTCCAAGTGCTGTGCAAGGAAAGGGGAGAGACTAGCCAGAAAACGGTTCGGAAAGGGTTGGCGGTAAACGCGGTCGATGATTTCGGGGGCCGTCAGGTCGAACTGTTTTAAGAAAGCTTCTTTGATGGCGGGTGGAAGCTGGTTTTTCAGTACATCGCCTACCAGTAGTTTTCCTAAGACTGCGCCGCTTCCTTCATCTCCCAGGATGAATCCAAGAGGGGAGATGTTGTTGACAATCTCTTCACCGTTGTAGAAACAGGAATTGGAACCTGTGCCGAGGATGCAGGCAATCCCTGCTTCATGTCCGCATAGTCCGCGGGCAGCGGCAAGCATATCCGAGTTGGCTTTGATATTTCCGATGACAGGCAGGCTGTCGGCGATGGCCCGCCGGAGGACGGGAGCCTTTTCGGGAGTGCAGCCTGCACCATAAAAAAAGACGGAGTTGATCGTTCCTTCCGGTAGTTGTGGCAGAAGGGAATGTGTCAGCTCTTGTTGAATTTCTTCTTCTGATTGGAAGAAGGGATTAATTCCCTTCGTTCCCATTCGTTTGATTGGGGTGCCGTTGAAAACGATGCACCAGTCGGTTTTTGTAGAACCACTATCTGCAATGAGTATCATATCTTTGAGTTTTTTATTGTTTCTTTCCGAAAGAATCCTCCAGTCGGTTGCGAATCATTAATGAGGCGACGATACCGGGTAGGGTACAAATACAAACCCAGATAAAGAAGTTTGTGTATCCGAGATGTTCCTGTATCCATCCGGCAGGCATCCCCGGAATCATCATGCCCAGTGCCATAAATCCGGTTCCGATAGCATAGTGCGCCGTTTTGTGTTCACCTTCTGCTATATAAATCAGATATAGCATATAAGCGATAAAGCCGAAACCATACCCCAACTGTTCGATCGCTACACAAATGGCTATAAATATAGGATTGTCCGGAGTGGCGGCAGCCATCCATACATATAATAGATCGGGAATGTTGATGGCTAATGCCATGGGTAATATCCATTTCTTGAATCCGTCACGGGAAACGAGGAAACCACTAATGATTCCACCGAGCAATAAAGCTATGACACCTATGGTACCGTAGATCATTCCGACAGTTGCTGTGGATAAACCCAGTCCACCTTTATCGGTCGTGTCGAGCAGGAAAGGAGAAGCTATTTTGGCTAACTGTGATTCTCCCAACCGATAGGTGAGGAGGAAAAAGAACATGAGACCGAGGTTCTTTTTCTGAAAGAATGTGACAAAGGTCAGGAGAAAATCCCCCAACAACTTACCCGGTGTGAGTCCGGGACGTTTAATGTCCGAATCAGGATGGGGGAGGATAAGTCGATGATAGATAGTAAGAGCCAGAAATAATCCGGCAAGGAGGTAGAATGTAATACTCCATGCCAGGGGAATATTGTTCTGTGATGTTTCCAGCCATCCTGCCAGCATGACTAGAATTCCCTGCCCGAAAATATTGGCAAGCCGATAGAAAGTATTCCGGATACCGACAAAGAAAGATTGTTCCTTATTATTGAGTCCGAGCATATAGAAACCGTCTGCTGCGATGTCATGCGTAGCGGAACTGAACGCCAACAACCAGAAAAAGGCGAGAGTCAACTGTACATAATGAGCAGTCGGAATAAAGAAGGCTATTCCTGCAAATCCGGCAGCGATGAAACCTTGCATGGCAATAATCCAGGCACGCTTCGTTTTCACCAGGTCGACGAATGGACTCCATAGCGGTTTGATAGTCCAGGGAAGATAGAGCCAGGAAGTGTATAAGGCTATTTCCGTATTGGATAATCCTAAACGCTTGTACATGATAACAGCAATCGTCATTACCGCTACGTATGGCAGCCCTTCTGCGAAGTAGAGGGTGGGTATCCAGCTCCAGGGATTTCTTTTTGTAGTGGGGGTTGTCATGGTATTATTCTTTTTTATTGATATTGTTTCTCGAGCGTACTGCCGGGGTAATAGTGAGACAGTATTTCTTCATATTTGTAACCTTGCTCTCCCATTACGGCAGCACCAATCTGGCAAAGTCCTACTCCATGCCCCCATCCGGCTCCGGTAAGGATGAATCGTGAAGGGATTTTATCCTCTTTATGTCCTTTTTCCTCATATTCCTTGTCTACTACGAAGGCGGAACTATACAGATGAGAAGTAGATAAGGTACGGCGTATTTCCAACTCTTTTCCAATGATGAGTGTCCGTAAGGTTCCTACAATCTTTAGTCGGACAAGACGTCCGGATGTTCCCCGTTCTACAGGAATTAAATCAATGATTTGTCCGAAATCAATCCCTGAACGTTGATGAATCAGTTCTGAAAGCTCCTGCTGCGAATAACTGACTTTCCAACGATAGAAGTCTGCTGTTTCCTGATCGTAGTTGTTTAGTACTTGGCTTAGAATTTTCTTATCCTGCGTATTACAAAAAGCAACAGGTGAGGTACGTATCCATTTATCAGCTTCCGCCTCTATGGTCAAATCGGGAAGTTGTTTTTCAGTCTTGCTATCCCGTTGTCTGATTAGATAAGGATGCTTTACGTTTTCCCAACAATTTTGGAACTCTTCAAAAGCTCCGCCACAACATTTAGAGAAACGGGCATCACAAATCGCTCCTTTATACATCAGCACTTCCCCCCGCGTGGCGGAGACTGCTTCGATGGCTTGTGGTGTTGAGGCTCGTGTAATTCCCTGATAACGCTGGCAATGATCATCGGCACATACATCGAAATTTCTATGTGCTTCATGGTCATACCATTTTATAAATTGAGAATGGAGAGTGGAGAGTGGAGAGTGGGCTGCGCTATCCGGCTGCACAGTAACTCTCCACTCTCCATTCTCAACTCTCAACTTATTAAGTAGCCAGCTTCGGGAGATGACGGCGTGAGCCTTTAGTAGTTCTAAAGAAGCTGTTGCGCTCATTTCGGATGAAATTACACTGGTAAGATATTCCTCAATGGAAATCACATTGATGGCGGTTAGTTGTTCTCCTTCGACGATGATCTTTAATTCCCCTTTGAATTTCTGGACTTCTTTGCGTTCCCAATGGAAGTTGATTCCGATGGTCACATCTTTCAGTTCAAAGAAAGCATGCGCATTTTGTGGAGGAATGAAGGATAATTCGTCGTACTCTTTCCCTTGCCAATGAATCTTCCCATCCTGATAAATAACTTTCTGTGTCCCGGAAATTTCCGTTCCGACAGAAGAACTAAATTTCACCGGGAAAGAGAATTCAATCTCTTTCCCGGAAAGGATACCGACTGTTATTTGAGGTTGAGTCATAATACAGCTTTAATACGTTCTAGTATTTTTTGCAGTTTTTCTTTGGATATAGATATTTCCCGATAGATATCATATACCTTTTCAGGAGTCAGTTTCTCCATATCCTCTTCACGTACTATAGGGAATATGCCGTTCATTTCAGCTATAGCAGGACTGATGAGAATTTGTTCGTCTCCTTTTGCGTAATAGCAGTCGGGACGATGTTTGCTGCGTAAGAAGATAATACAATTGTAAGGGTGTTCGGCCACTGATTCAAATTCTTCTTCGTAGCGCTCTCTAAAATCCTCTTTGGTGCGTTCCAAACCATACCAGGCAAGAATATTCATCATTGGTTCTTTTCCGTTATTATTGGCAGCTAAGATGTCGTAAATCAGATGAAAGGTTTTCGACATTGTTTTCTTATTTTTCGCCTGAATCCTGATGAAACTGTACGGGAAATCTTCATAACTAATTCGCACCTTGTCGTTATCTATTAAATCTATGTGATCGTAATATGATCCCTGCATACTTTCCTCTTTACTGCAAGCTTGAAAATGGGCATGATCGGGAGCGGAAGCTCCACATTCCGGTCCATTATACAAAAGGAAGTATTCTCTCATTATGTCGGTGAATTCTATCATATCTTTAAAACGCCCGGCTATGGATTGCGACTTGTGTTCCTTATCTACAATTGTAAAGTGGTGTTTAAATATGGGATAGGGATTAACCAGTATCTGATAATTCCTATAACTGATGAATTCTTGTTCCTGCGGTCGGTTTGTTTGGCAGAGGAAGCAAGGCCGTGAGTGAATGGAGGCAGTATCTGTCTGTGCGGTAGTCGAAAGAATACGTTTCGGATTAAGGAATAGGTTCGCATCTAAATATTGCTTACCAAACCATTTGGATATTTCTTTTGTTCGTGACCGATACTGTTCCAATGCCTGGTAATTCTCTTTGGCTAGTTCCCAAGAAAGAGTTTGCTTTTGGAATAACTGTTCGATTCTTTGCTGAATTTTCTCTAATGTCGTTTCTTGTTGCAGGATGCGCTGTTCCAATTCCCACGTACGAAGCCGGTCTTTATATAGATTATTCTGGTTGATTTTCTCAACAGGCAGTGCAGCATCCGAGTTGCCTTCCCAACGGCGGCAAAGGTAAATCACGTCGTATATTCTGCCTATCTGATAATCGTGTGAAATTTTCAATCCAAGGGCATAATCTTCTCCATAGCTTGTGTTCGGGACTTTGATTTCCCGAAGAATGGGCGTGTAGAATGCACGGGGAGCTCCCAGACCGTTGATACGTAATGCATTATTTCGTCCGTTGTCGGGCGTCCATTCCTTATGATCGATGATGCCGGGGGCAATTTCCTGCATATCAAAGTTAGTCATCATATAAGTGCCGATTACCATTGCACATTTCTGTTTATAGAAAGTATCAATAATGATTTGCAGGCTATGTTCGTTTTTATACACGTCGTCGCTATCAAGTTGGACGGCAAACTTTCCGCATTTCTCGTGATGGATACCTATGTTCCAACATCCGCCTATACCGAGGTCATCTCTTTCGGGAATGACGTGAATCAGCCGCTTGTCCGAACTAAGTTCATGGAGAACTTCACTGGTCCCGTCTGTCGAATGATTGTCGATGACAATGACATTGAACGGAAAGGTCGTTTGCTGGTTCAGTGCCGAGTGTACGGCATCTTTGACTGTGCGAATACGGTTGCGTACGGGTATAATGACAGAAGCTTCATACTCAAAAGTGTGGGAAGAAAAGTCTACAGGACGGAAGATAGGATAAAGATATCCGCCAATTTCCTTCAAATGGTTGGCGCATGCCTGTTCCATTTCAATCTGTACCTGACGGTTTTTAGGGTCTACATAATCGAACTGCTTCTCACCGCTTTTCCGCTTGTCACTTTCTACTTCGGTATATAGATATTCGTTGATGTGTACCAGTTTGCTCTTTTGGGATATTTTGAGTCTCAAATCATACAAGCCTGCATATTGATATTCCTCTTCCGTATTTTCTATAACTTCCTTGAATGCGTTGGCATTGAACAGTAAAACCGAGCCGAAATTGAAGTCGTCACGCAGGCTACCGGGTTGGTAATCAATGACCGGAGCTGTTTTTTGCACACCGTCTATCTGTTGGTAATGGTCTGCATATACCATGCCAGCTTGGGTCATTTCCATTACTTGAACCATTCTTTCAAGAGCGAACATGCCTATTTTTAGTGCAGTGTGTTTGGTATAGAGCAAGGTATATGTTTTATCAGAATGTTCTGCAATAGCTCGCATTGCTTGTGTAGACTGCATTTTCTCTACAGAGATGAGTTCGCATCCGGGAATACAGACATTGGTAATTGGCGATGCCAATAAATAAATTTTGTCTACCAGCGTTGATGCACGTAACTCCTTAACTGTTTGCACAGTTTCTTCCAACCGGCTGAAAGGAAGAAAACAGTTGATTGTTGTTTTCATTATTTTACTTTTTGTTTTGTAGTATGAGTTGTGTAAGATGTTTCTTTGTCTTGTCTTTTGATGAACAAACAAAGTCCAAGGAATGTGAACAGGGCATTGATTATCAACAACTCGTAACTAATTTGGTAACCGTTGAGCCATGCTTCCGAATTTCTTTGCAGGATATAGCAAAGAATAGGAGAAGCGATAGCTACCAACGGAATATATTTATCATAAACTTGTTTCTTGGTGAAGATGCCGAAAGCGAACAATCCTAAGATAGGGCCATACGTATAACTGGCTAATGTGTAAATCGCATCAATCACACTCGTGTTGTTCAGCAGATTGAATACGAAAATGACTGCTCCCATCACAACTGCCATACCGATATGTACATGTTTGCGTATTTGGCTAAGTGCCGCCTCTCCTTTTTTCTGTGCATGTAAAATATCTACAGTAAAGGAAGTGGTCAGTGCCGTCAAGGCAGAACCCGCTGCAGAATAGGCGGAGGCTATCAGTCCGATAATGAATAATATTCCGACTATGCCGGGAAAATAATTTCCGGTAGCAATCATCGGAAACAACTCGTCGCTTTTTTCCGGATTCCCAATGCCTTGCTGTGCTGTAAACGTATATAACAGTACTCCCAGCATCAGAAAAAGCAGAATGACAAAGAACTGTGAGATTCCACTGGTAATCATATTCTTCTGTGAGTCCCGGAAGTTCTTGCAGCTAAGATTGCGCTGCATCATATCCTGGTCGAGCCCGTTCATGGCAATAACGGTGAATACTCCTGCCAGGAATTGCTTGAAGAAATATCGTTTGTCATTAACATCGTCAAAAAAGAATGTCTTGGAAAAGTCACTGTCTGAAATCGTACTAACCAAACCACTGAAATTCAGATGCAAGCTGGAAGCAATATAATAGATGCAAAGTACAACCGACACTACCAGGCAGAATGTTTTTAGAACATCCGTCCATATCAATGATTTCACTCCACCGCGGAAAGTGTAGAGCCATACTATAAATACGGTAAGTATGACATTCAACAGGAAAGGAAGATGGAAAGGTTCGAAGATAAGAAACTGCAATGTCAGGCATACGAGAAAGAGTCGGACGGCTGCCCCTAGCATCTTTGAAATAAAAAAGAACCAGGCTCCCGTCTTGTAGGAAGAGCTTCCGAACCTGTTCTCCAGATATTCATATATGGAAACCAGGTTCATACGATAAAAGAGAGGAACGAGTACAAACGCAATGATAATTTGTCCTACTATGAATCCCAGCACCATTTGCAGGTAAGAAAAGCTACTTGCCTGTACCATACCCGGAACGGAAACGAAAGTGACTCCGGAAATGGTGGAACCAATCATGGCAAAAGCAACAACATACCATGCCGATTTACGGTTTCCGACAAAGAATCCCTCATTGTCGGCTTTGCGTCCTGCTATATAAGAGATAGTGAACAGGATTATAAAGTATGCCACAATAGTGATAGATATAACGGCTGGACTCATATCTGCTATTTAAATTGGTTTGAGGATGAATGATCCGAATTAGTTTATCTTTGTCTACAAAAGTAGGGAATTTATCATATATATGTATACTCCTACCTATTTTTTATTCCCGGTGTGCCTCCGGTCGCGTGTTTGGACGAACGCCAGTTTTTATTGAGCGAGGACAACTCCGGAGATTTCTTTTCAAGCGAAATGCCGGTTATTTTGTCAATGGTGTGCATTTCATCTCTAAAACAACAAGTGTCAAAAGTATGTCCTGGTGCAGTCTCTTTACTACTCGAAAGTGCCAGATACCCACCATTATTGTTCAGTGCCGGGAAGTTCGGTATAATTATTATATTTTCTCCACCGACTTTATGTTTCTGAACGACTCTGTTGAAGTATTTCGTGAAACAAAGATAAGTTTTGGAAGGAATGGCTAGGGGAGTAGAAGGACTCTCATTTTGAAGGATAGTAGTATTGTATATTGTCCCGTCTTCATGCATTTTATATAGATAAAGTGCGGGTAAAATGACTGCCTGTTCAGTTGGATTATAGATTTCTACATATTCTGCACCATCAGTGGCATTGTTATACATTATTTCATTGAAAAGAAGCATACCTCTCACATCTTCCGGTAATTCGGGAGTGTCTGGATTATCTGGAAGGTCCGTATCGGGGTTATCGGGTGTTTCGTCGGGTGATGTGTTCGTTTTTACGTCATTAGACAACTGTATGTGATGGAACGTGAATCCTTTACAACGGGTTTTGGTGTAAATGCAGTATATACCGCAGTAGCGGGAAGTCTGTATATCGGTATCTTTTATCTGTCTTTCTTTTACGTATTCATTCTCGGATTCAAGCCGTGTCCAAAAAGTCCAGTAACCATTATTGTCACGTTCTACTTTTATATATAGTTTCGGTGAAGAGTCTCCTTTCATCAACTCTCTTCCCGAAGCCAGTAGTTTAGATTGGTCTCCGTTTTGACGATAAAGAGTTACATTATCTTTTGCTCCTCCAATCTGAATGTAATAGCCGTTTAAATTGCCGGAAAGAATGTTTGAGGAAGAAGTCAGATAAAATCGTGCATAATTGTTGGCGGAGGGGTTGAAGGTGAGGTGAACTCCAAATTCCCAACGGGTATTTTTTACAGAGGTAGAAGGAATGGTGACATAAGCTGTTCCGGCGTCTTCGTATGGATCATTCAGATGGATTCCTTCTTTAGAATTGATGGTGAATTTGTCCATCTCTCCTTCCCAGGGAAGTTCGGGTGTGATAGTGTCTTCTCCTTTTAAATCTCCCTTTTCTTCGTCATCAGCAGGAAGCGAACAGTTGTAGAACAACATACTGAAAAAACATAAGAGAATGATTGTTTGGTAAATTTTCATGCGGTTTTTAATTTGAGTTTTTCGTTTTACCGTATTTGTTTGTGTATAGCGCAGAAGCAATTGCGGTTTGGATATTTGAATGAGGGACAAAGATAGACCTTCTTCTTGTAAATAAGACATTATTTATGTAAAAAAGATCACAAGTTCCTTTTATTCCCTGCAAATGTGCGGAAGGAAACTAATATAAGAAATTAGGTATTTATAAAGAAAGTGACCGACTTGTATTGCGACGATTGTCGTGCAGCAAGTCGGCCACTTATTGAGTCTTATCAATGTGCTTTTTTTAAGACTAGATGTTCTTAACTTTAATCAGATATTCGGCAATCTGAACTGCATTCAGAGCAGCGCCTTTCTTGATCTGGTCACCTACAATCCAGAAAGTCAATCCGTTTTCGTTTGTCAGGTCTTTGCGGATACGGCCTACGTATACCGGATCTTTACCTGCCAGGAACAACGGCATCGGATATTCTTTTTCAGCCGGATTGTCCTGCAGCACCAGACCTTCACCGTTAGCGAACGCTTCACGAGCTTCTTCTACGGAAATCGGACGTTCTGTTTCTACCCAGATACTTTCAGAGTGAGCGCGTAATGCAGGAACACGTACACAAGTTGCACTAACCTTTACGTCAGAATGCATGATCTTACGTGTTTCATTATACATTTTCATTTCTTCTTTCGTATAACCGTTTTCTGTAAACACGTCGATCTGCGGAATCAGGTTGAAAGCCAACTGATAGGCAAACTTCTCTACAGTCACAGGTTCGTTTGCCAATACCTGACGATATTGTTCGTACAATTCGTCCATGGCAGCGGCACCCGCACCACTTGCTGCCTGATAGGTAGACACATGCACGGTTTTTATATGAGAAAGCTGTTCGATGGCTTTCAGTGCAACTACCATCTGGATAGTCGTACAATTAGGGTTGGCGATAACGCCGCGCGGACGTTCCAATGCATCCTCTGCATTTACTTCAGGCACCACCAAAGGCACATCGGCATCCATACGGAAAGCGCTGGAGTTGTCGATCATCACAGCACCATACTTGGTAATTGTTTTCTCGAACTCCTTAGATGTTCCTGCACCGGCAGAAGTGAAAGCAATGTCTACCCCTTTAAAGTCATCGTTGTGTTGTAAGAGTTTCACCTCGATCTGTTTACCGCGGAAAGTATATGTTGTTCCGGCACTACGTTTAGAACCGAACAAAACTAACTCGTCCATCGGGAAGTTTCTCTCATCGAGCACGCGCAGGAACTCTTGTCCTACGGCTCCGCTTACGCCAACAATAGCTACTTTCATCTTTTTCTTTTGTTAAATTGTGAATATTGAATTTCTCTCCTTATCCTGTCGAATAGAAAAGATTTGGCTGCAAAATTATAACAATTTAGCATATAAACATCGATTTTGAGAGAAATATTTCAGTTTTTCGGCGGATTACTCATGCTTCCGTATAGTTGGACGTGGTTATTGGAGTGAAATGACCATTAGACATTCATTGGATTCTGCAAACTTTTTTGTTCCTTTGCAGAAAATTCCTAAAAAACACAGCCTATGAACCTGTTTGATCTCAATTTAACTCTGCCGATTTCTGATCCGACCTGGGTGTTCTTTTTGGTACTAATTATCATTCTCTTTGCTCCGATGATCCTCGGACGTCTTCATATACCTCATATTATAGGCATGATTCTGGCGGGTGTATTGATTGGCGAACACGGTTTTCATGTGCTCGACCGTGACAGCAGTTTCGAACTCTTCGGCAAAGTGGGATTATATTATATCATGTTCCTTGCCGGACTCGAAATGGATATGGAGGACTTTAAGAAAAACCGGACGAAAAGTGTTGTGTTCGGCTGGTTCACCTTTCTGATTCCGATGGCGTTGGGAATATGGA
>ERZ791740.1496-NODE-1496-length-12525-cov-8.710345_pt1 | contig 12525 bp, 9 predicted proteins | sample MGYA00510041_ERZ791740 | MGnify/ENA primary metagenome ERZ791740 (study PRJEB30046, sample SAMN00791959) | human gut metagenome | study: EMG produced TPA metagenomics assembly of the A metagenome-wide association study of gut microbiota in type 2...
CGTGCTGCGCCTTGCGGGCCAGCTCCGCCGCCTGCCGCTGCTCGCGCGCCACCTGCTTCTCCGCCTGACGGCGCAGGCGCGCCTCGAGCTGCTGCTCATGGCGCAGCTGCTGCTCGGTGGCGTGCTGCTCGTGCCGCTCCTGATACGCGGCCATGTGCTGTTCGTGCCGCTCGGACAGCTCCGCCTGATGCTGGGCGCGGCGAGCGCTGCGTTCGGCGCGCTCGTGCTCGATGCGCGCGTGCAGCTGCGTCCGGCGGGCCTCGATGCGCGCCGCGCTCGTGGGATGATTTGCGCGGAAATCGTGGTCGAAGTGGTCGCGCCGCTCGCGCACGTGCTCGACGAACTCGGGGTACTCCTGCTCGACGCGGTCGATGAGGCTGTCGCGCTCGACCTCGAGGTCGGTAAACACATCGTCCTCGGAGTTGCCGAGCAGCGCGGCCAGCTCGTCCGTGTGGCCCTCGAGGTGCAGCAGCACCTCGTCGGTGTCGATGCTGCCGAAGTGAAAGTCCTCGTTGAGGAAATGCTCGAGCATCGTGCGGCGCGCGTCCTTGTCCTCTGTTGTGCGCATGCGCGCGAGCAGGAGCTGCACGTTGCGCTCGATCTGCACCTCGGCGTCCGCGCCGTAGAGCCACTCGAGCTCCTGCAGCTGGCGGATATCGTCCATGTTGTCGGGGATGCGCTGCTGCGCCCCGCCGATGTCGACGGCCGCGTCGGCATCGCGCAGCGCGCCCTGGATCGTGCGGCGCACCGCGCCGGATTCGATCAGCTCCCCGGCCTCGAAGTGCCGCAGCTGGTCGTTGACCTCGCCGATGTGCTCGGTCAGGTAAAAGCGCACGCCCTGCGCGCGCAGCTTGCGGTTGAGCACGACGAGCCGGTCGCACGCCGTGATGTCCACGCTCACGATGGCGCTGCCGTCGACGATGACGGCCTGCGTATCAGGCTGCACCGCGCCCTCGATGTCCTCCTGAAAGCGGCGGATGTTGGCGAAAAACAGGCTGCCGCTGAAGCGGTAGAGCACGATGTGCGGCAGCGCCTGCACGCCGCTGACGCGGTCGATCGGGAAAAACCCGGCCTTGCCCGGCAGCGTGCCGAGGAAGGTGCGCTGGGGCGCTGCCGCGCGCATGAGCACGTCGATGAACGACAGCACCATGCCCACGAGCACGCCCTTGATCGCACCGAGCAGCAGCACGCCGAAAAACGCCCCGGTGAAGATGCCGAGCTCCACGCGGTTGACGCGCCAGAGCCGCCGCGCGATGCCGAACTCCGTCGCCCCGATGAGCGCGTTGACAACGATGGCCGTCAGCACCGGCACGGGCAGAAAGCGGATGAGCGGCGTGGCGACGAGCAGAACGACGAGCATGGTCACGCTCGCCGTGACGGACACGAGCTGCGTCCTGCCGCCGTTGCGCTCGTTGACGGCCGTGCGCGACACGCTGCCCGACACGACGCAGCAGCCGACGAGCCCGGCGGCGACGTTGCCCACGGCATACGTCACGATCTCGCGGCGGCCGTTGAGGCGGTAGCCGTTTTTCTGCGCCGTGCCGGAGGAGGCCAGCAGCGTCTCGGCCAGAATGACGGCCGCGACCGGCAGCGTCGCCACGAGCGCCTGCGTAAACGGCAGCGCGGTGAGGTCCGGCAGCACGACCTTCGGCAGGCCGCGCGGCACAGCGGCCAGCAGCGCCACGCCCCAGTCGTCCAGCGGGGCGAACGCGCCGAGCAGCCCGCCAGCCACCATCATCACGAGCACCCACGGCACCTTCGGCCACTTGCGCGGCGCGATGAGCAGGATCGCCAGCGTCCCGAAGCCGAGCGCGGCGGTGGGCCAGTTGATGACTTTCGCTGCGTCAAAAACGTGCCCCAGCAGCTCGAACAGCTCGCCCGTGCCGGTCGCGGAGCCGAGCAATTTTGGCACCTGCATGAGGATGATCTCGCAGCAGACGCCGCTGATGAACCCGCCCATGACGGGCTCGGAGATGTAATCGACGGCCTTGTCCGCGTGCACGAGTGCGAACACGGCCAGCCACAGCGCGACGTACAGCGTCAGCACCGGCACGATGCGCATGGCCTCCGCGCCGCCGGGCGTGACGCCGAGCGACGCGAGCACCGCGCCGATCATGGCGGCCGGCGCGGCGTCGACGCCGAAGATGAACTCCCGCGTCGTGCTGAGCATCGCAAACAGCAGAATCGGCACCAGCGACCCGTACAGCCCGTAGACCGGCGGCAGGCCGGCCAGCTGAGCATAGCCCATCGAGATCGGGATGGACAGCAGCGCGATGAGCGCGCCGGAGAACAGATCCGGCCCGAGCTGCGCCCGGTCGTACCCACGCAGGGAGGCGAACAGCGGCTGGGAAAGCGCTTTCATAGTATCACCTGGTTTTAATATATAGAGTGTCCCGCTCAGGCGAGCAGGGGGTCAAGCCCGGCGTCGAGCCGGGCGTTGCGTTTCGCCTTCGGCCGGTCGATGACCCGGCCGCGCGCGACGGGGTTTCCGAGGATGCGGCGCACGAGCTTTTCGTTGTCGCGCTGCTTTTTCTGGATCTTGCCACTGCCGGCCAGATGCACGTGCATGTTGATGAGTCCGGGCAGCAGATAGCGCCCGCGCAGGTCGATGCGTGTGTACCCCGCCGGGGCAGTGCCGGCCGGCACGATGTCCGTGATCGTCTCGCCGTCCGTGAGCACGCACAGTCCGGGCTGTACGCGCATATCCTTCGTGCCGTCGAGAAGGTTTGCGTTGTCAAATGCGTATTTCATGCTGCGCCTCTCTTTCCGCGGCCCGGCCGCACCGGGCAAAATGAATAAAAACAGAATATCACATTTGGCAAATATGTCAAGCCGTGCGGCACGTCCGACGCGCACCCCTTGGCTTCCTTGTGTAAAGGGAGCTGGCAGCCGTCAGGCTGACTGAGGGATTGACACGTTGATTCCTGCGCTGGCTTCGTATCTACACCCCCTCCGTCGCGGCAAAAAGCGCCGCGCCGCCGGTCACGCCCCGCGCAGCAAAGCGCGCCGGGCAGTGCCCGGCGCGCCCGCACGCATCCAGAATGTGTTGTCTTACGCTGCCTTGTCCTGCGCCGCCGACGCCGCGAGCATGTCGTCGATGCTCACGCCGTAGCCCTTGGCGGGGTCTGCGAGCAGCACGTGCGTCACCGCGCCGATGAGCCTGCCGTCCTGCAAAATGGGGCTGCCGCTCATGCCCTGCACGATGCCGCCGGTCGCGGCCAGCAGGTCCGGGTCGGTGACGGCGATGAGAAAGCGCGTGCACCCGCCGTCATGATACACCCGGCTGATGTCCACCGTGTACGCCCGCACGTCCTCGCCCGCGACCGTGGACAGGATGGTCGCGCCGCCGGTTTTCACCGCGTCGGCGGATGCCGTCTCGACCGCGTCCCCGTCCGGCGGCGCGTCCAGCGTGCCGAAAATGCCAAACAGGCAGTTGCGCTCGATGCCGCCGATGCGGTTGCCGGGATCGAAGCTGCCGACGAGTTCCCCGGCCGTGCCGTGGCCGCCGGGGCGCGCGTCCGCGATGACGGCCGAGAGCACGCTGCCGTCGCGCAGCGGCATGAGCACGCCGCTCGCCTCGTCCGAGATACCGTGGCCGAGCGCGCCGTAGCGCCCCGTGGCCGGGTCATAGTACGTGAGCGTGCCGACGCCCGTCACCCCGTCGCGCAGCCAGAGGCCGAGCTGCCGCGTGCCGTCGGCCGTGACGGCGGGGGTGACCGTCGCCGTGACCTCCGCGCCACCGCGCAGCACGGTCACGGACATGATGTCCCCCGCCGCGTCCATGGCGGCAAGAAAGTCCGCCGAGGACGCGATGTCCCGGCCGTCGATGCGACAGATCACGTCACCGGGCAGCAGCCCCGCGTCCTTGGCAGGCGTGGCCTTGCCGCCGGGCGTGTCCACCTCGGCGAGATCCGCCACGAGCATGCCCGCCGTCGTCATCTGAATGCCGACGGCCCGGCCGAGCGGCACGAGCGACGCCGCCTGCGCCGACACGCCCGCGCACAGCGCGAGCGCGACCGCCGCCGTGACGGCAAATCGGCGCAAAAAATGTGGTTGTTTCCGCAAAAAATCCCCCCTTTGCGCGTGCAGTATCAGTATGCCGGGTTTCGGACAAAATAGCGGCGGAACATTCTTGCTCGATTGCCTGCCGGGGCGCAAATGCCTGCGGCGGCGTGCATACGATGTACGGAGCCAGTTTTGGTAATTCGATGCATCGGAGGCATTTTCATGACGCAAACCTTAAAACAGGGCGACCGCGGCGCGCTCGTGTCGCTGCTGCAGCTGGGCCTGCAGCGCGCGGGACAGACGCCGGGCGCGCTCGACGGCATCTTCGGCGCACAGACGGCGGCGGCCGTGCGCGCGTTTCAGGCGGCGAACGCCCTCACGCCGGACGGCATCGCGGGCGCGCGGACGCACCGCGCACTGCTGCCGTACTACACCGGCTTCGTCACGCGCACCATCCGCGCGGGCGACACGTTTTCCGCTCTCGCGCGGCAGTACGGCACGAGCGTGGACGCCATCGCGCTCGCCAATCCCTACCTCGACCCCGAGCGCCTGCCGCTCGGCCGGGCGCTGACGATCCCGCTGCCGTTTTCCGTCACGCCGGCGGACATTCCCTATTCCTCGGCGCTCATCGGGTACGTCGTGCGCGGGCTGGCCGCGCGCTATCCCATGCTCGCGGTCGGGGAGTTCGGCCGCAGCGTGCTCGGCCGCCCGCTGTGGTATCTGACGCTCGGCAGCGGGCCGAAGCTCGTGTTTTACAACGCCGCGCACCACGCCAACGAGTGGATCACGACACCGCTGCTGCTCACGTTCTGCGAGCAGCTATGCGCCCGCCTCGGCGACGGCGGCGACATGGAGGGGCAGAACATCCGCGACCTGCTGTCCAGGGTCACGCTCGTGCTCGCCCCGGCCGTGGACCCGGACGGCATCGACCTCGTGACCGGCGCGCTCGACGCCGAGACGACTGCCGCAGCCAAAGCGCTCGCTGAAAACTACCCCGACATTCCCTTCCCCTCCGGCTGGAAGGCGAACATCCGCGGCATCGACCTCAACCTCCAGTACCCCGCCGGATGGAGCACCGCGCGCAAGATCAAATTCGCCGCGGGCTACACGCGCCCCGGCCCGCGCGACTATGTTGGCCCGGCGCCGCTCGTCGCGCCCGAGAGCCTGGCGATGTACGGCTTCACCCGCGCGCTCGACCCGCTGCTCACCCTGTCGTACCACACGCAGGGCCGCGTCATCTACTGGCAGTATGACGGCTACGACGTACCGGGAAGCGAAGCGATCGCCCGGCAGTTTGCCGCCGTAAGCGGCTACGACGTCGCGGCCACGCCCTACGCCGCCGGCCACGCGGGATATAAGGACTGGTTCATTCAGGACTACCGCCGCCCCGGCTTCACGATCGAGGCGGGCAGCGGGGAAAATCCCCTGCCGCTCAGCCAGTTTCCCGATATCTGGTCGGATAACCTCGGCATCCTGCTCGGCGGCATGACCGCCGTTTTGTGACATTTGTCACGGCCTGCATCCAAACCGCCCACATGGCACATTTTGACCGTTTTTCGGCAAAAAATGCATGCTAAGATAGAGGCAAATTGGGCCAACAGGTGCATTTGCGACGTCACAAAGGAGGCAATTTTCATGCTGCTGTCAGACAAAATCAAAAAATTCAGCGTCGAGCAGGCCATTGACTACCTCAACCGTAACCCGGTCAAGAACCTGCCGAAGCTCCTCGACTGGGCGGACACGTTCTGCGCCGGCAAGTTTGAGGGCCAGCGCCGCGCCATCTCGCTCGAGGGCGACGAGACGACGACGGGCAGCCGCCGCAGCGAAAAAGAAGTAAAATGCGCGCAAAGAATGCAAAAAAATTGTGCGCAAAGAACGAAAAAGCACCGTCTCCCAGTCGGGAGACGGTGCTTTTTCCAGCCTTCCCCTCGAGGGGACGGCCAGGGCACACAGTCCCGCACAGGGAAAAGCGTCATCAGCGCTGCCGGTGCTGCGCCGCGTGACAGCAAAACGAAAAAACGTGCATGGAAGGGTCCTTCCATGCACGTTTCGGGTCAGATGGGGTTTCCCCGGCTTGGCCTTGCGGCGGGTCAGCTGTGCTGGCCGTGGGCCGGGTAGTGGATGTGCAGCAGCTCGTGGGCGCGGCCCTGGAGCAGGGTGTCGTAGACATAGCCCAGGTCGGGGTTCTGCTGCGGGATGCGCAGAGCGCAGGCTTCGTCTGCCTTGAAGATGGCCTCGGCGCGCTCAGCCTTGCGCTTGTTGCAGGCGGGGGGCTGGCCGCCGCCGCCGATGCAGCCGTTCGGGCAGGCCATGACCTCGATGAAGTCGAACTGCTCCTCGCCGGACTCGACCTTGGCGATGAGCTTGTCGGCATTCGCCAGACCGTTGGCCACCGCGATGCGGATGGTCAGATCGCCGGCCGTGACGGTGAAGGCCTTGATGCCCTCGAGCCCGCGCACGCCGCACTCGGCGATGGTCTGCAGGGTGTTGGGGCTGGCATCGTCGAGCACGCGGCGGATGACGGCCTCGGTCACGCCGCCGGTCACGCCGAAGATAACGCCGGCGCCGGTGTAGTCGCCGAGCGGGGCGTCGGGCTCCTCGTCCGGGAGGTGGGCAAAGTCAATGCCAGCCTCCTCGATCATGTCGCACAGCTCGCTCGTCGTGATGACGAGGTCGATGAGCCGCTCGCCGTCCTTTTCCAGCTCGGGGCGCGCGGCCTCGAACTTCTTGCCGGTGCAGGGCATGATGGCCACGGAGTAGACGTTCTCGCCCGCAAACTGCTTGCGGATGAGCGAGCCGAACATCGCCATCGGGCTGCCGCAGGTGCTCACCTGGGGCATGAGGTGCGGGTGGCGGTGCTCCACGTGCTGGATCCAGCCGGGGCAGCAGGAGGTAAACATCGGCAGCTTCGCGCCGGTCTTGACCTTCTCAAGAAACTCCGCCGACTCCTCCATGATCGTCAGGTCGGCCGTGAGGTTCGTGTCGTACACCACGTCAACGCCGAGGCGGCGCAGCGCGGCGACGAGCTTGCCGGTGCAGGGCTCATTGGCGGGCAGGCCGAAGCGCTCGGCCATGCCGACGCGCACGCTCGGCGCGTACTGCACGACGACCTTGCGGGTCTGATCCTGCAGCATCGACCAGAACTTTTCGGTCTCGTTGCGGATCGTGATCGCGCCGGTCGGGCACACGGCGGCACACTGGCCGCAGCCGACACAGTCGGTATCCTTGAGGGTCTTGCCGAAGTCGGCGGAGATGTGCGCCTTCTTGCCACGGCCGCTGAAATCGACCGCGCCGATGTTTTGAATTTCAGCGCAGGTGCGCACGCACAGTCCGCACAGGATGCACTTGCTCGGGTCGCGCACGATGCTCGGCGAGGAGAGATCCATCGGCTCGGTGCAGTAGGTGTTGGGCTCGAAGCGGTGCGCGTCCACGTGGTAGCGGCGGGCGTACTCCTGCAGCTTGCAGCGGCCGCTCTGGTCGCAGGTCAGGCAGTCGGCCCGGTGGCTGCTCATCAGCAGCTGCAGCGTGGTGCGGCGGCTGTCGAGCACCTGCTTGGTATGGGTGCTCACGACCATGCCGTCGCGCGGCTGCATGGAGCAGGCGGCGTCCATCTTGCCGCGGTCGTTCTCGACGAGGCACAGGCGGCAGCCGCCGTAGATGGACAGGTTTTCACAGTAGCAAAGCGAGGGGATGTCGATGCCGTTGTTGCGGGCGACCTCCAGCACATTGCGCTCGGTCGTGAACGGGCAGGACACGCCGTCGATGATCATTTTCTTTTCTTCAGCCATGGTTCACGCCTCCTTGATCGCACCGAACGGGCAGCCAGTCTTGCAGGTGCCGCACTTGATGCATTTGTCTGTGTCGATGTGGTGCGGCTTTTTCAGCTCGCCGGTGATCGCGCCGGCCGGGCAGTTGCGCGCGCACTTCGTGCAGCCCTTGCACACTGCCGGGTCGATGACATACGTCGTCAGGCTGCGGCAGCTGCCGGTGCGGCACTTCTTGTCGAAGATATGCTCGCGGTATTCGTCCTCGAAGTTGGCGAGCGTGGACAGCACGGGGTTCGGCGCCGTTTTGCCGAGACCGCACAGGGAGGAGTTCTGGATCATCTTGGCGAGGGAGCGCAGCTCCTCAATGTCGCCGGGGCGGCCGTTGCCCTTCGTGATCCGGGTGAGAATGTCGAGCATACGGGTCGTGCCCTCGCGGCACGGGGTGCACTTGCCGCACGACTCGTTGCAGATGAAGTTCATGAAAAACTGCGCGATGGACACCATGCACGTGTCCTCGTCCATGACGACGAGGCCGCCGGAGCCGATGATCGCGCCGGCTTTTTTCAGCGAGTCAAAGTCCATGGGCAGGTCCATGTGCGCCTCGGTCAGGCAGCCGCCGGACGGGCCGCCGATCTGCACGGCCTTGAACGCTTTGCCGTTTTTGATGCCGCCGCCGATGTCGTACACGACCTCGCGCATCGTCGTGCCCATGGGCACTTCGATCAGGCCGGTGTTGACGACGTTGCCCGTGAGGGCGAAGGCCTTCGTGCCGGAGCTGCCCTCCGTGCCGACGGATTTGAACCAGTCCGCGCCCTTTTTGATGATATCGGGCACGTTGGCAAACGTCTCGACGTTGTTCAGGCAGGTGGGCTTGCCGTACAGGCCCTTGTCGACGGAGCGCGGGGGCTTCGTGCGCGGCATGCCGCGGTTGCCCTCGATGGACGCGGTCATGGCCGAGCCCTCGCCGCAGACGAACGCGCCTGCGCCGCAGTTGATGTGCATGTGGAAGTTGAAGCCGCTGCCGAGGATGTTGTCGCCCAGCAGGCCGAGCTCCTTGGCCTGCTCGATGGCGATGGTCAGCCGGTGCACGGCCATGGGGTACTCGGCGCGGACATAGATGTAGCCCTCGGTGGAGCCGGTGGCCACGCCCGCGACGATCATGCCCTCGATGACCTTGTGCGGGTCGCCCTCCATGCAGGAGCGGTCCATGAATGCGCCGGGGTCGCCCTCGTCGCCGTTGCAGACGATGTACTTGACGGGCTCTTCCGTATGTGCCGCGACCTGCGCCCACTTGCGCCCGGTCGGGAAGCCCGCGCCGCCGCGGCCGCGCAGGCCGGAATCGCTCACGGCCTGGACGATCTCGTCCGGCTGCATCTCGAACAGGGCCTTGGCCAGCGCGCCGTAGCCGCCGATGGACAGGTACTCCTCGATGGATTCCGCGTCGATATGGCCGCAGTGCTCGAGCACGCGGCGGGTCTGCTTTTTGTAAAACGGGATGTCCTCCTGGCGCTCATAGAGCTCGCCGCCCTTGTTGTAGCCCAGGCGCTCGATGAATTCGCCGCCGAGGATGGTCTTCTGGATGATCTCCTCCACGTCGCTGACCTGGCACTTCGTGTACAGCCAGCCCTCCGGCTCGATGCGCACCAGCGGGCCCATCTCGCAAAAGCCGTGGCAGCCGGACTTTTTCAGGCCGATGGTGTCGGCGTGGTGCTCGGTCAGGGACACCTCGCACGGGATGCCGAGCTCGTCCATGCGCTTTTTGAGCTCGTGGTAGACGTTCAGGTTGCCGCCGGCGACACAGCCCGTGCCGCAGCAGACGAGAATTTTACGTTTTTCCGCGTCGCGCGCGGCCATGTAGTCGGCCTGCAGGGCGCGGAACTGCTCCAGGGATTCGATTCTCTGACGCATTACGCACCCTCCTTTTCACGCAGCTCCTCGATGAGATCCACGGCCTTGTCGGGGGTCATGGCCGGGTGCACCGTGTCGTTGACCATGACAACCGGGCTCAGACCGCACGCGCCGAGGCACGACACGATCTCGATGGTGAACAGGCCGTCGTCCGAGGTCGGCTTGCTCTCGCTCAGGCCGGTCGCGTCGTAGAGCGCCTGCAGGACGTTGCCGGACTTGCGCACGTGGCACGCCGTGCCGCGGCAGACCTTGAGCACGTACTTGCCCTTCACGTCGAGCGAGAAGTTCTCATAAAACGTTGCCACGCCGTAGATCTTCGACTCGCTGATGCCCACCTTGTCCGCAATGTAGCGCAGCGCGTCTTTCGGCAGATAACGATATTTTCCCTGCACGTCCTGCATGATCGCAATGATCTGCGAGGCGTCACAGGCGTGATCTGCGAGGACCTGGTCAATGAATTTGTAATCGATCTGTTCCATTTTTTCAGTTCCCTTTCCAACAAATTTGCACCGGCCGGCTCCTATTCCGGCCGGACGCAGGATTCCCTGCTTCCCATCATACAATATCTATGAAAAATTTTCAATGCCCAGTCCCGTCGTTTTGATAACGACAAACTGCGAGAATTTTTCACAAATCCGCACACTTTTCCGCCCGTGTGCAGGTTTTGGAAATTCCGGTGCAAATGCTTGACACGCCTGCCTTTCCGTGGCATAATTACAGCAAACTATGCGCCCGCGCCGCAAGCTGTGCTTCCGGCCCGGCCGCCGCCGATCCCGCACCGAATCTGACACCGAATCGCCCATGAGGTGGAAGGCTGCGTGCGTGCACTACTGCACCGCCATGCCTTCCGGGCGTGGCATTTTTTGTCTCTTCCGGCGGGCGGCTACACGAAAAGGAGAGATCTGCAATGACCCATCTGCGCAAACTCACGGCGGTGCTGCTGGCCGTCACTATGGTGTTCGCCCTCGCCGCCTGCGGCCAGAAGGACACGGACACCGCCGTCGACAAGGACCTGACCGTCAACGTCGTCGCGCTCAACGGCACGACCGGCTTCGGCATGGCCAAGCTCATGTCCGACAGCAAGGCCGGCACGACCGCGCTGAGCTACAACTTCACCGTCGAGACCGACCCGAGCAACGCCACCGCCGCGCTCGTCAACGGCACGGCCGACATCGCCGCCCTGCCGACGAACGCCGCCGCCGCGCTCTACAACAAGACCGACGGCGCCGTGCAGGTGCTCGCGCTCAACACGCGCGGCGTGCTGTACGTCGTGACCGACGGCACGGAGAGCATCACGTCCTTTGCCGACCTGCGCGGCAAGAACGTCTGCGTCCCCGTGCAGAACCCGACGTTCATCTTCCAGTACCTGTGCGAGAAAAATGGTCTGACCGTCGGCACGGACATCACCATCGACAACACCTATGCCCAGCCGGCGGAGCTCAACACGGCGCTCGCCTCCGGCGAGGTGCACATCGCCGTGCTGCCGGAGCCGATGGTCACGATCGCCCGCGCGGCCAACCCCAACCTCACCGTCGCGCTCGACCTGACCGCCGAGTGGGACAAGGTCGCCCCGGCCGGCAGCCTCGTGCAGGGCTGCGTCGTCGTGCGCAAGGCGTTTGCCGATGAGCACCCGAACGAGGTCAAGGCGTTCCTGACCGAGTATCAGGCGTCCATCGAATACCTGACGGCCGAGCCCGACCAGGCCGGCCAGATGATCGAGGATGCCGGCATCTTCGCCAAGGCCGCCGTGGCCGCCAAGGCCATCCCGAACTGCAACGTCTGCTTCGTGTCCGGCGCGGACATGCAGGCCGCGCTGACGGAGTTTCTCACGGCGCTGAGCACCGTCGCCCCGCAGAGCATCGGCGGCGAGGTGCCGGCGGAGAGCTTTTACTGCATCCTGAAATGAAGCGCTTTGCCCGCGGCGCGCTGACGCTCGCATTCTGGCTTGCCGTGTGGGCGGTGCTGGCGCTGCTCGTGCACCGGGAGCTGCTGCTGCCCGCGCCGTGGACGGTCGTGCGCAGACTGTGTGAGCTGGCCGCGACCGGGGCGTTCTGGCGCATCACGGCCGTGTCCATCGGCCGTGTGTTGCTCGGCGTGGCGGGGGCGGTCGTGCTCGGCGTGGCGCTGGCCGCCGCGTGCACGATATCGAAAACCGCCGACGCGCTGCTGCGCCCGCTCATGACGGTCGTCAAGTCCACGCCGGTGGCATCGTTCGTCGTGCTCGCGCTCATCTGGATCGCGCGCGACTGGCTGCCGGTGTTCATCGCGCTGCTCATGGTGCTGCCCGTCGTGTGGAGCAACGTCTGCACCGGCATCCGCAGCGCCGACCCCGCGCTGCTCGAGCTGGCGCGGGTGTACAGCTGGCCGCGCGGGCGCGTCCTGCGGCGGATCTATGTGCCGAGCGTGCGGCCGCACTTTCTGGCCGCGCTGCGCTCGGGCCTCGGCTTCGGCTGGAAGGCCGGCATCGCCGCCGAGGTGCTCACCGTGCCGCACAGCGCCATCGGCCGCATGATCTATGAATCGAAGCTGTACCTGCAGACCACCGACCTCTTCGCCTGGACGCTCGCGGTCATCCTGCTCAGCGTCGGGCTCGAGCGGCTGGTGCTGCGCGCACTCACTCCGCGCGGGAAAGGAGGCGGCAGCGCATGATCGAAACACGTGACCTCACCGTGACGTATGACGGCCGTGCCGTCCTGCGCGCCGTCGATCTCACCGTGCCCGACGGCGGGCACATCGCGCTCATGGGCCCGTCCGGCTGCGGCAAGACGACGCTGCTGCGCGTGCTCGCCGGGCTGCGCGCGCCGGACGGCGGCACGGTGCGCGTGTCGCCGGGGCGCATGGCCTG
>ERZ791740.1503-NODE-1503-length-12472-cov-2.884594_pt1 | contig 12472 bp, 9 predicted proteins | sample MGYA00510041_ERZ791740 | MGnify/ENA primary metagenome ERZ791740 (study PRJEB30046, sample SAMN00791959) | human gut metagenome | study: EMG produced TPA metagenomics assembly of the A metagenome-wide association study of gut microbiota in type 2...
GCGATTGAACCCGCGCCCTGTGGGCGCGAAAAAAGGAGCCTCAAAAGAGGCTCCTTTTTCAGTGGCATCAGCCATTATATCCAAAGAAATTATTGAAGAAATCCCAGGGATTGGAGTAGTAGCCGTTGCCGCCGTTGCCGTACCCGCCGTTGCCGTACCCGCCGTTACCATTGTAGCTGTTGTCGGTGCTCTGGTCGGAATTGTTCGTTTCCGCCGATTCGGGAACAGCGTCGAAGGTGAGCTCTACCTCGATCGTCTTACCCTCGCGGTAGACGGTCAGCGTCACGGTGTCGCCCGCGCTGTAGCTCTTTTTAGCGGCGACGAGGTCTTCATAGGAGGAGATCGTTTTGTCGTCCATCTTCGTGATGACATCGCCCAGCTTGAGCCCCGCCTTGGCGGCGGCGCTGTCCGGGTCAACGGAGCAGACGAAGACGCCCTCGGTCACGTCGTAGCGGTACTGCTGCGCCATCTGCGCGTTCATCGTCTGCGGCGTGATGCCCATGTAGGCCTTGCTCGTCACATAGCCGTTGGTCATGATGTCCTTGACGAGCGACACGACGTCGTTGATGGGAATGGCAAAGCCGATGCCCTCCACGGTGGTGTTCGAGTAGCTCGAATACTTGGCCGACACGATGCCGATGACCTCGCCGTAGCTGTTGAAGAGCGGGCCGCCGGAGTTGCCGGGGTTGATGGAGCAGTCGACCTGGATCATGTTAAAGGGCGTGCCGTCCACATTGATGGCGCGGTTGACGCAGGAGACGATGCCCTCGCTCATCGAGAACGTCAGCTCGCCGAGCGGGTTGCCGACAGCGGCGACGGATTCGCCGATGGCGACCTTGCTCGAATCGCCCAGCACCACGGGCGTCGCGCCCGTCACGTCGATCTTGAGAACGGCGATGTCGTAGTCCTCATCGCTGCCGATGACCTTGGCGTCGTAGGTCTCACCGTTGTAAAGCGTTACCTTCACGCTGCTCGCATCGCTCACAACATGGTGGTTCGTGAGAATGTAGCCGTCCTCCGTGATGAGAAAGCCCGTGCCGCTCGCGGCGGTCTGCACGGTCTGGCCGAAGTAGTTCGTGGTGGCGGAGACGTTGATCGAAACGACGCTGTTGACATTCGAGGCGTAGACCTCCGACATCGACATCTGCGTCTTGCCGTCGACCTTGACGGTCTGCACCTGCGCGACCTCGCGGTCGCTGACCTGAACGCTCGTCTTGTTGACCTTGGTCGTCGTGCCGCTCACGCCTGCGCCGATGAAGCCGCCGACGAGCGCGCACACCAGCGCCAGCGCCACGATCTTGCCGGAAAGACCGCTGCCGCCCTTTTTCTTCGGGCTGCCGCCGGGATTCTTATCCCACGGGTCTTCGGCGTAGTTCTTCGTGTCGATCGGGGCGTTGGGGTTCTGCTCGTCGCCCTTGCGATAGCTGTAATGATACAGGTTGTTTTCGTCTTCGTACATGATGATGACCTCCTATGGACTGAGACCCTTGCTGGCAGCCTCTTTGCTTTCGATGATGCTATCATAGGGCATATTTATGTATATTTCTTGAACGCTATTTGACGATTTCTTAAATTCCCGATGACTTTTTTAAGTTTCTGTGATAATCGCGCGATTCCCCTTGCGATTTATTTCCCGTCATAATAAAATGAAACGCGACTGAAGAAAAAGGAGGCGGCGCACATGCTTCGCATCGACAATCTGAAGCTCCCCGTGGGAGCAAAGGAAGACAAGCTGCGCGCGGCCTGCGCTCACGCGCTGCGCGTGAGCGAGGAGGCGCTTGTTTCCGTTCATCTCCTGCGCCGCTCCATCGACGCGCGCGAGGGCGTGAAGCTCGTCTGCTCCTGCGCGGTCGAGGTCAAAAACGAATCCGGCGTTTTACGGCGCTGCAAGAATAAAAATGTGCAGCCCTATGCGCCGAAGAAATATACGCCGCCCGCGCCTGTTTCAGCGCCGGAGGTCTCCCCTGTCGTTATCGGCGCGGGGCCCGCGGGCCTTTTCTGCGCGCTGCTGCTGGCCCGCTGCGGCGCAAGACCCATTTTATTAGAGCGCGGGCGCGCGGTCGAGCAGCGAAAGCGCGATGTCGAGCACTTCTGGCGCACGGGCGAGCTTGATCTGACCTCGAACGTGCAATTTGGCGAAGGCGGCGCGGGCGCATTTTCCGACGGCAAGCTCAACACCGGCACAAAGGACCTGCGCCACGGCTATATTTTAGAGGAGTTCGTCCGCTTCGGCGCGAGCGAGGATATTTTAGTCGACGCCAAGCCTCATGTCGGCACCGACAAATTATATGTGGTGCTGCAAAATCTCCGCCGCGAGATCATCGACCGTGGCGGCGAAGTTCGGTTTTCCCACGCCGTTGTGGATATCGAGCAGAACAGCGGCAGCGTCACGGCGCTGCGCGTGAGCGCCCCCGAGGGGGAGTACACGCTGCCCACAAAGCACGTCGTGCTCGCGCCCGGCCACAGCGCGCGCGATACGTTCGAAATGCTGCAAAAGCGCGGCGTGCCGATGGAGCCCAAGCCCTTTGCCGTCGGCGTGCGCATCGAGCACCGCCAGCGCGACATGGACTTAGCGCAATATAAGGAGGCGGCGGGCACGCCCGGCCTCCCACCCACGTCGTACAAGCTCTCCTGTCACACGGAAAAGGGGCGCGGCGTGTTCTCGTTCTGCGTCTGCCCCGGCGGCGAGGTCGTCGCCGCCGCGTCGGAGGAAAAGCGCGTCGTGACAAACGGCATGAGCGAATTTGCGCGCGACGGCGAGAACATCAACGGCGGACTTTTGGTCTCCGTTACGCCGGAGGATTTCCCGTCCGGCGATACCCTCGCGGGCGTCCAGTTTCAGCGCGAGCTGGAGGACGCGGCCTATCGCCTTGGCGGCGGAAATTACGCCGCCCCCGCCCAGCGGGTCGAGGATTTTCTCAAGCATCGCCCGTCAACGGGAGCGGGAAAGGTCGTGCCGACCTATCTTCCCTCCGTCCGCTGGTGCGACCTGCACGGCTGTCTCCCGCCCTTTGTGTGCGAGGCGCTCGAGGAGGGCCTTCCGATGCTGGGACGGAAATTAAGGGGCTTCGATGCGCCCGACGCCGTTTTGACGGCGGTGGAGACGCGCTCTTCGTCGCCTGTGCGCATCGTGCGCGACAACTTGAGTTTTCAATCCGCCCTGCGCGGTCTATATCCCTGCGGCGAGGGCGCGGGCTACGCCGGCGGCATCATGAGTGCCGCGGCCGACGGCCTGCGCGTCGCAGAAATGATTTTGGAGGAATTGAACCATGAATGAAAAAATCGGTGTCATCATCGACTTCCTGACTCCGGCATACGAAAAGACGCTGCGCGACACCGCCGCACGCTGCGGCTACGACATCGTCTTCTTCCCCTCGTCCAAGGCGGCGGAGGGCAATGTGGACGACTGCACGATCCTCTACGGCCATCCGTCCCAGCGCGTCATCGCGGGCGCACGCAATCTCAAGTGGTACGCGAGCTGCTGGGCGGGCGTGGACCGCTTCTGCCGCGACGACCTGTATCAGAATCCCGACTGCCTGCTGACGAATGCCTCGGGCGCTTACGGCACGACGATCGCCGAGCATTCTGTCATGGTCTCGCTGATGCTGCTGCGCCGCCAGATGGAATACACCGAGATCATCCGCGAGGGCGGCTGGCGCGTGCTCCCGGGCGGCATCCACTCGCTCCACGGCGCGCGCGTCACCTGCCTCGGCACGGGCGACATCGGCACGGAATTTGCCCGCCGCGTGCGCGCGTTCCATCCCGCGAGCCTGACCGGCGTCAGCCGCAGAGGCCGCGCGAACGCGGACTTCGACGCCGTCCACCCCGTCACGGAGCTCGATCAGCTCCTGCCCGAGACTGACCTTCTCTTCATGTCTCTCCCCTCGGTGAGCGACACGGTGAACATCCTGAACGCAGACCGCATGGCGCTGCTCCCGAAAGGCGCTTACGTCATCAACGTTGGCCGCGGCACGGCCATCGATCAGGACGCGCTCATTGCAGCGCTGGATTCCGGGCACCTCGCCGGTGCGGCGCTCGATGTCGTCGTGCCCGAGCCGCTGCCCGCGGATCATCCGCTGCGCAAGGCCAAGAACCTCCTGCTCACGCCGCACGTCGCAGGCAACATGACGCTCGGCTACACCTGCGAGCGCAACGTGCAGCTCTTCTGCGAGAACCTTGAAAATTACGCCGCGGGCCGCCCGATGCATCACCTCGTCGACCGCAGAAAGGGCTATTAAACCGCGTCGCGTTCCGCCGCTTTTCCGGTGGGCGCAGCACATAAAAAGGCAGCAATATGAAAAATTCCCGCATCAAAAACGGTATCATGCGCATTGTGCAGGGTATCATCATCGGCGCGGGCGCGATTTTGCCGGGCATCTCCGGCGGCGTGCTCGCAGTCGTATTCGGCATCTACCGCCCCGCGATGGAGCTGCTCACGCACCCCAGGCGCGCGCTTCAACGCTACTGGCGGATGCTGCTCGCCGTCGGCATCGGCTGGGCGATCGGCTTTTTGGGCGGCGGCAGCGTGATCCTTGCGCTGTTTCACCAGTCGGAAACCGTCGCCACGTGCCTCTTCATCGGGCTCATCCTCGGCACGCTGCCCGACCTCTGGCACGAGGCGGGCACGCAGGGGCGCGGCAACGGCTCGTACATCTCGCTGATCGTCAGCTTCCTCGCCCTGTTCGGCGCGCTGATGGCCGTCAAGTTCAGTTCATTTGCCGAGATGCCCGCAAACTTCTGGGGCTTTCTCTTCTGCGGCGTGCTGTGGGGCTTCAGCTTCATCATCCCGGGGATGACGTCGTCGTCCATCCTGATGGCGGTCGGCCTTCTCACGCCGCTGATCGACGGCATCGCGCAGCTTGATCTTGCCGTGCTCGTCCCATGGGGGCTTGGCATGGTCGGCGTGATGGCGCTGTTTGCCCGTATCGTGAGCAGGCTTTTCGACACGCACTACTCCATCGCTTATCACGCCGTCATCGGCATCGTGCTTGCCTCCACGCTCATTATCATTCCGACGGGCTTTGCCTCGACAGCGGAGATGGTCTGGGGCGTCGCGTGCGCCATCCTCGGCGCGGTGCTCGCGTATTTTGGCAGCAAGCTCCAGCCGCAGGAAGACGCGGAGATTGAGGCGAAATAAAAGCAGATACAAAAAGCTGACGGTCAAAAGATCGTCAGCTTTTTACGGTATCATCATTTGTGAGCGCTTCGCTTTTGCGCTTGCGCTTGTAGTGCTACATCATCCGGTCCGCGCGTTTGATCGTATCCTCTACGCTGCCGAGCACCGGATTGAAGCACGCATAGCCGACCGACACGCGCGGCAGGTGCTCGTTTTTCACTCGCCGTGCCGTCAGCTCGCGCAGGAATTCCGAAAGATACTTTTCCGCCGCCGTGTCGGAGATTTGCGCGATGACGCAGAATTCGTCGCCGCCGATGCGGTAGCAGTAGCCGACCTTGGAGAACACGGCGTAGATCGTGCTGCCGACCTCGGCAAGCACCGCGTCGCCCACGCCATGGCCAAAGGTGTCGTTGACGGACTTGAACTCGTCCACGTCGAAATAGTAGATGACTGCGTGCCCGCGCAACGAGGCGAGACGGCTCTCATAGCTGCGGCGGTTCAGAAGACGAGTCAGCGTGTCGATTTTCTGCGTGAGCTCGGAATACAGGATGTAAACCATCAGAACATCGACCGCTGAGCACGCCCACATGATGTGCACTCCGGCACCGTACTGGAGGAACAGCCCACAGAAGAAAAAGACCGGCAGGATGATAACGAGCGCCCGATACAGGCCATAATGGTGCGAACTCTCGCTCAGCAGCTGACCAATGAACAGCAGAACGCCGCTGGCATAGGCCAGCACGTAGACCCAGTAAAACGTTTCGTGATGATAAACGTTTTGTGCGTCGACCGAGAAGATGAAGCCGAAGAAAGCCGACAGCACCTCGAGCCCCGCGTGGACGCCGATGAGGGTATAAATGAGCTTTTTATGCTTGAGCGGCGTCATCAGGTCGCTGCAGAGCACCGTGATGATCGGCGCTGTGGACAGCTCGATGGTCTTAACGAGGATGTGCAGCGTCCGCAGCGACGGATCGGCTCCGTTCATCCAAACGCCGAACCATTCCGATACCATGCATGCGATCACCAGTACGGAGATCGTGTAAACCGTCTGCTTTTTGTCATGCTCCATCAGATCATTGCCGCTCACGAGCATGTCCATGATAATCATAATAAAGACCGAAAGGAAGATGGTAGCCGAGTAGAAATCCGACATGGCGCGAACCTTCCTTTCTGATAGTTATCTTCTTACTATATCACAATTGAGAAAAACTGCAACTAAAAAACGTCGAATCCTGTCGTTATTCCAAAATTCACACAGAATCTGCCAACAATTCGCTGTACTGCGCAAGGCTCTGCGTGGCGAGTTGCTGCATCGTCGACCAGTCCGCCGCGCCCGCACTTCCCTGCACCGCCACGGTGCGAAAACCTGCGTCCTTCGCGTTTTGGATGGCGGAAAGCGAGCCGGAAAAGACGATCGTATCGTCCTTTTGCGAGTGCAGGCGCTTCATCGCGCGCTCGAACATCGTGCCGCTGTCCGCCTTGCAGAGCGCGACGGATTCTGTCAGCACGAAGCGGAAATAAGAGTTAAGCCCCGCCTTTTCGAGCGCTTTTTGCGCGTCCTCCGCGCTGAGCGCCGTCACCGCGCCGAGCCACACGCCCTCCATCTTAAAAAGTGAAAGCGCCTTGTCGAGTCCCTCGCGCGCCGCGCCGTCGGGGGTGAAGAGTGTATCGCCCAGTGTAAAGATTGCGCTTTGCAGCCGCATATTCGGTTCCTCCTGCGTTTGAATGATGATTGCCTCTTATTATAATGCGCCCCGCCGTCATTTGCAATCGCGACGAAGAAGAATATCCTATGCAGCACGGTTCTGTATAAATTTGCGAATACATTCACAAAAGGATCTGAAAGACAGGGACTTGACGCACTGCTTTGTGAAAAATGATGAACAAAAATACAGATTCAACGCTGAAATTTGGCATGATTAGGTATGAATATTCTCTTGACTATGTATTTTTATTGAGTTACACTAAACGTATCAACTTTCCGCCGCTGTGTGTGGCGGCATAAGACCACTCTGGAGGACGAAAACCATGAAACATTATCCAAACTCTGTCAGCAAAGCGCTCGCGCTGCTGATGGCCCTGGTAATGACGCTCTCGCTCGCGGTCACGTCCGCGTTTGCCGTCAGCTACCAGGACATGAACCCCAAGGACGATGCGCTGCTGGGAACGAAATTCCCGGTCGACGCGACCATCACCCTTGTCACCGATGAAAACGGCAAGGACGTGTCCCTCTCCATCCCCGTGTCCGGCATGACGAAGGATGCGCTCGCCGCGGCCGTCAGCGCCGGTACCGTCTCGCTCTCGCTCGAGCGCGACGATTCCCGCCCCTACGTCAACGAGGAGCTGTTCCCCTACGCTTACGCGGGCGGGGATCTTGACAGCTGGATGACCGAGGGCAAGGACGAGCACCAGTTCACGGACATCAAGCTCTCCGCAAGCGAGAAAAACGGCAAGGCCGTGCTCGACGTGAGCTTCCATGTGAACAACTACTTTTATTCCACCAACCGCAGAACCGGCGTGACGACGCCCGATTACAGCGTGCCCCATGTGAACGGCGGCTACTACATCGACCTGTGCGGCTACTTTGATCTCGTCGCCAAAAACAGCGGCAAGGATCTCGGTTCCGCACCTGTCAAGGTTGCGCCGTATGAAAACTTCAACACCATGTGGGAGATCTACAAGGAGCTCGATACGATCGTGGCAAACGGCACGAAAAACGGTCTCTACGTGGAAGAATTCTCCATGGGCCAGTCCACCGCGGGCCGCGATATGCCCTATCTGATCGTCGCCGACTCCAAGGCGAGCGTGACGAAGTGGCTCGCCCTGACCGAGCAGGCCGAGACCGATCCCGATGCCGTGCTCGCCCAGATCAAGTCCGGCGCGCTCGATGAGATCCGCGTGCCCGTGATGTACTCCAACATCCACTCCAACGAGGTCGCCGCCACCGACGGCGTGCTCGATTTCGCCAAGATGATCACGAGCGAAAAGACCATCGACTATAAGACGCTCACGGGCTTCACCGCCGCGGGCGAAAAAGAGCTCAAGGAAGAGATGGGTCCTGTCGGCGCGGAGGGCAGCGTCGCCATTCCCGACCTCGTCAAGGACAAGGCCAGCTACCTCGGCTATATCACGGCCGACAACAATGGCAGATCCGGCAAGGTCGACCTTGAAAAGTACTACACCGTCAAGGACAACACCGTGAGCGTCAAGAAGGATATCCTCTCCGACGTGTTCTTCATCCTCGTCCCCGAGGAGAATGTCGACGGACGTACTTACCTGACGAGACATTCCACCAATGGCTATGACCTCAACCGCGACAACTCCTTCCAGACCACGAGCGAGACGGCCAACATGCAGCAGCTCATCGGCACGTTCAACCCCATGTCGCTTGCCGAGTTCCACGGCCGCGTGCAGGCCTTCCAGTGCGAGCCCTGCGATCCCCCGCACGAGCCGAACTTTGAATACGACCTGCTCGCCGAGCACCTCATCACCGGCGGCGAGGCGCTAGGCATCGCGGCGGTCGCCAACAACGATGGTTACAACAGCTATGTGATCCCTCAGCGCGATTACCTGAGCTACACCGGCAACGGCACCGAGACTTACTGGGAAGACCCGTGGGACGATATGTCCACGAGCTACACTCCCCAGTTTGCCATGCTGCAGGGCACCGTTGCCTATACCGTTGAGCTGCCCGCCTACAACGACGATACCGCGCAGGCGGCGCAGTACGGCATCCTCGGCAACGCCGCCTATGTTGCCGCCGAAAAGATCTCCTATCTTGAATCCCAGGTCACCATCTTCCAGCGCGGCGTGAAGAACTTTAACTCCGATGCCTTTGAGCTGGTCGGCCAGTGGTTGTGCGACCAGAACGACGTCGAGGGCGCGGAGATGGACGTCTTCCGTCCCGAGTACAACGGCACGGGCCAGAACGGCAACTTCTATCCCGAGTGCTACATCATCCCGCTCGACGGCAAGAACCAGACCAACCTTCAGGCCGCGGCCGACATGATGGAGTGGCTCACGAGAAACGACGTCAAGGTCAACGTGACTGAAAAGGAATTCACCTATGACGGCGTTACCTACCCCGCCGGTACGATGATCGTCTCGATGTATCAGGCCAAGCGTTCTGTCGCCAACGGCGCGCTCTATGACGGCACGCTCATCAACGGCTGGACGATCCTCTACTCCGAGGGCATCACCTCCTTCAATGAAACGCGCGGCTTCGACATGGTCACTGTGGCCGGGCCCGCCGCCTACAAGAGCATCTCCGCCGTCTGCGGCGACGCGATGGATCACGACGACGTGCTCGCCTATACCAACTCCCTTGGCTCCTATTTCACGGGCGAGAAGAACAAGGACGTTGTGATCTCCAACGCCTCCGAGGATTCCACCGCCGCCGTCAACGAACTTCTCAAGGCCGGCAAGACCGTCGGCATGGTCACGAGCGGCGACCACATGGGCGATTTCATCTGCTCCTACGCCGACTATCAGACCGTCGCGGGCAAGTATCTGCTCTCTGCCGCGGGTGTCGACAAGACGAGCGTGAAGGCGAAGATCATCACCAAGTCCCCGACCGTCTACATCTCCGGCACGCCTGCTGAAAGCGAGAAGGGATTTGTCTACACGCCGCAGATCAGCCAGAGCGCCGGCTGGAACTATGATACCGCCGCGATGAACCTCATGGGCTTCACCACGACCTCCGACGTGACCAAGGCAGACGCCGCCGCAGGCGGTGCGACGAAGCTCGACGCCGCCGCAAAGACCGCCGTGAAAAACGGCCTGCCGTACATCGGTTACAGCTATTCCGCGGCGTCCTCCGCCTCTGACCTCATCGCCGGCGTGGAATACACCGAGCTGGACGGCGCGATGGACTGCCTGACCCCCGTTGTCTATCCCAACAAGACCCTTGTGAACGCGAGCTACATTGCTGACGGCGACGATATCCTCTACGCCTACGGCCTCGGCTTCTTCTCCAAGGTCCCCGCCTCCGCGACGGTCCTCGTCAAGAGCGATAAGACCAAGACGCCCACCGAGGGCTTCATCCCCACGAACACCGCCGAGCGCGCCGCGGGTTTCAAGGCCTACTTAAACGGCGGCGTGCAGGGCTTTGCCTACAAGGAAAGCGGCATGAATGTCGTTCTCTTTGCCAACTCCCTGACCAACAAGGTCCACCAGAGAGACGAGTATGCGTACCTCAGCAACTTCCTCTTCTCCTCCGTCCTGAGAGACAAGAACTATGACGGCTCCGCGTCGCTTCCCTTTACCGATGTCGCCGACGACGCCTACTATGCCGACGCCGTTGTCTGGGCCGTTGCGAAGAACATCACCTCCGGCGCGACCGCCACGACCTTTGCGCCGAACGCGAGCTGCACGCGCGGCCAGATGGTCACCTTCCTGTGGAGAGCCGCCGGTTCCCCCGAGCCCAAGTCCACGACCACCGCGTTCACCGATGTCAAGAGCGGCGCGTATTACGAAAAGGCCGTTGCGTGGGCGGTGGAAAACAACGTGACCACCGGCACGAGCAGCACGACCTTCTCCCCGGATGCTTCCGTCACGCGCGCACAGGCTGTCACCTTCCAGTGGAGAGCGGCCGGCGCACCGGCGGCTGAGGGCACGAACGCCTTTGCCGATGTGAGCGCGAGCGCCTTCTACGCCCCCGCCGTGCAGTGGGCCGTCAACGCGGGCGTGACCACCGGCACGAGCGACACCACCTTCTCCCCGAACAGCAACTGCCTGCGTGCGCAGATCGTTTCCTTCCTTTACCGCTCCGCCAAGTAAGCGGCCACACAAAAAATACGCTGCGGAGCAATCCGCAGCGTATTTTTTGTTCCGCAGCTTCCACAGGGCGATCAGTTCCTGTGGAAAGGAGCGAAAATTTTTCCGTCCCACCTGTTGACAGGTGGGACATCACAGACTATAATACTTCAAAAACGAACAGTTCAAAAAAGAACGGAGGAAGGGCATGAACCGAAGCATATCGATCTCCCGAAAGATCGCTCTGGCCTACAGCGAAGTGTGCAAGCCGCTCTGCAAGGAGCTGGGCCTGCCGCAGACGGCCTTCGACATCCTGATGTTCCTGGGGAACAACCCGGACTATAAAACGGCCAGCGAGATCGTGGAGATCCGCCGCCTCAAGGCAAATCTCGTGTCGGTCAATGTGGAAAAGCTCGTGCAGGAGGGTTATCTCACGCGCTGCGCGGTGGCGGGCGACCGGCGGAAGACGGAACTTCTCTGCACCGAAAAGGCAGTGCCCATCCTCGCGCGCGGGCGGCAGCTCCAGAAGAATTTTTCCGAGAGCCTCTTTGCAGGCATGGACGAAGCGCGGCGGGAAGCCTTCGCCGCGGCGCTCGCGGAGATCGAAAGCAATCTTGATGCAATTCTGGAGGCAAACGAACCATGAGTATCCTGACGACCGTTCTGGTCACATTTTTTGCGGGCATGGGCGCGGGGCTCGGCACCGGCTTTGCCGGGATGAGCGCCGCCGCAGTCATCAGCCCCATGCTGATCACCTTTCTGGGCGTTGAGCCCTACATGGCCGTGGGCATCGCGCTCTCGTCCGATGTGCTCGCGAGCGCCGTCTCGGCCTACACCTACCACAAAAACAAGAATCTCGACATCAAAAACGGCCTCATCATGATGGCGAGCGTGCTGCTCTTCACCGTCATCGGCAGCTACGCGGCAAGCCTCGTCCCCTCGGCGACGATGGGCGGCTTCTCCGTCTTTATGACGTTCCTGCTGGGCGTCAAATTCATCCTGCGCCCCGTGATGACCACGAAGGAAACAATGGCGCAGGTGGACGCGAAAAAGCGCGCGGTGCAGTCGCTCGTCTGCGGCGCGATGATCGGCATGATCTGCGGCTTCATCGGCGCGGGCGGCGGCATGATGCTACTGCTCATCCTCACGAGCGTCATGGGCTACGAGCTGAAAACAGCCGTCGGCACGAGCGTTTTCATCATGACCTTCACCGCCCTGACCGGCGCCGTTTCCCACTTTGCCATCGGGGGATTGCCGGATACGCTCACATGGGCGCTGTGCGTCGTTTTCACGCTCATCTGGGCGCGTATCGCCGCAGTCTTTGCCAACCGTGCGCAGCCCAAGACCCTCAACCGCGCCACGGGCGTGGTGCTCGTGGTGCTGGGCATTGCCGTGATGGGCTTTCAGCTGCTTGCGTGAAAATGCGTCCCTTTGACGGGCACTTCGATTTTCTTCGCCATCACAAGACCTCCTGCGTCCCTTCGTTTCCGATAGGAAGACACGAGGTCTTTCCTTTTGCCGAAAACAAGAAAAACCTCACTTCCGAAGAAGTGAGGTTTTGGTGGAGACTGCTGGACTCGAACCAGTGACCTCCTGCGTGTG
>ERZ791740.1508-NODE-1508-length-12435-cov-3.565994_pt1 | contig 12435 bp, 10 predicted proteins | sample MGYA00510041_ERZ791740 | MGnify/ENA primary metagenome ERZ791740 (study PRJEB30046, sample SAMN00791959) | human gut metagenome | study: EMG produced TPA metagenomics assembly of the A metagenome-wide association study of gut microbiota in type 2...
CCGGTGACCACATCCTGTACATCTATGGCTGCTACATGAAGGAGCGCGGCAAACTGCTGACCAACACCGTTGTCACCACGGTCATGTCCAACTTTGGCCTGTACAAGGCCTTTGACGAGCAGGGCATCGGCTACGCCAAGACTGCCGTGGGCGACAAGTATGTCTACGAGTATATGGCCAAGAACGGCTGCCGCATCGGCGGTGAGCAGAGCGGCCACATCATCTTCTCCAAGTACGCCAGCACCGGTGACGGCATCCTGACCAGCCTGAAGATGATGGAGGTCATGCTGGCCAAGAAGAAGCCTCTGAGTGCGCTGGCCGCCCCGCTGAAGATTTACCCGCAGGTGTTGGAGAATGTCCGTGTGACCGACAAGAAAGCTGCACAGGATGACGAAGCAGTGCAGGCAGCAGTCAAAGCCGTAGCCGAGGCACTGGGTGACACTGGCCGTATCCTTGTCCGTGAATCTGGTACGGAGCCTGTTGTGCGTGTGATGGTGGAGGCTCCCGACCGTGACACCTGCCAGAGGTACGTTTCTCAGGTGGTGGATGTCATCAAGGCACAGGGCTACGCTGTTTAACGCATATTCTGCTGATCGATATTTCTTGCCATCCAATATTTGTAATGCTATACTTATGTTATAAATACTGAGGAGGTGTCCCATATGCCCCGTCCCAAAGGTAGCAAAAACAAGCCCAAGACCGTAAAAGCGACCATTGACTTTGCTGCACAGATTGCCGAAAAGCAGTCCGCAAAGGAAGCCGCTTCTGCTGAAATCGCATCCATCACTGCTAATATCGATGTACTGAAAGCAGACCTGAAAACAAAGAAGGCAGCGCTGAAATCTATCGATAAGGAAATCGCCAGAATCGAGGCTAAAAAGATCAAAGCCGAAACCAAAGCTGCCGAATCCGCAAAGAAAGCCGAAGCAGAGGACGTGCTGAAAAAGCTGCTGGCATCTGGTATGACGGCAGATGAGATCCTCGCAAAGCTGAAATAAATATTTTAGAGCCGTGTGGATCAGTCGGAGCATAGAGTTATAGCTTTGGCAGTTCACGCGGTTTTCTTATATAAATGGTAATTGGTGTGACTTGGAACGAATAGAACTATTCTATATCGAACTAAATGACTACATTTCCCACACCATGGCTCAAAATCACGTCCGGTGAAATTTCAGTTAATCAGCAGGAACATGTTGGCAATCTAGCTGTCATAGAGCTTCTGAGGAGAGTGTCTGGGAGAGCTGCTGCCCCGGCGGAAGCCCTAGACCCAAGGCGTTTGAACCGTAGAATGCTGTAAAAATATACGTTAGAATCTGAAAAATGCAGGTCAGAAGCGAAACGAATCAAATCCTTGCAAATGACGCTGAAACGTGATATAATTTTGGTACGAACAAACCGGTTTTGGTACGACAACGGTATGATCTGGTACTGTAACTGTTGTTACAAAACCGTGAAGAACTACTTGGAAAAGTGCAAAAATTCAGCGTAGCTGCGACGACACCTATCAGGTTCAGGTCGTGTCCTGGTACGACAACGAGAACTCCTACACCTCTCAGATGGTTCGTACCATTAAGTACTTCGCTGAGAACTGCTGATCGGAGTTTCTCCTGAGCTGAATAAAGCTTGACTGCGCCCTTTCTCTTGTGTGATGCGAGAGAAAGGGCGCTTTTTGCTGACCATTTTGGGTGCGATAAGGCGCTTTCGTAAAATGGCGCGATCCATTTGTAGTGATCCGACAAATGCAGCACGCATTCGATCTCCATCTATTGCAACCCTTCTCCCGATATGATAAAATGGTAAAAATAAATGGAGACAACGAAACAGTATGATTACGAAACGTGAAAAACTGCAGTATGGATACCTGTTTCTGATTGATCTGCTCTCTCTGGTTCTCAGCATTGGGCTGGCGTGGGGGCTGACCGCAGGTGTTCTGCACAAGATGGGGGACTTCCAGCTGGACGATCTGGTAGAGGCCTGTTTCTTGTTGCTGCTGGCCTATATTCTGACCTTTTTTACATTTGATCAGAGCGAGAATATCGTGAACCGCACTCCGATCCGTGAAGTTGAGATTGCGGTGCGGTTCAATTTTTTGCTGACCCTCATTGATGCGGCCTGTCTGGCGCTGACCAAGGCTCCCATGCTGCACTCCCGCTATTTTCTGGTATTTGTGCCCGTCATCGATGTCTTTGTGATGACGGGCGCTCATGCTGTCCTCAAAAAGATGCTGGTGCGCTCCCGCTATACCAAGGGGATTCAGAGCCTTGTGGGGGTGGTGACTACGCAGGAGAACGCAAGCCCCATTCTGGAAGAGCTGAAAAAGGACTGGTCCAAGCGTGTGACCGGCCTTGCCATTCTGGAAGCTGCCCCGGGGCAGCTTCACACTGAGATCGATGGGGTGAAGATCGAGGCGAACTTCGATAATTTCATGGACTGGCTGCGGCAGGCAGCGCTGGATGAAGTGTATCTGGATATTGCGCAGGAGAGCGAGGAAAACATGCTGCCCTACCTCGAGGAGATGGAGAGCATGGGCCTGACGGTCCATTTTCGCCTGCCGGTGCTGGATCGGATCGAAAAAGCCTGCTGCGATGAGACCAGTGCAGTGCGCATCAGCCGGGAACTGAGCCGCTGTGCAGGCGGCAATGTTGTGACGATGGGCACGGTGGAACTCAAGCTGCGGGATCAGGTGCTGAAGCGGACCATGGATATCGTGGGCGGCATCGTGGGGTGCATCATCAGCATCCCCATCATTGCGCTGGTGGCCATTCCGCTCAAGCTGGAAAGCCCCGGTCCGCTGATCTTCAAGCAGCGCCGAGTGGGCCGGAATGGACGGGTGTTCTACATCCATAAGCTGCGCAGCATGTATGTGGATGCGGAAGCACGCAAAAAGGAACTGATGGCCCAGAACGAGATGAACGGCCTGATGTTCAAAATGGAGGATGATCCCCGGATCACCCGGGTGGGGCGCTTTATCCGGCGCACCAGCATCGATGAGCTGCCGCAGTTTTTTGACGTTGTGCGGGGCTCCATGAGCCTGGTGGGTACCCGCCCGCCCACGCTGGATGAGTACCGGCAGTACGAGAGCCATCACAAGCGCCGCCTTTCCATGAAGCCGGGAATCACCGGCCTGTGGCAGGTCAGCGGCCGCAGCGATATTGATGATTTTGAAGAAGTGGTCAAGCTGGATGTCCAATACATCGACAACTGGTCTATCTGGATGGATATCTACCTGCTGTTCAGGACGGTGGGCGTTGTGTTTGACCGGAAAGGGGCAAAATGAATTATATTCTTTTTGGTGGGTCCGGTTTTATCGGCACCCATCTCATTCATTTGCTGCTGAGGGAATGCGTCAGACCCGGCGATGTGATCTACGACCTGGATCTTGTGATGCCCGGGGAAGAGGGCGTGGTGCCGGGCATTGTGGAAAAGAACGATGGGGTGCAGTATATCCGGCTGGATGTGCGCAAGCCCATCGATTTTGAGTTCGTTCCGACTCCGGAGGATGTGATTTTTGATCTGGCAGCGGTCCACCGCACCCCCGGCCACCCGGAAGAAGCCTATTTTGAAACAAATATCCGGGGCGCGGAAAATGTGACCGCATTTGCGGAAAAATACGGCATCCGGAAGATCCTGTTCACCAGCTCCATTGCACCCTATGGCGCGTCTGAGGACCTTAAGACGGAGGAGACTCTGCCAACTCCAAACACGCCGTATGGGATCAGCAAGCTGGTGGCAGAAAAGATCCACCAGATCTGGCAGGCCCGTGATTCGGCCCGGGAGCTGACCATCGTGCGGCCAGGCATCGTTTATGGCAAAGGGGAGCACGGCAACATGACCCGCCTGTACAGGGGGCAGAAGAAGGGCTACTTTTTCTATGCCGGCCGGAAGGACACCATCAAGGCGTGCATCTATGTCAAGGAGCTGGTGCGCTTCTTCAAGTACCGGATGCTGGATCATTCTTTCCCCGGAGCAGAGATCTATAACTGTACCTACGAGCCGGCTTATACCATTGAAGAAATCTGCGATGCAATGCAGAAGGCGACCGGCCTGCACCGCCATGTGCCGTTGGTGCCCGCCGGACTGCTGCTGTTTGCGGCGGGCATTCTGGGACCCATCGGGGGCAAAAAGGTGGGCATCCATCCCGCCCGTGTCCGGAAACTGATGGTATCCACCAATGTCTGCGGCAGGAAGCTGGCCGCCACTGATTACAAGTTCCACTATACGCTGGAGGAGAGCTTCCAGGACTGGTTCGAGGATTGTGACCGCAAGGAGCTGGTATGACCATGGAGCAGAATGCACAGCCCATCCGTGTTGCCCAGATGATGACGGATATGAACTACGGCGGTGTGGAGATGGTGGTGATGAACTACTACCGCCACATGGACCGTTCCAGAGTTCAGTTTGATTTTTTCGCGCTGGAAGGCTCGACCCTACCCCAGCGGGAAGAGATCGAACGGCTGGGCGGCCGGGTGTATGTGGGGCCAAAATATACCCACCTGCCGCAGTATGAACAGGAGATCGGGCGGCTGTTCCGGCAGAACGGGTACCAGATCGTTCACTCCCACATGAACACCCTGAGCGTGCTTTCCCTCTGGGGGGCAAAGCGTGCAGGGGTGCCCAACCGGATCGCGCATAACCATTCTACGGTGGGCAGGGGAGAAGGAGCAAAAAATGTGATGAAGTACCTGCTCCGTCCCTTTGCCGCAGTGTATCCCACCCGGCTCTGTGCCTGCTCCAGAACGGCAGGCAGCTGGCTTTATGGTGAAAAGCCCTTCCGGGTGTTCAACAATGCCATTGAGCTTGACCGCTTTACTTATGATGCCGCCAAACGGAAAGCTGTCCGGCAGGAGCTTGGCCTGGGGGATGAACTGGTGCTGGGCCATGTCGGACGGTTCTGCTATGCCAAGAATCACGAATTTCTGCTGGATGTAATGGCAGAGGTCTGCAAGCAACGGCCGGATGCCGTTTTACTGCTGATCGGAGAAGGGGAAAGCGAGGCCGCTGCCCGCCGGAAAGCGGAGGCGCTGGGGCTGCAGAAGAATGTCCGCTTTCTGGGCCGCCAGAGCGATCCCGCAAAGTTTTATCAGGCCATGGATGCCTTTGTTCTGCCCTCGCGGTATGAGGGGCTTGGAATTGTGCTGATCGAAGCGCAGGCGGCGGCACTGCCGGTCATCTGTTCCACAGAGGTGCCGCAGGAGGCTCAGGTCCTGCCCGAGATGCAGTACCTGAGCTTGCGGGAAAGCCCGGCAGTCTGGGCAGATGCGGCGATCCGGGCTGCAGAAGATGCCCGGCGGCGGGATACCTCTGCTGAGATGCGGGCAGGCGGTTTTGATATCGTCACCGAGGCGAAGAAGCTGGAAGAATTTTACTTCGACCTGCTGAAATGAGGAGATAAGATGGACCCTTTGGTAAGCATCATTGTTCCTGTTTATAATGTAAAGCCATATCTGAACCGCTGTGTGGACAGTCTATTGGGGCAGAGCTATCAGAACATGGAGCTGCTGCTGGTGGACGACGGCTCCACCGATGGCAGCGAGACCATCTGTGATGAATATGCTGCACAGGATGCCCGGGTGCGGGTGCTCCACAAGAAAAATGGTGGTCTGTCCGATGCCCGCAACGCCGGTGTGGACACAGCAAAGGGGGAATATCTCTCTTTTGTAGACGGCGATGACTGGGTGTCACCTTATTACATCGAGAACCTGTACCGGGCACTGGAGCAGGCGGGAGCGGATTTTTCAGCCAGCTGTTTTGAAGAGGTGTTCGAGGGTCAGCCGGTGCAGTCCGTGCCCACAGAGCGTCTGGAAGCATTCAAGATCCTGAGCCGGGAGGAATGCCTGCGCCGCATCCTGTATCAGGAGGGCATGGAGGTGACTACCCCCACCAAGCTCTACAAGCGTGCACTGTTCGAGGGCGTGCGCTATCCGGTGGGCAAGCTCTATGAGGATATCCCGGTCGCCTACGAGGTGACAAAGCGTGCCCATAAGGCGGCACATATCGCAAACCGGGATTACTACTATTTCCAGCGGGGCAGCAGTATCCAGAATATGGCCTTCAACCCCAGAAAGCTGGACAGCGTGCGGCACTGCCATGCGCTGATGGAAAATGTGAAGCGTGATTTCCCCCGGTTGAGCCGTGCGGCAGAATGCCGCTATCTGAGCAATGTCTGCAATATCCTGTTCCAGATTCAGGACAGGCAGCATGAAAAGATTGAAAAGGCCCTCTGGCAGGAAGTGAAAAAATACCGCCGGAACGTTCTGCTGGACCCGCAGGCCCGAAAAAAGGCCCGGCTGGCGGCGGCACTTTCCTACAGCGGATATGCCATGACCCGACGGGTCTATGAAAAAACGCAGTGGCGTGGAAAAAAGTAAAGTGGAGGGATCCGGTTGGAGGAAAGAACACCGCTTGTATCGGTCATTGTGCCGGTCTATAATGTTTATCCGTATCTGCGGGACTGTGTGCAGAGCGTGCAGGCGCAGAGTTACCAGAACTGGGAGCTGCTTTTGGTAGATGACGGCTCCACCGATGGCAGCGGAGAGCTTTGTGATGAACTGGCTGCGGAGGATGACCGCATCCGGGTGTTCCATAAGCCCAATGGGGGGCAGTCTGATGCCCGGAACGTTGGGTTGCAACAGACGCAGGGAAAATATTTTTACCTGCTGGACAGCGATGATCTGATCCGCTCCACGGCCCTTGCCCAGTTCGTGGAGCGCTGTGAGGCAGATGGTGCTGATGCAGCCTTGACCCCGCTGGAGATGTTCTCGACAGAGCAGCCGGAGGGGCGGACGGAAAATTCGCACCAGATCCCAGAGCTGCTGAACCGGGAAGAGACCATGCGCCGGATGCTGCTGCATCAGGGCATCGGGCATGGAGCAGGCGGCGTTTTCTTCCGGCGGGAGGTTTGGGGCAATCTGCAGTTCCCCGTTGACATCCTGTACGAGGACTATGCGGTGATGTACCGTGCCATTGCCCGCTGTGCAAAAGTGGAAGTGTTTCCGGAACCGATGTACGATTACCGCATCCATACCGGTTCGACCATGAAGAGCGGCATAGCCGAGAAGAATCTGGTCATTCTGGACGTGGGCGGGGATGTGACCCGTTTTATTGCAGAAACGGTTCCAGTGCTGAAAGCAGAAGCGGAATACCTGCAGCTGGTTACATACCTGAAGACACTGAAAGGCATTCTGGATGGCGGCTTTGGCAGCTATCCGGAGGCTCAGGCACGGATCTGCCGCTTTGTGCAGGAACACCGGGCGCTTGCCCGGCGGCCCTGGGCCAAAAAGGCAGACCGGATCAAGGTGGAAACACTTCTGATCAGCAAGCGGCTGTTTTATGCCGTCTATGGTCTGGGAGAATGGAAAAATAAACACACAGTCGAAAAATAAAATGGAGAAGTTATGCTGATTTATCTGGGGACCTTTGCTGCTTCTGTGGGCATTGCCGCCTATGGTGAGCATCTGCGGACGAAAAAAAACAACGAGAAGGGCTTTTATCTCTGCCTGGCGCTGGCGGTGCTGGTGATGGCGGTATTGGCAGGCTTGCGGGACCCATCCATTGGCACGGACAGCGTGGTGTATGAGGAATGGGTGGCAGATGCAAAACTGCAGGACGGTCTGCTGGCCTGCATCCGGCAGCGGTGCAAAACAGAGCCGCTGTTTATGACGCTGGTCTATCTGGCGGCCCATGTTTTTGGCGATGTCCATTGGCTTTACTTTATGGTGGACCTGTTGGCCTGCGGCCTGTTTATGATCGGGCTGGTGCAGTATAAGGAGTATGTCTCTGTGCCCTATGGCTGGCTGGCTTACCTCTGCCTGTATTATGGCGATACTTATAATGCCGAGCGGCAGTCTGTGGCGCTGGGGGTGGCATTTCTGGCGTTCAGCTTTGCGTGGAAGAAAAAGTATCACTGGGCTGTCCTACTGCTGGCGGTCTCCTGCCTGTTCCACAATGCCACCTTTATCTCGTTTGGTGCGCTGCTGATCTATATCCTGCTTCAGCATTTCGACAACTGGTGGGTCAAGGGCGGCCTGGCGGCATTTTCGGTCTACCTTGCCTTTTTCAGCAAGGCTGTGGTCAGGCTGGCCCTGAATGTGGACTTCATTGATCGACATTACGGATATTATTATGATGCCAATGCGGGCGGTTTCACGCTGAATCCCATCATTGTGCGTCTGCCGTTCCTGATCCTGCCCATTGTGCTGTACCGCTGGTACGCCAAAGAGGAAGGGGAGGGCCGCCGCCGCTTTACCCGCTCGGATGCCGATTTCTGGATCGTGATGATCCTGATCGAGATGGCAACGGCCCAGCTGCGCAACGTCAATGTACCGCTCTACCGCATCTGCCTGTATTTTGCGTTCTTCCGTTATCTCGCCATTGGCCGTGTGGTCAAGTGCGTGGAGGATGAGCGTCTGCGCAGGCTGCTGAAGGCTGCCATGTGGGGAATGCTGGTCATCATCTGGATCTATCAGGCGTATATTCAGGGCAACAATGCCATTTGCCCGTACACCTCGGAGATCCTCCACATCGGCAGAGAAACATTCTTCTGAGGGAACAGAACATGGAGACAGAGCTGATCAGTGTCATTGTTCCGGTCTACAATGTGGAGCGATATCTCCGCCGCTGCGTGGACAGCATCCTGCACCAGACCTATCGGAATCTTGAGGTCCTGCTGGTGGATGACGGTTCCACCGATGCCAGCGGAGCCATCTGCGACGAATATGCCGCACAGGAAGAACGTGTAACAGCAGTCCACCAGAAAAACGGGGGACTCTCTGCAGCGCGCAACACAGGGCTCGAACGGGCACAGGGAACGTATCTCTGTTTTGTGGACAGTGATGACTTTCTGGACAGCCGGATGCTGGAAACGCTCTGCCGTGACCTGCAGAAACAGGATGCGGATGTTGCTGTGGTGGGCTTCCGGATGTTTGAACGGGAAGAAGAGCTTGCCCCGGCTGAACTCACCGTACCGGTGCAGTGTATGACAGGCCGGGAAGCCATCCGCAACACTCTTGTCTCGGACGAGCTGGGGGATTTTGCCTGGAACAAGCTCTACAAGCGGGAGCTGTTCCGGGATGTCCGCTATCCGCTGGGCCGGATGATGGAAGATCAGGGCACGACATACCGTATTTTTCAGCAGTGCAGCAAGGTCGCGTACCGCCCGGTGCCGATGTATTATTACTATCAGCGCCCGGACAGCATCCTTCACCGCAGGAACATGAAGTTCTACGAGGATAAGCTGGATATGGGCTATCAGAAATATCAGGCCATCCGGGAAGCGTACCCGGGAATGCCGGAGAATGATGCCGCCATGCTGAGCGTGGTGGAGCACTGCTATCCGTATCTGATGCAGGAGCGCCGCGCAAAGATGGAGGCCTTTCTGCAGGAGTGCGACCCGGCGGCGGCAAAGCTGCTCTGCACCAGCAGCCAGCGGAAGTATCAGTTACTCAGATGCAGCCGGAGGCTGTATGCAAAACTGTTCCTGCTGAAAAACGGCCCGGCGGCAAAATAAGGGAGGAAAATTTGTGCTGAACGATACCGTCAGTATCATTGTGCCGATCTATAACAAGGAAAAGTATCTGGAAAAATGTCTGGACAGCATCCTTGGCCAGACCTATCGGGATCTGGAGATCATTCTGGTGGATGATGGGTCAACAGACAACTCCCTTGCCATCTGCCAGCGCTACGCGAAAAAAGATCCGCGGATCAAGATATACCATAAGTCAAACGGTGGTGTTTCCTCTGCGCGAAATCTGGGACTGGAAAAAAGTACAGGCACACTGATTTCTTTTGCTGACCCGGATGATTCACTCCATGCCGAGTGCATAGAACGGCTTAAAAGAGTGCTGGATGAGACCGGTGCGGAGATTGCTTATTGCTACGGTCTGGATCTTCTGGGCACGACCGGACGAACCCAGACGAAGAGTGATGAGACGGAGAAAATCAGTGTTATGCCGGTCAGACGATATGACTGGAACAGCCGGAAGGCACATACAGTGTGCTGGGGTGCGCTTTACCGCCGTGCGGTCACACAAGATGTTGTGTTCGATATTGACTTGAAAATTGGTGAGGATACGCTGTTTCTTGCAAAATGTATCCGAAAGGCAGAAAAAATTGCCTGCATCGACAAGGCACTTTACTATTACTATGTCAACGATGACTCGGTGACGAGCGGGCATTATTCGGCAGGAAAACTGACAGAGCTGAAGGCATGGCGGCGTATCTGTGAAGTGTTTGCAGATGAACCGTTCGTGTACCGGTCTGCACGGGCCGGATATGCGCTCCGGTGCAGAGAAATTGTGGTGAAATACTGCAAGGATGATACTTTTATGGAGCAGGCGTGTGCCGAAGCGGAACGGGAGTTTAAGAGAAATGCCGGCCCCCTTCTGGCAGGCTGGCTTCGTGCAGGGCAGTATCGGTATTTTATAAAAACGCTGTATTCGTATCTGCTCTGGAACAGCTGGCTGAAAAAGAAACAGGCCAGAAAAACTTACGAAGTGGAGATCTGAATGAAAAAATCCCTCAGTCTGAATGCGGCAATGAGTGCGTTCAAGACACTGATGAATATTATCTTCCCGCTCATCACATTCCCTTACGCTTCCAATGTTCTTCAGGTGGAAAACCTGGGCAAAGTGAACTTTGCAAGCTCCGTCTGCGGGTATTTTCTGCTGTTTGCAGGCCTTGGCATCTCCTCCTATGCAGTGCGGGAAGGCTCCCGCTATGTGAATGACAGGGAAAAACTGTCGGCTTTTGCATCGGAGATGTTCTCCATCAATATGATCTCCACGGCCCTGACCTATGCGGCATTGGCGGTGACGATGCTTTTCTGGACAAAGCTCCATGCCTATACCGACCTGATGCTGGTGCTGAGTTTACAGATCTTCTTTACGACCATCGGCACCGAATGGGTGTTCACGATCTTTGAGGAGTATACCTATATCACCATCCGGGGCCTGCTGTTTCAGGTGCTGTCCATTTTCATGCTGTTCGCCTTCGTCAAGACCCGGGATGACTACTGCATCTATGCGGGCATCACGGTGTTTGCGGCGGTAGGTGCCAATGTGCTTAATTTTTTCCGGGTCCGGCGGTACTGCACCATCCGGCTGACAAGAAAGATCGACTGGAAAAAGCACCTCAAGCCAATCCTCATCATCTTTGCATCCACGCTGGCAACGACCCTTTATGTCAGTTCGGATACCACGATTCTGGGCATTCTGGGAACAGATTACAATGTGGGCATTTACTCGGTGGCGGGCAAGATCTACGGCATTGTAAAGAACCTGCTTTCGGCGGTGCTGGTGGTGTCCATCCCGCGGCTGTCCCATTATGTGGGCGTAGGGGATAAGGTAAACTTCAACAAGCTGTTCAACAATATCTTCAACGCGCTCATCGTGGTGGTGGCTCCGGCTGTGGTGGGACTGTTTGCCCTCAGCCGGGAGGTCGTCCTCTTTATTTCCGGAGAAAGCTATCTGGATGCGGTGATGCCCCTGCAGATCCTGAGCCTTGCCCTGATCGTCTGTCTGTTTGGCTGGCTGTACAATTCCTGCGCGCTTCTGCCCTGTGGAAGAGAAAAGGAACTGTTCTGGATCACGCTGGTCAGCGGTCTGCTGAACGTGGGGCTGAACATCCTGCTCATCCCGCGGTTCCGGGAGAATGCGGCGGCCTTTACCACCCTGCTGGCAGAGCTGTGCTCCATGATACTCTGCATCCGGTGCTCCAAGGGCCTGGTCACGGTCTCTGCTGACCGGCGCACCGTTGGCTCGGTGCTCTGCGGCTGTGCGGGCATCGTTCTTGTCTGTACCGGGGTCAAGGCACTGGCTCTGCCCAATCTCGTCTCCATTCTGGCGGCGGTTCTGGGCTCGGTGGCTGCATACGCGGCCATCCTGCTGGGCATGAAAAATCCGCTGGTGCTGGAATATCTGGAAAAAGCGAAGCAGAAGCTCCGGAGAACATCCTGAATGGACAGACCCGCTGCGGGGGGCGAACACTCCCTGCAGCGGGTCTTTTTCAGAAAAAACGGCGGTTTTTGGTGCGTTCCGGCAAAATCACCACATTTCTTTGCTTCTACAACAAATGTTTGTTAATAAATTATCCATCTCTCGTCCTTGCAATACACACGCTTTTTGTTTATAATAAGAATGTACGGGGAAGTTCGCAGTGCGCGGCCCCCGATGAAGAGCAAAATTCGATTCCGAACGAAAAGAATTTGAGAGGAGTTTGTTACCATGGGTTTAGGTAAGAAAACGATCGACGATCAGAATTACTGCGGCAAGAAGGTCCTTGTCCGCTGCGATTTCAATGTCCCGATGAAGGACGGCGTGATCACCAACGAGAACCGCATCAATGCGGCTCTGCCCACCATCCAGAAGCTGGTCAACGATGGCGCTAAGGTCATCCTGTGCAGCCACCTGGGCAAGCCCAAGAACGGCCCCGAGGCAAAGT
>ERZ791740.1526-NODE-1526-length-12263-cov-6.740252_pt1 | contig 12263 bp, 10 predicted proteins | sample MGYA00510041_ERZ791740 | MGnify/ENA primary metagenome ERZ791740 (study PRJEB30046, sample SAMN00791959) | human gut metagenome | study: EMG produced TPA metagenomics assembly of the A metagenome-wide association study of gut microbiota in type 2...
AATCGCGCTGGTTCTTGTCCATGGACTCGTTGACCTTTTCCGCGATCTCCTTTTCAATTTTCATCACCTGACACTCACGGCGCAGCATCTCGATGAGCTTTTTCAGCCGTCCGTTCAGGGTGCCCTCGTCCATCACAGCCTGCTTGTCCTCGTAGCGGAACAGCAGATTTGCGGGCATGTACTCGCTGAGGAAGGCGGGGTCGTCGCTGGAAACGATGGCAAACACCACGTCCTTGCCAAGGCGTGGGTTCATGCCAAGGTACTCGTCAAACCCGGCCTTGAGGGCGCGCAGCAGCGCTTCGGTCTCCACGGCATCGTCGGCCTTGCCTGCGCGCACCGGGGCCGGGCGCACCGCCGAAAGCAGAAAATCGCCGCTGGCATCCAGTGCACTGAGCTTTGCGCGGTACTTGCCCTCCACCAGGACCTTTACAAGGTCCCCGGAGACGCGCAGCACCTGCTTGACCTCGGCCACCACGCCGTAGCTGAACAGGTCTGCCTGCTGCGGCTCGGTGGTGTCCATGGACTTCTGTGCCACCAGAAACACGTTGGAATTATTTGCCATTGCCCACTCCACGGCGGCAATGCTCTTTTCGCGGCCCACCTCAAAGTGGACGAGATTGTTGGGGAACACCACCAGCCCGCGCAGGGCGATGGTGGGCAGATGCAGCGTTTTGCGCTCCACCTTGATGGTAACTTTTTCACTCATAGTGCAAACACCTCCCGGCTGCCGCGCACTTTCCCACGGCGGCAGCGCTGTATGCAAGAGTTCCTATCTATAAAGTATGTTGTTTCCTTATTATACTGATTTCCGGCCAAAATGCAACTGTGATGCATGGACGGTTGGTTATTCCCCCCGCTTTTCCTGCGTGGAGAAGCCCATTTTGCCAAGAGCCGGCAGCAGGGCCTTGAGGGTGATGGAGGTCAGTGCGCCCATCACAAGGCCCAGCACCAGCATGACCGGCGCATAGTAGAAGGACAGCGACGACGAGATGATCACGCCTGCACCCAGCAGCTGGCCGATGTTGTGGGCCAGCGCGCCGCACACGGACAGGATGAACCAGGTGGGCCGCACCGGCAGCAGGTAGTACAGCACCCACATCACCAGCAGGGACAAAAGGCCGCCGCACAGCGAGAGAAAGCCCGCCGTGAAGCCGGACACCAGAAACACGAACAGTGCCTTGAGCACGTCCAGCACCAGCGCCTGCCTTGGCCCCATGAAAAACAGCGCGTACATCACCACGATGTTGGCAAGGCCCAGCTTCATGCCCGGCAAAAGGCCCGGGATGGTGAGCGTGCCCTCAATGAACGAAAGTGCCATGGCCAGCGCAAACAGCAGGCCGGAAAGGGCGATGCGGCGCGTTTTTTCGTAACTGCGTCTGTTTTGGGGCATGCTGCACTCTCCTTTACTCTTCGGTCTGCTGGCTCTGTTCGTAGCTTTCCTGCTCTTCCATGGCAGCTTCCCACGCGGCAAACAGCTCTTCCTGATGGAAGCGCAGGTCGCTCAGCTCGTCGCTTTTCTGGCGCAGCAGGTCGGGGTCGTTGTACACCTCCGGGGAGTTGATCTCGTTGTCCAGCTCCACCTCGCGTGCACCGCAGGCCTCCATCTCGTCCTCGCAGGCCTTGATCTTGGCCCGCAGCTCGGCGCGGCGGCGGCGCTGCTCCCTGCCGTAGCCGGTCTTGGCCGGCTCGGCGGCCTTCTGCACGGCAGGTGCCGGGGCGCTGCGGCCCATCAGGGCATCGTAGCTGGGGTAGAGGGTGGCCTTGCCGTCCTCAAGGTAGAGGATGGGGCAGGCCAGACTGTTCATCAGGTGGCGGTCATGGGTGACCAGCAGCAGCGTGCCGGTGTAGGCCATGAGGGCCTCGGTAAGGTTCTCGCGGGTGTAGATGTCCAGATGGTTCGTAGGCTCGTCCAGAAACAGCAGGTTGGGCCGTTCCAGCACGATCTCCGCAAAGCGCAGACGGGCCAGCTCGCCGCCGGAAAGCGCCTCGCAGGGCTTGAACACCGTCTCGCCCCGGAAGCCCAGCTTTGCCAGATGGCTGCGCACCTCCAGCTCGGTCATGCGGGGGTACTTGTTCCAGATCACATCGATGACCCGGCCCTGCCCCAGACGGTTCTGCTGCTGGGCAAAGATGCTGGGCCGTGCGCCGGTGCCCAGCCGCACCATACCGCCGGAGGGGCGGCGCTTGCCGTCCAGCACCTGCATCAGGGTGGACTTGCCCGCGCCGTTGGGGCCTGCGATCACCAGCCGCTGGCCGCGGCACACCGTGTAGGTAAAGGGTTCCAGCAGGGTGCGCTCCCCTATTTTGATGGTCAGGTTCTTGAGCAGCACCAGTTCGTTCCACGGTTCTACGTCATATTCAAACCGGAACTTGAGCTGGTTGGTCTCGTCCTTGGGCGCTTCGGTGATCTCCAGCTTTTCCAGCTGCTTGCGGCGGCTCTGGGCCATTTTGGTGGTGGAGGCGCGCACAAGGTTGCGGTCCACGTAGTCCTGCAGCTTTTCGGCCAGTGCCACATCTGCGTCGTGCTGCTTCTGGCGCAGGGCATCGGCGGCTTCCTTCTGGGGCAGGTAGGCCGAGAAGTTGCCCTTGTAGGTGGTCATGGTCTGGAAGGAGACCTCCCAGATCTTCGTACACACGTTATCGAGGAAGTAGCGGTCGTGGCTGACCACCAGCACCGCACCGGAATAGCTTTTGAGGTAGTTTTCCAGCCATTCCATGGTGGCAAAGTCCAGGTGGTTGGTGGGCTCGTCCAGAATGAGCACGTCCGGCTTTTCCAGCAGCAGCTTTGCCAGCCGCAGCCTCGTCAGCTCGCCGCCGGAGAGCACCGCAATGTTCTTCTGCCATGTATCCTGCGCAAAGCCCATGCCGGACAGCACCTTTTTGATGTTCACATCCATGTTGTAGCCGTCGGCGGCATCCACGATGTTCTGCAGCTGGTCGTGCCGGGCCAGCAGCTCCGTGTCGTCCGGCTGCGCGGCCATTTTGCGTTCCAGCACCTGCATCTGGGCCATGGCATCCAGCACAGGGGCAAAGGTGGAGCGCATCTCGCCGTAGAGATCCAGCGTGGCATCCAGCTTTGCGTTCTGTTCCAGATAGCCCAGCGTCACGCCGTGGGTCACGCTGAACTCACCTTCGTAGTCCTGGTACTCGCCGGTCAAAATCTTGAGCAGGGTGGTCTTGCCCGCGCCGTTCTGGCCCACGATGCCGATGCGGTCCTCCCGCTCGACACTGGCGGTCACATCGTGCAGCACGATCTTTTCGCCAAAGCTCTTGCCTAGTTTTTCCAAATGTATCAGCATAGTTTTATGATCCCGTTCTCCATCCGCTTATTGGCTCAGCACTGGTGGCGGCGGTTCTTCAGGCCCACATTGGCCAGCTCTTCCTGCTCCATCACCAGCGGGTACAGCTCTTTCAGGTCTGCGATCTCGTAGGTGGGCACCACCTTGCCGGGGTTCTCGGCGTGGCTGGGGTTATACCAGCAGGTGTCCAGACCTGCATTCGCGCCGCCCTGAATGTCGCTGCTCAGGCCGTCGCCCACCATCAGCACATGCTCCCGGTTCTCCACGCCAAGGGCGCGCAGGGCCGCATCAAAAATTCTGCGGTTCGGCTTTTCGCTGTCCATCTTCTCGGAGACGAACACGTCCTCCATAAAGTTCAGCACACCGCTCTCGGCCAGACGGCGGATCTGCACCTTCTGGAAGCCGTTGGTCACAACGGCCAGCGTTGCCACCTCGGAAAGCTCCCGCAGCACATCCAGCACTTCCGGCCCCATCAGGTCCGGGTGGGTGGAGAGCTGCTCCAGATAGAAGCGGTTCATCTCGGCTCCGTCACCGGCGGCATCAATGGCCTTGAGGAAGCGGGTGAACCGCTCTGCCATGAGCTTTTCCCGCTTGATCTGGCCTTTTTCCAGCTGCCGCCACAGCTCCGAGTTGATGGTGCGGTAGGTCTGCACCGTTTCTGCGTCCGGCTCAATGCCGTAGTTCACCAGCGTTTCGGCCAGTGCCTTGCTTTCGGCTGCGTCAAAGTTCAGCAGAGTGTTGTCTGCATCGAACAGCACGCAATAATATTTTGCCATAAACCTTCCCTCTTTTCCTTCTGCCATGGCCTCAGCTGCCATGCGCTCAACAACAGGCAGAAGCCAGCCCTGCCGTAAACAGAGCTGGCTTCACATCATTCTGTTACAATTTCGTACGGTGGTACGTCCGTCTGCTCCGGGTCGTTGTCCGGGCAGGTGGTTTTGACATCACAGGGGGTGGCAGCACACTTTGCCATTTCCTCTTCCAGCGCGCCGTTGTCCACGTTCTCCCAGTCGGTGCCATAATCGTCCACGCTGCCGTCGGTCACGTTCTCTTCCCCGGGCAGCGCCGGGATGCGGGGTTCCTCGTAGTACATGCAAACGCCTCCCTTCCTGCCAGCCTATGCGGCACAGCAGGCCGGGGTGACAGTCTCAGGACGCGGAGTCCGTGGATGCGGACTGCTCGTTGGCGGCTTCCTTGCTGGCATTGGATTCCGAAGCCGCATGGGAGCTGCCAGAGCTTGCAGAGCTGCTCTCGCTGCTGGAGCTGCTATGGGAAGCCGAACTGCTCTCACCAGAGTCCGCGTGGGACGAGCTGGTGCTGTGGGAAGAGCTGGCTGTTCCGTTGGAAGCAGAAGCCGAGCCTGCCGGGGAAGCCGTGCTCTCACTGCTGGAAGAGCTGTGAGACGAGCTGCCGGAGGTGGATGTAGCCCCGGAGGATGCCCCGGAGGTGGTGCCGGACGATGCACCGGAAGAGCTGGTGCTGCCGGAAGAACTGCTGTCCGACGTGCTGCCAGAGCTGTGAGACGAGCTGCCGGAGCTTACGCCGCTGACCGTCACATTCAGGACGTTGCTGGTAACGGTGCAGCCGTTGTAGCTTGCCACTGCGTACACCTTAAAGGTCGCATTGAGCATGGAGGGGTCGATCTCCACCTTGACGGTGGTCTTGCCCGCCGCCTGCGGCACTTCCGCACCGTTGGCGTACCAGCGGATGCTGTCGGCAGTGAGGTGCTTGCCGCCCAGCTTTGCGGTAAAGGTGTAGGAATCGCCCAGCACGGCCTTGCCGGTGCTGCTGATATGCACGGAAGCCGCTGCAAACACGGCGGTCACGTCCACGTTCTGCTTGAAGTTCGTATCGGTGCGGGTCTTCTGGGTCACGCCGTCGCTCCACTTGACGAACACATAGCCGTCCTGCGGCACAGCCGTCACGCTGATGGACTGGGCGGCGCTGGTCACTTCATAGGAGAGGGATGTCTTGCCGCTGTCGCTGCCGCTGGAAAGGGTGCCGCCGGTCTTGTCTACCCGGTAGCTGGCCTGATACAGCACACCCTGCTCTTCGGAAGAGCCTGCAGCCTCCGAGCTGCTGGGTGCTGTCACCGCAGAGCTGGGGTTCGGGGTATACTCGGCGCGGGTGGGGATGTTGGCGGTGTCCGGGCGGCGGTCGTCGGTCTGGTAAGCGTGGGTGCGCAGATAGCTCAGCATGGCCTTCAGGCCCACGGGCTTCAGGTGGATATCGCCGGTCTGGTAGTAATCCTCGCGGCCATAGCCGTTGGCATCCTTCAGCGCTTCGGCGCTGTTGAGGAACTTCAGGCCCATCTGCTCACACATGGACAGCAGGGCCATGTTGAAGTCGTCGATCTTGGTCTGGTCCATGTGGGGGTAGTTTGCGTGGTTTGCAGGCACCGGCGGCACCGTGTTCACGATGATGTCGGTGTAGGGGTAGCTTTCCTGAATGGCCTGCACCAGCGCGGTGTAGTTCTTGATGAACTCGTCTACGCTCATGCCGGTATCATTGGTGCCCAGCATGATGACCACGCGGCGGGGCTTCATTTTGGCCACGGCCTGCGCGATGGTGTAGGTACTGCTGTCCTTTTTAAAGGTAACGATGCCCTCGTTCAGGGCGGCATGGGTGCCAATGCCCTCCTTGGCGCAGAACTGCTGCAGGCTGATCAGGCCGTTGGCGTACAGGCGCACCGTGTTGGAATCGCCGAGGAACAGCGTTTCCTTCTGGTAGCTCTCGCCCGCGTCGGCGGTCTCCGGCAGCAGGGCGGCAGAGGTCTCGCTGATCTGGTAGTGATCCGAGATATCCTCTTCGCCCGGCACCAGCACCTCGCTGGAGGGCTGTTCCACCGGGGCCGCAGGGTTCTTGCCGCGCTTGAGCAGCGTCATGGTAATGGCAATGGTCAGAATGGCTGCCAGCGCGCACACACTGCACACCAGCACAGCCTGCTTCTGCATAGGAGTAAGCGATTGCTTTTCCGGTCGTGTATTTCTCATATCTCTCACCATTCATTTCGTTTCCGGCACAAGGCCTTCCGGTCATGCCTGTCCGTTCAGGATCTGGTCTGCAAGGCTGGCGCAGCTTTCGGCCAGCAGCACCGGATGGAAGGGTTCCAGCTCTTCCCTGCTGCCGTAGCCGTACAGCGCACCGGCGGCATCCAGCCCGCAGTCCGCAGCGCCGCGCATGTCGTCGTTGCGGTCGCCCACCATCAGCACCCGCCTGCCCTGCATCATGGGCTGGGCCAGCACATGGCGCACCACGTCGGTCTTGGTGTCGCGGCTCTCGTCCATGGACGCGCCGCCGATAAAATCAAAATAGCCTGCAAGGCCCTTTTCTTCCAGAATGGGCGTAACGACCTGCGTGGGCTTGGAGGTAGCGGTGCACAGTACAAGGCCCGCGTCCTTCAGGCGCTGCAGCATCTCTGCTGCACCGGGGTAGGCGGCGCACTCGTGGCTGCCCTTGACGGCGTAGCTGTCGCGGTACAGGTCGGTGGCCTTTTCAATGAGGGCCGGGTCGGTAAAGTGCTCACCAAAGCTCTTGCGCAGCGGCGGACCAAGGTAGCGGCGCAGGTTCACATTTGTGGTGTCCACGCCCATCCTGGCAAAGACTTCTTTTAATGTATTTATGATACCGGGAGCGGAATCGATCAGGGTCCCGTCCACATCAAACAGGATTGCATCGTAGTTCAGCAATTTGTAAATTTCCTCACTTTCATGGTGATACATTGTATAGTATAGCACAGAATCCCGTTATCAGCAATTCCAACAAATGGTTTTTACAAAAATTATGCATTCAAGCAGAGAAAAGGCCCGCCCGGCATCCGGACAGGCCTTTCAGCATCTTCTTACTTCGCTGCGGCATCCGCAGGCGGATAGTACAGGTTGTTGGAGACGAACTCCAGCTTATCCTTGAGCACCAGCTCCAGGTTTGCCACGGCGTGCACCATGTTGGTGGCCGAATCGTTCACTTCCAGCAGCTTGCACAGGTCCAGACCGTCCAGTTTCATGGCGGCATCCATCTTCCGGCTTTCGGCACACAGGATGTGGCTCAGGGCATTTTCCTGCAGAGCGATGCTCTCCACAAGGTCAATGACCGCCTGCTCCAGCGTCACCTTGGGCAGGCAGGGGCAGGGGCAGCGGGTGGTATCGATACAGTTCTCAGCAGACATGATAAAACCTTCCTTTCGTTCGTCCGGTCAGGGGCGGTGTACGCCCCATTCTATGTCTGCCGGGTACGCCGGTGTTACTCCTGCTTTTTAGGGTTCTGGGTGCCGCGCACCTTTTCAATGGTCTCGCGGTAGCCGCCGGAGCCGTACTGGATGCAGCGGTTGATGCGGCTGATGGTGGCCGTGCTGATCTCCACTGCCTTCACGATCTGATCGTAGGTTCTGCCGTCCAGCAGCATCTTTGCCGCTTCCAGCCGCTGCGCCATATCCGAGATCTCCTTTACAGTGCACAGGTCTTCAAAGAAGTTGTAGCACTCCTCCCGCGTTTCCAGACTGAGGATGGCATCAAACAGTGCATCGGTGGTCTGGTTTCTTCTGGAATTTTTATCTGCCATGAATGTTCTCCTTGCCGCCGCAGCGGACTGTCCGGTTTTGGGAGCGTTCCCTCTTTTAAATGTTTCGGAAATGTTCCGGTTCTTTCCTGCATCACCACTTTAGCACATCAAAGTGTGAAAGTCAAGCCCTTGGCGTGAACTCTTTTCATCCGTTTGTGTGTATAGTTTTCTTCGTTTCACGCATGAACAAAAATCACCTAAAAATTATTGCAGAACGCTTTCCTGAATTAGTGTATCCTCCGAACTTGTTCCAAGGATATTGACAATTTGTGAATCCCGCACTAAAATACGGACAATCATTCGGCAAATGCGATGAACAGGACATGATTCTTTGCAGCACCCTCTCCCAGAGAGCCGCCCATCTGATGCAAGGGCAGCAGTCAGGAGCAAAGCGTTCTCCCCTGCGAGCAGCCTGTGTGAACAAAGGCGCTGACCCCGCCTTCCAGTAATGCATGGCCGTTTTGCCCACGTTACGGGGCTGCGTATGTATGTACGCTGGGAGTGGCTGCCCTGTGCAGCAAACGAAGTGGTATCGCGGAGTATTCCATACACGATGTGCAGTGTATGGGAAGGCCTTCGTCTTCGATGGTTCGTCCCAAATGGAACGAACGCAGGAGGACGGGGCCTTTTTTACACCCTGCCGCCCCATGCCGCTGACATTTGCCGGATGCCAAGAAAGGAAAGAGGTAAAAACAATGAATACGCTGGTCATCGTATTGATCGCAGCCGTGTGTCTGTTTGGCGCTTATATGCTTTACGGCCGCTGGCTGGCAAACAAGTGGGGCATCGACCCCTCTGCCAAGACCCCGGCAGTTGTCCATGAGGACGGCCGGGACTACGTTCCCACCGACGGCTGGACCGTGTTTGCACACCAGTTCAGCTCCATTGCCGGTGCAGGCCCTGTCACCGGTGCGATCCAGGCCGCTGCTTTCGGCTGGCTGCCGGTGCTGCTGTGGGTGCTGCTGGGCGGCATCTTCTTCGGTGCTGTCACCGACTTCGGCGCTCTGTATGCTTCCGTTAAGAACGACGGCAAGAGCATGGGCATGCTGATCGAAAAGTACATCGGCAAGACCGGCCGCAAGCTGTTCCTGCTGTTCTGCTGGCTGTTCTGCGGCATTGTGATCGCCGCCTTTGCCGACATGGTGGCCGGCACCTTCAATGCCTACGGTGCTGACGGTGCTCTGGTGGAGGCTGCCCAGACCAACGGTGCTGCCGGCATGGTCTCCATCATGTTCATGGTGTTCGCCGTGATTTTTGGCCTGCTGCAGAAGAACCTGCACTTCACCGGCTGGAAAGAGAATGTGATCAGCATCGTATTCATCGTGCTGTCCTTTGTGGTGGGTACAGCCTTCCCCATCATTCTGGGCAAGGCTGCATGGAGCTACATCACCTTTGTGTACATCTTCTTTGCCGCTGTTCTGCCCATGTGGCTGCTGAAGCAGCCTCGTGACCACATGACCACCTTTATGTTCGTGGCCATGATCGTGGGCGCTGTTCTGGGCCTGATCGTCAACCATCCCGTCATGAACCTGCCGGTGTTCACCGGCTTTACCAACGCCAAGCTGGGCACCATGTTCCCCATCCTGTTCGTTACCGTTGCCTGCGGCGCTGTTTCCGGTTTCCACAGTCTGGTGTCTTCCGGCACCTCCTCCAAGACCGTTACCAATGAGAAGGATATGCTGAAGGTCGGCTATGGTGCCATGGTGCTGGAAAGCCTGCTGGCTGTCATCGCCCTGTGCGTGGCCGGTGCTTCTGCTGCTGCAGACGGCACCCCCGCAGACGGCACTCCGTTCCAGGTCTTCAGCCGCGGCGTTGCCAGCTTCTTCGTGGGCTTCGGCCTGGACCAGCACTTTGCCTCTGTGTTTATGACCATGTGCGTTTCCGCACTGGCCCTGACCAGTCTGGATGCTGTGGCCCGTATCGGCCGCATGAGCTTTCAGGAGCTGTTCAGCGTGGACGACATGGAGCATGCTGAGGGCTGGCGCAAGCTGCTGTGCAACGTGTACTTCTCCACCTTCCTGACTCTGGCTTTCGGCTTCCTGCTGACCAAGATCGGCTACGCCAACATCTGGCCCCTGTTCGGTTCTGCAAACCAGCTGCTGAGCGCTCTGGTTCTGGCCACCCTGTGCGTGTTCCTGAAGGTCACCGGCCGCAGCAACAAGATGATCTTCCCTCCGCTGATCATCATGCTGTGCGTCACCTTCACCGCTCTGGTGCAGCGCCTGATCGCTATGGTCAAGGCCATCAGCAATGCCGCTGCTGTCACCATCCCCGCTGGCGAGACCACTTGGGGTGCCGTGTTCATTGCAAACGGCCTGCAGCTGATCCTGGCCGTGCTGCTGATCGTTCTGGGCCTGAACATCGTGTTCCACTCCTTCAAGGCCTATAAGAATGCTGAGCACAACAGCGAAGCAAAGGTCTGAGTTTCAGATCCTGCTGAACTGAATCTGTAAATGCAAACTGCCGCTGACGGCGTAAAAACCGTCAGCGGCAGTTTTTGTTGCTGTAAGCTTCTATGATTTGAAATGGCCTCCGCGTGCGCTCTGGCCATGAGCAGAGGAAAATTTATTTGATATTGTGGTTTGGAAACGACTGCGGTCGTTTCCAAACCATTTTTTCACAGAAAGAGTCCCAAAGATAAAATGCATAGTCACCACAAAAAATGCAGTGTACGGTCACGACCTTTCCCGTGAAAAAGCAAACCAGCAAAGCCCGCAGGCTTTGCTGGTTTGCAAATATAAAAATAATACTTCCGCTGGAAATGGCCAGAGCGAAGCGGAGGCCATTCTAAACCTTCTGCCCAGTTGCAAAGCACAAGAATCAAAGGTTTGCTTCTTCCCACGTTTGAAGGACCGCCATCTGCACTGGGGTGTGGAACCAATGCTCCCCGCCTTCCATGATCGTCAGATGCGCCCCGCTTTCCTGACGGAAGCGCTCGATCATGGTGCGGCTGGTCAGGGCATCCCTGTCACCATACAGCACCTGCGTGCGGCCATGCCAGTGCAGCGGATGTTCCCGCACCCAGCACAGATACGGCCATGAGAGGGTCTCCCCAAGATCCGTGGGGATCTCCCCTGCCCGGTGCAGCTGTTCCTCGTTCACATGGGCACATTGCATCATATTCGTGATGAGAGCTTCCATATCCACCACCGGAGAGACCAGCAGGGCCTGTTCCGGCGCGTCTCCCTGCAGCGCCTGCATGGCAAGCCACGCGCCGATGCTCACGCCATACAGCCGGATATGCGCCCACACCGGCTTCATGCGGGCGTATACGGCTTCTATCTCCGGCACAGCCACCCACGGCAGAAGCCGCTCATGGCTGTTTTTCCGTGCGCCATGCTCGGGCAGGTCGATAGCCAGCACCTGCCAACCTGCTTCACAGGCTGTAGCGGCAAAACGTTCTGCCTCTTCCTTGCAGCCGTTCTTGCCATGGAGATAGAGGTAAACATTCCGGCTCCGGCTGCCGTACAGGATGGCAGGGATGCCCGCAAGAGTCATGGTTTGTTTTTTCATAAGGGATTCTCCTTATCCGATCATGCTCTCCATTCGGAGAGACGTTTTGTTTACACTGCGCATTGCTTTTCGTCCTCCCTTCTTTCTGTTTTCTCTATGATAGCACATCCGCCCGCCAAACACAAACAAAAAGGAGCCGCAGCGCCCTGTTACGGGTACTGCAGCTCCCAATTCAACTTTGGAAGTTAAATTACTTCACCATGCTTGCAACTTCAGCAGCGAAGTCGTCAGCACGCTTCTCCAGGCCTTCGCCCTTCTGGAAGCGGGTGAACTTGACGATCTTGATGTCGCCGCCCAGATCCTTAGCGACCTTAGCGGTGTACTGAGCAACAGTCAGGTCGCTGTCCTTGACGAACTCCTGATCGACCAGGCAGTTCTCCTTGAAGAACTTCTTGATCTTGCCCTCGATCATCTTCTGCTTCACAGCATCAGGCTTGTTGGCGTTCTTGGGATCGCCAGCCATCTGAGCCAGCATGATCTCCTTCTCCTTGGCAACGACCTCAGCGGGGACAGAAGCCTCATCGACATAGCTGGGGTTAGCAGCTGCGACCTGCATGGCGATGTCCTTGCCGTAAGCAGTGAACTCGTCCTTGCTGTCGATGTCGTTGGTGGTCTCGAAGTTGACCAGGATGCCGTGGGTGCCGCCGCCGTGGACGTATGCAGAGCAGACGCCCTCGTAACGGACGAAACGGCGGACCTTGATGTTCTCCTTGATGACCAGGATCAGCTCCTTCAGAGCCTGATCGACCGTCTCATCGCCCATCTTGCAGTTCATCAGGGCCTCAACGTCAGCAGGGTTCTGCTCCATGATGACCTTGGTGGTGTCCTTGACGAACTTGACGAACTTGTCGTTCTTGGCAACGAAGTCGGTCTCAGCGTTGACCTCGATGACAA
>ERZ791740.1527-NODE-1527-length-12260-cov-2.507989_pt1 | contig 12260 bp, 10 predicted proteins | sample MGYA00510041_ERZ791740 | MGnify/ENA primary metagenome ERZ791740 (study PRJEB30046, sample SAMN00791959) | human gut metagenome | study: EMG produced TPA metagenomics assembly of the A metagenome-wide association study of gut microbiota in type 2...
TATGAAAAAGAGATCCGGTCAGCGCATGCACTTTCCATGCTGGCGGCATTCGGCGGTCTGGATATCGCGGGAATGGCAGGTGTATGCATCGGCGGAGCACTGTATCATGTGCCGGTCGTTCTGGATGGGCTGATCTCATCGGTCGCGGCACTGGTGGCGGAGCGGATCGTGCCGGGTGTGCGGGAATTTGTTCTGCCAAGCCATCTGAGCAAGGAACCCGCGGCAAAATGGATTGCGGAGGAGCTGAAACTTCATCCGGTCATAGATGCGGGACTGGGGCTTGGGGAGGGCACAGGAGCCGTGATGCTGTTTTCCCTTCTGGATCTGGCACTGGCACTCTACGAGGATCAGACAACATTTGATACGATGGAAATTGCGCAGTACGAGCGGTATGGGGAAACAGAATGATCACTTTGGTTTTGGGTGGAAGCGGCAGCGGAAAATCGGCTTACGCAGAGCATCTGCTGGATGGAAAAACGAATAAATATTATATCGCAACCATGCAGGTGTACGATGCGGAGGGCGAAAAAAAAGTTGCAAGACACCGGAGACTTCGCGAGGGAAAAGGATTTGTTACGATTGAACAGCCGCGGGATATCGGGGAAGTAGATTTTTCGAAAAGAGCACAGCAAGCCATGGAACCACCGGATCGCGCAGGGCAAAATGTTACGGAACGTCCTCGCTGTGCCCTGCTGGAATGTATGTCCAATCTGGTTGCAAATGAGATGTTTTCCGGTGCGGACATCGTTTCGGAAGATGTGGTTGTCGGACACATATTGCAGGGAATCAAAAACCTTTCCACAAAAGTGGACGAGTTGGTGATCGTCAGTAATAACGTGTTTGAGGATGGCATTTCCTATGATGCGACAACGCAGGCATATATCCGTGCACTTGGACGCATCAATACGGGAGTGGCGGAGCTGGCGGATACGGTGACCGAAGTCGTTGTAGGTATTCCGGTTCCGGTAAAAGAGAGAAAGGAAGCAGGTTATGCACATCATTAGAGGAATCGCGGTGGCGTTTTCCACCTATTCAAAAATTCCGATGCCACAATTTGTGTGGAAAGAAGAAGACATGCGTTACAGCATGTGCTTTTTTCCGTGGATCGGGGCAGTGATCGGTGCTATCATCTGGGGATGGTTTCGGTTGTCTGCGTTATTGGGAATCAGTACGCTTGCATTTATTCTGATATCAGCTGCACTCCCGCTTATTATCACCGGGGGCTTCCATGTGGATGGGTTTATGGATACCATGGATGCATTGCATTCGTATCAGCCCAGAGAGCGAAAACTGGAAATTTTAAAGGATTCCCACATTGGAGCTTTTTCCGTGATCAAGCTGGCGGAATTCGGGTTGATTTATGTGGCGGCTCTTTCCCAGATTGTGGATTACCGTGCGCTGGAAGTGTTTTGTTGTGGATTTTTCCTGTCCCGCTGCCTGAGTGGTCTGAGCGTGGTCTCCTTCCGTTCCGCAAAAACGGATGGGATGCTCTATCATTTTGCGAGTACCGCACATGAGCGTGGGGTAAAAGGGGCACTTTATGCACAGACGTTGTTGTGTGTACTGTTTATGCTCTGGCTTTCGCTTCTGGCGGGAATTCTGGCGGTGGCGGCGGCATTTGCAGTGTTCGGTTACTATCGCTGGCGCAGTTACAGGGAATTTGGCGGAATAACCGGAGATACGGCGGGATATTTTCTGACGCTGTGTGAGGGGGCAATGGCGGTGGCGGCAGCCGTGTCAGTGTTGATTTGAAAAAGTCGCGCTACTGGTGCAAAAAGGATGATGAATTGGGGTATACTTGAAATTGGTGATTGTGTATGATATAATGCAATCAACAAAGAATGAGGCGATACTTTTACAAGTACACCAAAAACGAACCCCCAGTAGTTGCCGCTACTGGGGGTTCTTCTCATTTTGTATGGTCGAGCATCCATTCAGGTTAATTGCCGCTAATATAGCATAAATAGATAAATTTGTCGAAACGTGGTAATATAAAATATCAAGCAATAGGGAGTACATTAATGGAATTATACATTGGCGGCACTGCTCAGGGAAAAAAAGCATATGTAACACAGGTGCGGGGCATCGCGGAAGCACGGATCTGGGACAATTTTGAAGAATGGTTTCGAGAGAAATTGCAGGAAAGTGCCCCGAAGTCTCTATCCCCGGAAGCAGAAAGTATGGCTTATCTGGAAAAACATCCGGATACAGTAATTATCTGCGATGAAGTAGGCAATGGAATTGTGCCGCTTGATTCGTTCGAGCGGGAATATCGTGAGCGGCTGGGACGGCTGCTTTGTGAAATTGCAGCAAAAGCAGAAAGGGTGGAACGGATTGTATGTGGAATTGGACAGAGAATCAAATAGAACTGTATCTGATCCGGCATGGAATGACGCTGGGAAATGTAGAACACCGGTATATTGGCAGACAGACGGATGAACCGCTTTCGGAGGACGGCAGACAGCAGCTGGAGAAAAGAAAAGACCAATGGGCACAGGTATGCAGGACAGGGGATATGCCATATGTATTTGTAAGTCCCATGCTTCGCTGCCGGCAGACCGCAGAAATTTTATTTCCGCAAATTCCACAGATCGAAATTGATCCATGGCGTGAAATGGATTTTGGAGAATTTGAAGGAAAGAATTATGCACAGCTGAATGGAGATCCGCGCTATCAGGCATGGATTGACAGTGGTGGAACGCTGGCATTTCCGGGAGGTGAGAGCCGGGAGGCTTTTATCGCAAGATGTGTGGATGGGATGGAGCTGGTTATGGAACAGATCCGGCAGCAGCTGGCATACAGAGCGTGTCCAAAGTGCCGGGAAACGGAAGACAACGGTATGATACAGGAGCCGCTTCCGGTGGCGGCTGTGGTTCATGGGGGTACGATCATGGCGCTGCTTTCGCACTACTGTGGCGGTGATTATTTTTCGTATCAGGTAAAAAACGCCGAGGGCTATCATCTGCGCCTGTCCTTACAAGAGAATAAAATGGAGTTAAAAGAAAAAGTATGAGTTATCATTTCTTTGCGATGTTTCTTGGGTTTGTGCTGGATCTGTTGTTTGGCGATCCGCACTGGCTGCCCCATCCGATCCGTCTGATTGGTAATCTGATCGCATCACTGGAAAAACTGAATAAAAAGGAACTGTCAGACACAAAAAAATTTCTGCGCGGGTTTGCGATGGTTGTGGTTGTTATCGCATGGACAACCGGTGTGGCCGCCGTTATCCTTGAGGGGGCATACTGGCTGCATCCGGCGATTGGCTGTGCCGTGGAAGCCATTATGACCTATCAGATTCTTGCTACAAAGTGTCTGAAAGTGGAAAGCATGAAGGTATGTGAGCAGCTGCAAAAGCAGGATCTGCCGGCAGCGCGAAAGGCAGTCTCCATGATCGTTGGGCGTGATACAGAACAACTGGATGAAACAGGTGTGGCAAAGGCAGCGATAGAGACCGTTGCGGAAAATGCATCCGACGGTGTGATTGCGCCGATGATTTATCTGGCAATCGGTGGACCGGTGCTCGGCTTTGCCTATAAAGCAGTGAATACCATGGATTCCATGGTGGGATATAAGAATGAAAAGAACCTGTATTTTGGAAGGTTTGCGGCAAAATTGGATGATGTGGTAAATTTCATCCCATCCCGCGTGGCGGCACTGCTTATGATCGTGGCAAGCTTCCTTCCAGGGAAGCGTTTTAGCGGGACCGGGGCATGGAAGATCTGGAGAAGGGACAGCCGGAAACATGCCAGCCCGAATTCTGCGCAGACCGAGAGTGTCTGTGCGGGAAGCCTTGGCATTCAGCTGGCAGGGGATGCCAGTTATTTTGGAAAAACTGTAAAGAAACCGACGATAGGGGATGCCCTGCGTCCGGTGGAACCGGAAGATATCCGGTGTGCGAATGTGCTGTTGTACCGGATGGCATTCCTTGGCATGGCCGTTTGCCTGTCACTTTTGTATTTTCTGTAAACAATAAAAAGCCGGACGTTGTGTAAACAGCGTCCGGCTTTTTGGCACACAGAGTTATCCGAGTTCTTTGTGCTCTACGGAATCTTTCATATCTTCTGCAAGCATGTAAATATTCTCCAGAACTTTTTTACAGCCCTTCATATTGTCCACCGTGGAATCTGCCATACGCAGCCCTTCGGTGGAAGAGGCAGCCACTTCCTCACCGGTGGCGGAGAGGTGGGTAATATTATCGGAAATAACATTCGTGGCATCAAGGATTTTCTGGATATTTTCTTCTGCCGTATGGATATCTTCCATCAGGCGTTCAACGGTTTCACCGACATTGCCGAATTTCTCCCGTGTATTCTCAATCAGTTCGTTCTGCTTTTCTACGGAAGCAACTGAGTTTTCGATACTTTCGTTGGCACGTTTTGTGTCATCGTTTAATTTGTCGATAATTTCTGTAATGTTGGCAGAGGCATTTTTTGTCTGTTCGGAAAGCTGGCGGATTTCATCGGCCACCACAGCAAACCCTTTTCCGGCTTCCCCGGCACGCGCAGCCTCAATGGAAGCATTTAAGGCAAGCAGATTTGTCTGGTTGGAAATTTCAATAATGGATCCGACAAAGCTCTGGACATCCTCGACTTTTGAAGTCAGGCTCTGGATGACCTGTACCGTGATATTGCTGGCTTCTTCCACGTTCTGTGCCTGTTCCTTTAATTCCAGGACGACCTGTGCACCGGATTTTACAGTAGCATCCGTTTCATGTGCGGCTTCAATCATCTGGTGGATGCCGGCTTCTGCCGCATCGGTGTTGCCCTGAATATTGGAACACATAACCGCCTGTTTCTGGATGGCTTCAGCGGTGCTTTCGGTGCTGTCTGCAATTTCCTGAATAGAACTGTGGCTGACCTCAATACTGTTTTCCAAACTGTCAAGCACAGTCATTGCTTCTTCAAAATGCCGGGAAATATTTTCGGCAACGAGAAGCATCTGATCGTGGTTTTTCTTCTGCTTATCCGCAGCTTCTGTAATTTCCGTCATGTTTTCATCAAAGAAAAGCACAAGCATCCGTGTAATACTGATAGAAGCGTATGCAACAAGAAGCAGGACAAACAGTGCCAGCACCTTGTTGGCCAGTGCAGCAGATGCGTGTGGGGCAAAACTGAGCATCAGACGAACGATATTTACCAGCAGAAATACGCTGTTTATTATTTTCATAAGCCGTTCATTCAGATAAACCATGGCGGCAATAATGAGGGGAAGCGCGTAAGCCCATGTCCCTTCCGTGGTATTTAGTAAAGCAACAGCTGCATAACCGACCATCATGGCGGTTGTCAGGATGATGGCACAGGTGTGCGTTTTCTTTCGGGTCAGATAGCCCAGTGCGGAAAGGATAATCACACCGACCGAAACCAGACACTGGATCATAATCCGGACAAAGTGGTCCCCGTGGCTGGCCGCCAGTGCAGCAAGCATGGTCAGCGTGATATAGGCAAAGATAATGGTGACAGCGAGAAATACCCGCTTGTTGGCTCGTAAATACTGTTTTTCGTTCATGTAATGTTCTCCTTCTGCCAAATATGCAAAATCGTTAAATTGTATAATAATCATACCTCTCATAAATACCGTTTGTCAAAGGAAAACAGACAAAAAACAGACTTTGTGGATTATTTGCCAAAAAACAGTTTTAAATCATCTTCTACGGTACCAATTCCGGCAATGCCAAACGTGTCCGTGAGGATCTTTGCCACATTCGGGGAAAGGAATGCCGGAAGGGTCGGTCCCAGGTGGATATTTTTTACACCCAGTGCCAACAGTGCCAGCAGCACAATCACTGCTTTTTGCTCATACCATGCAATGTTGTAGACAATCGGCAGATCGTTGATATCATCGAGACCGAATACTTCCTTCAGTTTCAGGGCAATCACAGCCAGAGAGTAGGAATCGTTACACTGTCCGGCATCAAGGACACGCGGTATTCCGTTAATATCGCCGAGATTCAGTTTATTATATTTGTATTTGGCACAGCCGGCAGTCAAAATAACCGCATCTTTTGGAAGTGCTCTGGCAAAATCCGTATAGTAATTGCGGGAGTTTGCCCGTCCATCGCATCCTGCCATGACGACAAATTTTTTGATCGCGCCGGAGTTGACGGCCTCAACAATCTGGCTGGCAAGTGCAAATGCCTGATTGTGGGCAAAGCCACCAATGATTTCACCGTGCTCGAGTTCTTCCGGAGCAGAACAGTGTTTCGCCTGTTCGATCAGTGCCGAGAAATCCTTCTGTGCACCGATTTCGCCATCAATGTGTGTGCATCCCGGATAGCCGGCAGCACCGGTGGTGTACAGCCGGTCTTTGTAGCTGTCCTTTGGTGGAACAATACAGTTGGTCGTCATCAGAATTGGTCCGTGGAAACGTTCTTCTTTCTGTTTCCACCATGCATTTCCGTAATTTCCGACAAAGTTCGGATATTTTTTGAATGCCGGGTAGTAGTGGGCAGGAAGCATTTCTGAGTGTGTATACACATCTACACCGGTTCCCTGTGTCTGTTCCAGAAGCATTTCCAGATCTTTTAAATCATGACCGGAGACAAGAATTCCCGGATTTTTTCCAACACCGATATTCACTCTGGTAATTTCAGGATTGCCATAGGCACTGGTATTTGCAGTATCGAGCATCGCCATGCCTCTGACACCATAGTTTCCGGTTTCCAGTGTGAGTGCGACCAGGTCATCGGCTGTGAGGGAATCATCCAGTGTTGCAGCGAGTGCCCGCTGCAGGAAGGCATCAATTTCCGGATCATCCGAAAGCAGTACATTGGCGTGCTTGGAGTAAGCGGACAAACCTTTTAATCCGTAAGTGATCAGTTCACGCAGACTGCGGATGTCCTCGTCTTTTGTGGAGAGAACCCCTGCCTCTTTTGCCTTGGCAAAGAGCACATCATCCGATGCGTCAGAGCCATCTTTTGTTTTTATATCCCAGAAAGCAGCTTCCGGCAGACCTGAGGTATCTTTTACCTGTAAAATGAGTGTGCGGCGCACGGACAGAGTGTTATGAATCCGTGCGATGATCGCCTCATTGTCGAAGTTGGCATTTGTGATGGTGGTAAACAGATTCCAGGTGATCAAGTGGTTGGTTTCTTCTGAAACCTTTGTTCCTTCTTTGCGCAGCTGGGTTGTGACCGCGGATAATCCCTTGCTCACATAGACGAGCAGATCCTGCATAGCTGCTACTTCCGGCTTTTTGCCGCAGACACCCATCTGGGTACAGCCGCTGCATCCTGCGGTTTCCTGACACTGATAGCAAAACATTTTATGTTCCATAATAAGATACTCCTTTGATTTTATTTTGTAAGCAAGAAGTAATTTATCAGAAAGCAAATGGAAAATATGTTGTTAAAACCACAATTGACGAGAAAATGAACTGGTGATAAATGGGAATATGCAGTAAAATAGAAAAAAGAAAAGCTACAGGAAAATTATATGGGGGGATTACAGATTATGAAAGAATATATTATGGCACTGGATCAGGGAACGACAAGTTCCCGCTGTATCCTGTTTGATCATGCAGGAAAAATCGTCACGATGGCACAGAAAGAATTTACACAGATTTACCCGCAGCCGGGCTGGGTAGAGCAGAATCCGAGGGAAATCTGGTCCTCACAGATGTCGGTTGCCATAGAGGCAATGGCGAATATCGGGGCATCATCCAAAAATATCCGTGCCATTGGCATCACAAACCAGCGCGAAACCACAATCGTCTGGGATAAAAAGACCGGGGAACCCGTATACAATGCGATCGTCTGGCAGTGCCGGCGCACGGCAGAACAGATTGACGAACTGAAAGAAAAAGGATATGGACCGATGCTGCAGAAGCGGACAGGTCTGGTGCCGGATGCTTATTTTTCCGCAAGCAAGATCGCATGGATTCTTGATCATGTGAAAGGCGCGCGCGATGCTGCAGAAAAAGGGGAACTTTTGTTTGGCACGGTGGATACATGGCTGATCTGGAATCTGACCAAGGGAGCGGTGCATGTCACGGATTATACGAATGCGGCAAGAACCATGTTGTTTGACATACACAGATGCTGCTGGGAGGAAGAGATATTAGAGCTGTTTCGCATTCCCAAAGAAATGCTGCCGGAAGTGCGGCCGTCGAGTGGTTTCTTCGGAGAGACACAGGAGCAGATTTTTGGCGGTAAAATTCCTGTGATGGGTGTGGCAGGAGACCAGCAGGCAGCATTGTTCGGACAGTGCTGTTTTGAAAAAGGGGATGTAAAAAATACCTATGGAACCGGTTGTTTTCTTTTGATGCATACAGGAAAGGAACCAATCATTTCCAGACATGGACTGCTTACGACCATTGCTGCGGGTACTGCAGGGGAAGTGGAATATGCACTTGAGGGAAGTGTTTTTGTGGCAGGGGCGGCCATCCAGTGGCTGAGGGACGGGATGCGTATGATCCGTACCGCAGGACAGTCCGAGGAATATGCCAAGAGAGTTCCGGATTCCAATGGTGTTTATATTGTTCCTGCATTTGCCGGCATGGGGGCACCGTATTGGAATCCGTATGCGCGCGGAACGATTGTCGGGCTGACACGGGGATGCAAAAAGGAACATTTTATCCGTGCGACATTAGAGTCTATTGCCTATCAGGCGAAAGATGTCATTCACGCCATGGAAGAGGATGCCGGCGTGACGCTGAATGGTCTGCGTGTGGACGGAGGAGCCAGTGCAAATAACATGCTTGTACAGTTTCAGGCAGATATCATTGATGCGGCAGTACTTCGACCGGAATGTATTGAGACAACAGCACTCGGAGCGGCATATCTGGCAGGACTTGCGGCAGGTTACTGGAAAGATAGGGATGAAATCCGGGAAAACTGGCAGCTGGGACGAAGGTTTGAACCGGTAATGGACGCAGGGGAGCGCAAAAAGCTGCTCAGGGGATGGCAGAGAGCCGTGCGGTGCGCACGGCTCTGGGCAGAAGATGGGGAATCATGAGATTTATTTGTTTAATTCCGTTTTGATATTTTCGATCAATGGATCAGCCTGTTCCATCATATTGGAAATGTCCTCATAGATAAATCCCTTTTCTGTCATCAGGCTCTTTAAGCCGTCAATATCGGACTGAACCTGGGCATAACGGGTTTCATGGGCTTCCATGTCTTCCCGGAGCTGATCCACCTGTCCGCTGCAGTTTTCCACAACCTCATTGATGCCGCGGTGAACATTTTCTACGCCGGACACAGAATCATTGATATGGGAAAAGATATTTTCGGTTGTGTCCATCTGTGTGCGGGAAGCATCCAGTGCATCCTGTACATCCAGCAGAGAATGCGTCAGATTTTCGGAGCTTGTCTGCAAACCTTCCATACTTTTGTTTACATCACCCACCAGTTCTTTGATGCCAATGGAAAGTTTTGTGACTTCATCTGCAACAACGGCAAATCCTTTTCCGTGTTCACCGGCACGGGCCGCTTCGATGGAAGCATTTAATGCCAGCAGGTTGGTCTGGTTTGCAATGCCGACAATGTTTTGCATGGTTGCATGGATTTCATCAAAGCGGGCCTGAAATTCATCGTAGATTTTATGAATCTCTGCGAACTGCGTTTCCACTTTGGCAGAGCTTTCTTTCAGATCACGGATATCCTGCATGGCATCATCGGATACGCTGGTCACACCGGTGATTACATCTGTAAATTGTCTGGAAATTTCTCCGATTTTCCCGAATTCTTTTTGCAGGGAATCAACAGCTTCGCGGATCGAGGCATTGTGTTCAATGACATCGGTGTAAGAGTCTTTTACTTTATCAATCTCACGCACGGTCTTGATCTCTTCTTCTACGAGAGATTCCTTTTTGTCAATGACAAAATGGCTGAGAAAAGACATGGATGTCAGATAATCTTCTACTTTCTTTTTATTGGAAACCTGTGGAACAGGTGTTGCGGCTCCTGTGGTTTTCTTTTTTCCAAACATAAAAAGTTCCTCCTATTCAAATACCACGCAGACCATCGTCTGGTTTACATGCTGGTTATTATACTGTTCGCCACCGCCGACAATGCCAAGGTGTGGTCCGAGAGAGGCCATGTCTTTTGCATATGTAGAAAAATATCCCTCTTTTTCGTAGAGCAGATACCGGTAGATACAGTCAATGGATAAAACCAGGGAAATATGGGATGCGTCCTGCTGGATCTGCTGGCGTGTCTGCTGTTCTGTTGCTTTGTAGTCACCGAGGCTTAAGAAATAAATGCAGTCGTTTTTATTGATTCGTTTGTAGTTGGTCAGTGTGCCGTCTGTATCCATTCCGTTCATGGAAGAGATAAAAACCTGATTGCCCACCGCACGTCCCATAGGATTGACCAGTACGTTGTCAACGATTTTATCACGGGGAATGCCAAGTTCTGCGCTGTATACGTCTGCGGCGGGGCTGCCGTCAAGTTCGATGAGTGCTTTACGGGACACATCGACTTTTGTGGCAAAGTGACTCTGAGCCGATGTTTTTTCATAGATGTTTTCTTTGTATACACGTATTTTTCCGGTTGTATTTTTGATCAGTGCATAGACGCAGGCATCTTCATATAATTCTCCGTTATATGCAACGACCGGAGGTTTGCCGTCCGGGACACCGAAAACGGTGCCTCCTGCCAGATGGATGCCCTTTGTTTCCAGACAGGATGTAAACGTGGTTACCAGCTTTTCTTCGGAGCCGGTACAATATTCCACGCATACCGTATCGTCTGTGCCGGGAGAAATCTCTGCAATCTGCTTCAGAAGCTGCGTTGTGCCCGCAACCGGACAACGGCTGGCTTCGGTGATGATACCACAGCGGATCTTCACATCAGAAAAAAATCCAAGAACCGCAAGACCGGAATCATTCACCTGTCCGTTTACGAGTCTGGTTCCGATCGTTCCGATACACGGAGTATCCGGAAAAAGTTCTTTTAAGCGTGAGGCAGTTTCTTTGAAATGTTCATAAGAAGCCATAAAAAGAATTGCACTTGGGGATGTAAGTCCCTGTACTGCCTGATGCACGGCAGCTTCCGGCTGTCCCACACCTGTGCCGATGAATGTTTTCATGGAAAATTCCCCCTTAAATCTGATCTGTTTTTCTTATAGTATATTTTTTTTGATTTAAAATAGCAACAGAATTTTATGTTTTCACCGACAAAAATGATTTTTTTCTTGCACTTGTTTCCTGTTTTGCGTATAATTTTTAATGTGCGCGTACAAAGCACATTTGTACGCAGGAAAAGCCTTTTGAAAAAGGAAAATAAGGAGAAAAATTATGTGGACAACAATCAATGCATTTTTAAAGACCGTGGACAACTTCGTCTGGGGAGTCCCGCTTATGGTATTGATCCTCTGCGGTGGTATCTTACTGACCGTGCGTCTGGGAGTCCTGCAGATGCGCAGGCTTCCGCTGGCACTCAAGTGGATGATCAAAAATGAAGAGGGCGGCAAGGGAGAAATATCCAGTTTTGCGGCGTTATGTACGGCACTGAGTGCAACGATCGGTACGGGAAACATTGTCGGTGTGGCAACTGCGGTATGCGCAGGCGGCCCGGGGGCATTGTTCTGGATGATTGTGGCGGCATTTTTCGGAATGGCAACAAAATTTTCCGAAGGATTACTTGCCATCAAATACCGTGTAGTTGACAAAGACGGACACAGTCTGGGTGGTCCGTTCTACTATATTGAACAGGGAATGGGATCGAAATGGAAATGGCTTGCAAAGATTTTTGCCTTTTTTGGAGTCTGTGTAGGTCGGTTCGGAATCGGAACATTCAGCCAGGTGAACGGTATAGCCAGTGCCATCCAGAACTTTTTTGATCCGAATAAGGTTCATACCGTGGCAATTCCGGGAATCGGAACTTATTCCTGGACGGTTGTAATCGCTTCCCTGATCCTTGCATTTTGTGTGGGTGCCGTGCTGATTGGAGGAATCAAGCGTATAGCAAGTGTCAGCCAGATTGTTGTTCCGTTTATGGCAGTTGCATATTTTGTATTTGCATTGATTTTAATTATCTGTAATATTACAAAAGTCCCTGCAGCGGTTGTTACGGTTGTGCAGGGCGCATTTCATCCGCGTGCAGTCACCGGTGGTGTGGTAGGCAGTATGTTTGTTGCCATGCAAAACGGTGTTGCAAGGGGCATTTTCTCAAACGAGGCAGGACTTGGTTCAGCACCGATAGCGGCGGCAGCAGCAAAGACAAAAGAGCCGGTACGTCAGGGGCTGGTCAGTATGACAGGTACTTTCATTGATACGATCATTATCTGTACTATGACAGGTCTTTCCATTGTTCTGACAGG
>ERZ791740.1537-NODE-1537-length-12199-cov-2.589262_pt1 | contig 12199 bp, 9 predicted proteins | sample MGYA00510041_ERZ791740 | MGnify/ENA primary metagenome ERZ791740 (study PRJEB30046, sample SAMN00791959) | human gut metagenome | study: EMG produced TPA metagenomics assembly of the A metagenome-wide association study of gut microbiota in type 2...
TGGACGGTCACACCGCCCGTTTTCTTTCTCGGGAAAGAAAATGGGGGGTGTGGTGCTGCGGCGTGCATGCCGCATACTCTCCGCACCTGTGCGGAAAAGTAGCTGCAATTTGGTAACAAACTGTAACTTCTTTTCCCCTCACCTTTACAAGGCGAACGATTTTCGCTATAATATCTCCGTATTACAAAAAACCAAGCAGCCTTCGCTGCGTTTTGCCAATGGGAGGCATGATGAAAGCAATAAAGAGGATCACAGCTCTGGCGCTCTGTGCGCTGATGCTGTTGGGCCTTCTCTCCGGCTGCGGGGAGAAGAAGCAAGGGGACGAGAAATTCGTCCTGAACGCGAGTGTCTGCAACGTGATCGACTCGCTCGACCCCGCGATGAACACCGACACGGATGCAGACAGCGTTTTCTACGCACTCTATGAAAACCTGATGCGCGAGAGCGACGACGGCAGCGGCGAGGTGACGCTGACGAACGGCATGGCCAAGGAGTACACTGAGGAGACGAACTATGATGGCAGCGTGACCTACCGCTTCACGCTGCGCTCCACTGCGCGCTGGTCGGACGGGGAAAAGGTGACGGCGGACGACTTTGTCTATGCCTGGCAGAGACTTGCCGACCCCGCGACGGATTCACCGAACCACGCGCTGATGAGCGTGGTGGCGGGCTATGACGACGTGCGCGAGACGGGCGACAAGACGAAGCTCCAGGTCTCGGCCAAGGATGAATCCACGTTCGTCGTCACGCTGAGCGCGCCGTGCGCCTATTTTATCGAGGGCATCTGCACGGCGGTCGCCACGATGCCGCTGCGCCGCGACCTGACGGAGAACGGCGGAGGTTTTGACACGCCGGACCTTGTGAGCAACGGCGCGTACCATGTGAGCGCGTGGACGAAGAGCAGTGAGCTGACGGCGGCGCGCAACGACGAGTATTACGAGGCACGTCTCGTCGGTCCCGACGAGCTGCACTTCATCTTTACTGCCAACGCGGACGAGGCGTGGCAGCTCTACGAAGCGGGCGAGATCGACTACATCGCCCACCTGCCCGACAGCGTGATCGCCGAGCTCTCGCAGGACGAGAGCTGGAAGCCGACGGCGGTGTACGCGACGACGAGCGTCCTTTACAACAACGAGAGCGACACGTTCTCGAACGAGCACATCCGCAAGGCCTTTGACCTTGCCATCGACCGCGCGGCCGCCACGGCGGCGGGCGGCACGGAGAACAGCCCCGCAACGGGCCTTGTCCCCTACGGCATTCCAGATTCCGGCGAGACGGAGGACGATTTCCGCACGACGGGCGGCGAGCTCTGCGCCATCGATGAAGAGGGCATGAGCGCGCGGGCAACGCAAGCGCAGGAGGAGCTGACCTACGCGGGCTATTACAGCACGAGCATGTTCCCGCCGGTCGAGCTTCTGTATGTGACCGGCACGGAAAACGACACTGTGGCGAGCGCGCTGCAAAGCATGTGGAGCACGACGCTCGGCGTGAACGTGATGCTGCGCGGCGTGACGCAGTCGGAGTACAACGCGCGCATGGAAGCGGGGAACTACGAGCTCGCGCTGCAAAAGGTCACCGCGCTCTACGACGACGCGATGGGCTTCCTCGACCGCTGGTGCAGCGAGGATGAGCAGAACCTGATCAGCTATGAAAACGGCACCTACGACGTGCTGATGGGCGTCGCCAGAGCGTCGGAAGATCCTGTGGCGCGCACAGCGTTCCTGCACGATGCGGAGACGATGCTGCTCGGTGAGACGGCGCTCTCGCCCGTGTATTTTGACGGCACGGCGCACATGCTGCGCGACACGCTGCGCGGCGTCTACACCGACGGCTTTGGCAACAGCTACTTCGCCGGTGTGCGCGCGAACACAGACTGAATTGTGTGAAACAAAACAAAATGGCAGCTTTTGCCCAAAAAAGCTGCCATTTTTTCTTACTTTGACAGGAAACTTGCAAAATAGTGCTTGCTTTTTGCGAACAAACAGACTACAATATGAACCTTGGGCGGCTCTGTTCGCCCGTACTTTTTCTGTTGTGAAGGTGTAACCATGACTGCGATTTTGAATCTGGCCGTTGCGCTGCTCGCAGGGCTTTTGATGACCCGTATTATCAGCCGCTGGCACCTGCCCGATGTCACGGCGTTTCTTGTGACGGGCGTTCTGATCGGGCCGTTCGTGCTGGGCCGGCTCGGCATTCCGGGCCTCGGCTTTGCAAGCTACGACCAGGTCGAGGCGCTGAGCATGATCTCCGATGTGGCGATGGGCTTCATCGCCTTTTCCATCGGCAATGAATTCCGCCTGAGCCAGCTCAAAAAGACTGGCAAGCAGGCGATGATTATCGGCGTCTTGCAGGCGCTGGCCGCGCTGGCCTTTGTCGACGTTGCGCTCGTGATCTTCCACTTCCTGCGCCCCGACGTGCTGTCCGTCCCTGCGGCCTCCCGTCCGGGAGATGCCGGACAGGGAGCGCGGCCGCCGCCTGCCGTGCGTCCGTCCCTGCGGCCATCACGCTCGGTGCGATTGCCACAGCCACCGCGCCCGCGACGACGCTGATGGTCGTGCGCCAGTACAAGGCCAAGGGCGAGCTGACGGATCTGCTGCTGCCGATCGTCGCGCTCGACGACGCGGTGGGTCTCATCGCATTTGCTGTATCCTTCGGTATTGCCCGCGCGATGGACAGCGCACAGTTCAGCCTCGCAAGCATTTTGCTCTCCCCGCTCATTGAGATCGTCGGCTCGCTGCTGCTCGGCGCGCTTGCGGGTTTCGTGCTCACGAAGCTTGAGACTATGTTCCGCTCGAACTCGAACCGCCTGTCGCTGAGCATCGCGTTCATCTTTCTGATGGTCGGCCTGTCCGCAGTGGACTTCACCGTCGTGGGCGTGGACTGCGGCTTTTCGCCGCTGCTCGTGTGCATGATGCTCGGCACGGTGTTCTGCAACATCTGCCCGCTATCGGACGATTTGATGAACCGCGCGGACAAGTGGAGCACGCCGATGTTGGCGGTGTTCTTTGTCGTGAGCGGCGCAAACCTGCGCTTGAGCGTCTTTTCTCAGGGTGTGCTCGTGCTCATCGGCGTTGTGTACATCATCGCGCGCTCGGCCGGTAAGTATTGCGGCGCGCGCTGGTCGGCCAAGGCGGTGGGCTGTGACCACACGGTGCAGAAGTACCTCGGCATCATGCTGCTGCCGCAGGAAGGTGTGGCGCTCGGTATGTGCGTGAGCGCACAGGTGCTCGGCGCGGATGGCGAGCTGATCCGCAACATCATCCTCTTCTCCGTGCTGATCTACGAGCTGGTCGGCCCGCTGGCGACAAAGGAATCTCTCAAGGCCGCCGGCGCGATCACCGAAAAGCCCAGGGAAGTCCTCGAGCGCCGCGAGCGCAAGCTCGCCGAGGCCGAGCCCAAGGAATTCCTCGAGCGCCGCAAGGAGCGCGCAAACAAAAAGTAAATCCGCTGAAAGGAGATGGCCTTGGTCATCTCCTTTTTTTGCACCGGGCGGGAACTTTTTGTGAATTTGCGCGTCTAAAGAGGAAAGGCACTTGACATAACTTGTGAAAATTATGTACAATAAAGGCGAACAAACCGATAAGGGGGAATCATTATGGAAGGACGTCGGGTCAGCCGCCGCAAACCGCGGCGCAATCCGCTTTATGTGCTTTTTATGGGACTGCTGGCGCTTTCGCTGGTGCTCCTGATCACGGTGGTCGTGCTGGGCTTCAAGCTCAAGAGCGCGCGCAGCGATCTTGCTGCGGCGCAGACGAAGATCGAGCAGCTGCGCGGCGGCTCGCAGACCGGCGAGGACGGCCAGATCACGAACGGCGAAGACGGCTCGCTCACCGGCGAGAACGATGTGAGCGACCCCGCGCAGGGCGATAATATGAGCGGCGATAATCAGACGGGCGGCGACATGATCGACTGGCTCGACCTCACGGGCCATGACGAGGTCTCCGTCAAGCCGAGCACTGTGTACGACAAGTATTACATCTACTACACAACCGGCGGCGTGAATCTGCGGAGCGGCCCGGGCACGAGCTATGACAAGGTCACGACCGTGTCGCTCGGCAGCGAGGTACAGGCTGCGGCCAAGCAGGATGGGTGGACGTTCGTCAGCGTGGACGGTAAGTTTGGCTGGATCAACTCGGACTTCCTCTCCACCACGCGCCCCGCATCGTAACAATATCAAGCAAAAAAGGAGCAAGCCGAAAGCTTGCTCCTTTTTGCTGTTCAGTTGCCGCCGCAGCCGCCTTTATCCTTCAGGGAGCACGCTCCTTTGAAGCCGCAGGCGTTGCAGTGGTTGTTCGGGTCGGACACGACGGTGCCGCTCAGAAAGCGCAGCGCGGCGTCGTCTGCCTTGCCGGAATAGCCGGGGAAGAGCATGATGCCCGCCATGCCGACAGCGGTGCGCTCGGTGTCGTCGATCGTGCCGCAGAGCAGCGCGTCGATGCCGTAACGCTCCAAAAGGCCGACGGCAGCGTCGGTGCCGCTTTCTTCCATCGGCTCGAGGAACTCGCGCACGATCTTTCCGTGGTCGTCCTCGTAAAAATGGAAGGCTTCGGCATTGGCGAGCGGGGAGAAAACCTCCCCACTCACAACAGGGATCGCAATACGCATTGCTTTCCTCCTTTTACACCTCAACGCCCTTGCCGTCGTTCCACTTCCACGCGCGGACCTCGGGCAGATCCACGCCGTTGTCCTTGATATACTGGCGGTGCTCAACGAGCTTGTCGTTCATCTTCTGGATGAGGTAAGCACCGCGGTTGCCGAGCTGCGGCAGGCGCTGCACCGTGTCGATGACGAGATCGAAGCGGTCGATATCGTTGAGCACGCGCATGTCGAACGGGGTCGTGATCGTGCCTTCCTCCTTATAGCCGCGCACGTGCAGGTTGCGGTTGTGGCGGCGGTAGGTCAGCTCGTGGATCAGCGTGGGATAGCCGTGGTAGGCAAAGATGATGGGCTTGTCCTTGGTAAAGAGCGTGTCGTACTCTGCGTCGGTCAGGCCGTGGGGATGCTCGGTGTGCGGCTGGAGCTTCATCAGGTCGACGACGTTCACGACGCGGATCTTGAGCTCCGGCAGCTCGCGGCGCAGGATCGTCACAGCGGCGAGAGTCTCAAGCGTCGGCGTGTCGCCGCAGCAGGCCATGACGACGTCGGGCTCCTGGCCCTGATCGTTCGAGGCCCACTCCCAGATGCCGATGCCCTGCGTGCAGTGCTTGACGGCCTGCTCCATCGTCAGCCATTGCTGGCGCGGGTGTTTGCTCGCGACGATGACGTTCACATAGTTACGGCTCTTGATGCAGTGGTCAAAGCAGGAGAGCAGGCAGTTGGCATCGGGCGGCAGATACATGCGCACGACGTCGGCCTTCTTGTTGGCGACGTGGTCGAGGAAGCCGGGGTCCTGATGCGTGAAGCCGTTGTGGTCCTGCTGCCAGACGTTGGAGGCGAGGATATAGTTGAGAGAGGCGATATCGTGGCGCCAGGGGAGCTCATTGCACATCTTGAGCCACTTGGCGTGCTGGGAAAACATCGAGTCGACAATGCGGATGAAGGCCTCGTAGCTGTCAAAGAAGCCGTGACGGCCCGTCAGCAGGTAACCTTCGAGGAAGCCCTCGCAGAAGTGCTCGGAGAGCATGGAGTCCATCACGCGGCCGTCGGGGTCAAGGTGCTCGTCGATGCCATCGATCTGCTTGTCGAGGAAGCGGCGGCCCGTGACGTCAAACACGGCCTGCAGACGGTTGGACGCCGTCTCGTCTGGCGCGAAGATGCGGAAGTTGCGCGACTCCATGTTGAGCTTCATCACATCGCGGACATAGGTGCCAAGGACGTACATGTCCTGCGCCTCGACCTCGCCGGGGGCGGGGATATCGACCGCGTAGTCGCGGAAGTCGGGCGTGCGCAGGTCGCGCAGGAGAAGACCACCGTTGGCGTGCGGGTTTGCGCCCATGCGGTGCTCGCCCTTGGGCGGGAAGGACGCGATCAGCTCGACCGGTGTACCGTCCTCGTTGAAGAGCTCTTCGGGTTTGTAGGAGCGCAGCCATTGTTCGAGCAGCGGCAGGTGCTTGCTTTCATCCGCGCCCATGGCGATGGGCACCTGATGGGCGCGCCAGCTGCCTTCGATCGCGTTGCCGTCGACCTCCTTCGGACCGGTCCAGCCCTTCGGGGTGCGCAGCACGAGCATCGGCCAGCGGGGGCGGCTCGCCTTGCCGCTCTCTCGCGCGGTGCGCTGGATGCGCTTAATCTCGCGGATGGCCCAGTCGACCGCGGCGGCCATCTGCTGGTGCATCGTCTCGGGCTCGTCACCCTCGACAAAGCGCGGCTCCCAGCCGCAGCCGCGGAAGAAGCACTCGACCTCCTCGTGGCTCATGCGGGAGAAGATGGTCGGATTTGCAATCTTGAAGCCGTTTAAGTGCAGGATCGGCAGGACTGCGCCGTCGGTGATCGGGTTCATGAACTTGTTGCCGTGCCAGGACGTTGCGAGCGGGCCGGTCTCGGCCTCGCCGTCGCCGACGACGCAGGCCGCGATCAGGTCGGGGTTATCCGCCACCGCGCCGAAGGCGTGGGAGAGGGAATAGCCAAGCTCGCCGCCCTCGTGGATAGAGCCCGGCGTTTCGGGCGCGACATGGCTCGGGATGCCGCCGGGGAAGGAGAAGCGCTTGAAGAGCTTCTGCATGCCCTCCTTATCGCGCGTGATGTTGGGGTAGACCTCCGTATAGCTGCCGTCCAGCCAGTCCTGCGCGACCATGGCGTTGCCGCCGTGACCGGGGCCGGAAAGGTAGATCATATCGAGGTCATCGCGCTTGATGACGCGGTCTAAGTGCGTGTAGATGAAGTTCTGGCCCGGGCAGGTGCCCCAATGGCCGACGATGGTCTGCTTTAAGTCGCTCTCGCGCAGCGGGCGCTCGAGCAGCGGATTATCGAGAAGATAGAGCTGGCAGGCGGTCAGATAGTTTGCTGCGCGCCAGTAAGCGTCGATCTGTTTGAGCTCCTCGGGCGACAGCGGCGGCTTTTTCGACAGCCGTGCGGTGCTTTTTTGCGTAGGCATGGAAAGTTCCTCCTTTTTCTTTTGATTGATGAGGTTAGTATATCATTTAATTTTAAAAAATCAACAGTCGGACATAGAAAACGAGGCAAAATCTTAAAATCTATCAAAATAAGCGGAGCGCTATTTTACAATTTGCATGAATTTAAACGATAACAAAACGATAAAATAGGGAAAAGGCGGTGCAAGCGCACCGCCTTTTCCCTATATGAGAGAGATCGAGAGATGAGAGAATAGCAAAATTAGTCGATCGGGCAGACCCAGCCGAACGGGTCGGGCTTTGTGCCCCACTGGATGCCAGTCAGCTCGTCGTAGAGTCTCTGTGACAGCGCGCCGATCCGGTTCTGGTTGACCTCGAACGTTTCTTCGTTCCATGCCAGCTCCCCGATGGGCGAAATGACGGCTGCGGTGCCGACGCACCACGCTTCCTCCAGCGTGCCGTTTTTGGCAGCCTCGAACAGCTCGTCCACGCTCAGCAGACGCTCCTCGACGGGCACGCCCCAGCTCTTTAAGAGCTCGATGGCGGACTTGCGCGTCACGCCGCGCAGGATGGAGCCGGTCAGCGCGGGGGTGACGACGGTGCCATTGATCTTGAACATGACGTTCATGCCGCCGCCCTCTTCCACGTATTTTCGCTCCACGCCGTCCAGCCACAGGACCTGCGAATATCCTTTTTCCAGCGCCTTATCGCCCGCGCGGTTGGCCGCGCCGTAGTTGCCGCCGCACTTGGCCTCGCCCGTGCCGCCGCGCACCGCGCGGACGTCCTCGGTCTCGACCATGATGGGAACGGGCTGTAAGCCGTTTTTGAAGTAGCTGCCGGAGGGGGAGAGAATGACGGCAAACGTGGCCTCATGCACGCCGTGCAGGGCAAGCGTCGGGTCAGTGCCGTACAGGAACGGGCGGATGTAGAGGGACGTGCCGGGATCGCTCGGGACCCAGTTCTCGTCGACCTTGACGACGGTCTTGATGGCCTGCAGCGCATCGTCGGGATCAAGCTGGGGCAGGCCCAGACGCTCGCAGGAGCGGTTCAGACGGGCGACGTTCTCCCAGGGGCGGAAGAGCTGCACGCCGCCGTCGGGACGGCGGTAAGCCTTCATGCCCTCGAAGACCTCGGTGCCGTAGTGCAGGACGCTCGCGGCCGGGGACATCGTGATGGGGCCGTAGGGCACGACGCGCGCGTCATGCCAACCCTTGTCGGCGCTGTAGTCCATCAGGAACATATGATCGGTGAACACGGTGCCGAAGCCGAGCTGGTCGGACGGGGGCAGCGTGCCGGGATGGGTAGTCTTAGTGATCGTGATATTCATAAGGATGACCTCCTGTCGAAATTTGTTTGCTCTTTAGATTTCCTTGAGATGCTCCATGTTGTGGCGGATGCCCTCGCAGCAGGCGTGGAAGGTGGCCTTCTCGTCGGCGGTCAGCGGCAGCTCGACGACCTGCTCGACGCCGTTTTCACCGATGACGCAGGGAACACCCGCGAACAGGCCCTCTTCGCCGTACTCGCCGCACAGCTCCGTGCTGGCGGGCAGGATGACCTTCTCGTCATGCAGCACGGCGTAGGCCATGCGCGCGGCGGTGGTGGCGATGCCATACTCGGTGCAGAACTTGCCGGAGAACGTGACCCAGCCGCCGCCAATGGACTCCTTCTGCAGCGCGTCGCGGTCGAAGCGGAAGCGCTCGTCGGTCTTGGCCCACTCATCCAGCGGCACGCCGCGGAAGCTGACGCAGGACCAGGGCGCGAACTGCTGGTTGCCGTGCTCGCCCATCATGTAGCAGGTGATGGACTTGTGGTCAAGGCCGGTCTGGCGCGCCAGCGCGCTCAGAAGACGGGAGGTGTCGAGGCCCGTGCCGGTGCCGAACACACGGCCGCGGGGCAGGCCCAGATGCAGTGCCAGCTCGCGCGTGACGATGTCGCAGGGGTTGGTGATGTTGATGAGCACGCCGTCAAAGCCGCTGGCCTTGATCTTTTCCGCGTAGCCGCGCACAGCGGGGATGGTGAAGTCCATCTCGGTCACGCGGTCATGCGTGCCGCGCAGCAGGTCGATCTTGCCGACGCTGTTGACGATGACGTCGCACACGCCAAGGTCGGAGAAGTCGCCGCCGCGCACCGTCACGCGGTGGGGCATGTACGCGACTGCGTCGCGCAGATCCTGCACTTCGCTTGCGAGCTTCTGCTCGTTCTGGTCGACGAGTACCAGCTCGTCCGCGATGCCCTGGATCGCCAGGGCGTAAGCCACATGTGCGCCGACATGACCCATGCCGACCACGCCGAGAACTCTTTTCTTTGCCATAAGAATACTTCCTTTCTCAAAAACGGTGTGCCCGTGTAGTTAACTGATCGTTTGTGCGGCCCTTACATGCCGAAGTTGGGGAAGAGCACGCAGGTATAAAGCATGGCGAGAACCATGTACAAAACAAGGATGATGGCGAAGGCCTTGAAGGTCTTCTTCATGACGTCGCTTTCGTTGCCCACCTGGTCGACCGTCGCGCAGGCGGCGACCGTGTTGTTCGGGCAGATCAGGTTGCCGAGCGAAGCGCCCGCGTTCTGACCGGCGAAGATCGTGATGGGGTTCATGCCGAGCGACGCCGCGGCGTCGATGTGCATCTGAGCAAACATGATGTTGGAGCCAAGGCCCGTGCCGGTGATGAACGCGCCGCTCGAACCGATGAGGACGGCTGCCGCGGGATAGAAGCGGCCGACGACGGCGGCGATGTCAGAGGCGAGGAGGTTCATCATGCCCGTGGAGGAGGACTGCATGATGTAGGCGACGATAAGGAGACTGCCCATCGTGATGAGGACCGGCAGCACGCCGCTCGCGGTGCGCTTGCAGACCTCTTTGTAGGTCTTGAAGTTCACGCCCAGCGTGAGCGCGCCGAGGATGCCGCACACAAGAATGACAAGGTCGACCCAGAAGATGTAGCCGAATGTGCACATGATGGCAAAGCCATTTTCGACGACGGCGGGGAAGCCGTAGCGGATGAGCGGGAGCAGCACGAGCATGTAGACGTAAGGCGACATGGCCTTGAACGAGCTGTACTTGCGCTGATGGTTGGCGCTTTCATTGCGGAATTCGTCCGGAGTCTTCACGCCGACGAGCTTGACATACGCAACGGAGAGAAGGATGGAGATGAGGCCCGTGCCCATGGAGGTGACCTCTGCGCCGACGAAGTTGGAGAGGAGGAACATCGTCAGGCACGTGCTCACACCCGCGAAAGTGAGGTAGGGGAGAATGCCCTTGTAGCCCTTTTTGCCGAACGCCATGCCGACCATGATGAACGGGATGACGAGCACGCCGAACATGTGGAAGCGGCCGGCCATTGCGGCGTTCTGCGCGACGGTGGCAAGGCCCGCGTCAACGAGGGCCGCACCGCCGTTGATGGTCGTCAGGCCCGCACCGCCGAACGAGGCGGGCGTCGCGTCGCCGAGCAGCGCGATGGCGATGGAGGTGGTGGGGTTAAAGCCGAGGGCCACGAGGAACGGGGCGGCGATGGCGGCGGGAGCGCCCGCGCCCGCCGCGCCCTCAAGGAAGATCGGCAGCATCATGCCGATGATGACGACCTGCACGCGGCGGTCGTCGCTGATCTGCGCAATGGTGGCTTTCACATCCTCAATGGCGCCTGTCTCGCGCAGCAGGTTCAAAATGGTGAACGCGCCGAAGACCATCAGCACGATCTTGAGGCCTTCCTTGATGCCCTTCCAGACCAGAGGGTCAAGCACCTTGACGTTTTCAGCAAACGTGAGACCGTCGAGGTTAAAATAGGTAAAGGCAAGGATAAGCGTCCAGAGAAGGGCAACGGGCGAGACGGTTTTTGCGGATTTCTTGAAGCCCAGGATGCCGACAAGCACGACGACAATTGGACTGAGCGCCATGAGGAAGTTTAAAAAGTCCATTGGAGGGATCTCTCTTTCTGAAAAATGTGGAATGGGGGGATCTATTTCCGCTTTTTTCGCCGGCCGAACGAGAAAAAGTGAAAAAGCTAAGAGGAAGAGGCTCCGTCGAATCGACGGAGCCTCTTTCGTGATATCAGTCTCTATCTCGTGCGGAGAATCGGGAGAGAAGTCGAAGTTGCGTCGTGATTCGGACGGGCTGTTCAGTTTTGTTTCTTACCAGTACTGCCAGAGGCAGAATAATAAAGGACGCCAGCAGAATAAGGCTGGCGTCCAGAATAATCATGCTGTTCATATCAGAACAGGAGAAAGCGGCACAGGCGGCCTGTGCGAAGTGAGATGCAGCTGCATTGGCAAAGAACTGAGTCATCAGACGTTTCTCCTTTCCTGAAGATGAACGCATCTTAACACACATTTTTTCACCCTGCAAGGGGGAAAAGCGACTGATTATGCAAGATTGGACGAGTACACAAAAAACGGAAATACCCACTTTTCGACATTGTTAAAAAGACATAATGAATCCTAATGGTTCCTTCATGTCATGGAAAGAAGCACTGCATAGGGACTTCCCGTGCGGCCATAGGATGGAGAAAAAGAGGAGGCGTTTTTATGCTGTCGATTGCACTTTATTTGCTTACGCACGCCATGCTGCTCTCACTCCACCTGTCGGGCGGCTCGTTCCCGCGCCCGCTCTCGGCACAGGAGGAAAAGAAATACGTCGAGCGCATGCTTGCGGGCGACATTGAGGCGCGCAATGTGCTCGTTGAGCACAATCTGCGCCTCGTGGCGCACATCGCAAAAAAATACTACACCCAGTCCGACGAGCAGGACGATCTCATCTCCATCGGCACTATCGGTCTCATCAAGGGCGTTTCGAGCTACCGCCCGGAAAAGGGTACGAGGCTCGCGACCTACGCTGCCAAATGCGTGGAGAATGAAATTTTGATGTACTTTCGCAGTCGGAAGAAATTACAGGGCGAGGTGTCGCTCAACGATTCGCTCGATTCCGACGCCGACGGCGAGTCGCTCTACCTCATGGATGTCGTCGGCGTCGAGGACACGATGTATTTGGACATTCAGGACCGCGACGACTGCCTGCGCGTGCGAAGGCTCGTGCACGAGTGCCTGACCGAGCGGGAGGAAGAGGTCATCATCTCGCGTTACGGCCTCGGCGGCCGGATGCCCCGCACACAGCGCGAGGTCGCCAAAAAGCTCGGCATCTCGAGGAGCTACGTATCGCGCATCGAAAAGCGCGCGCTGCAAAAGCTGGAGGAAGCCCT
>ERZ791740.1548-NODE-1548-length-12133-cov-2.432025_pt1 | contig 12133 bp, 6 predicted proteins | sample MGYA00510041_ERZ791740 | MGnify/ENA primary metagenome ERZ791740 (study PRJEB30046, sample SAMN00791959) | human gut metagenome | study: EMG produced TPA metagenomics assembly of the A metagenome-wide association study of gut microbiota in type 2...
GCTCCGCGTGTTCCCCATACGGCAGTCGCGGCACCGTCCTTCAGCACGGTGACCGATTCGATTTCCTCCGTGTTCAGATAAGAGAGCGGGCGTGCGAATCCGTCGACTACAATCAGCGGATTATTGTATCCCCGCAAAAGAGTGGCGGCGTCGTCCGTCCACCCCGTCTGCTGCATGACTGACAGTCCCGGTAGCAAACCATATAATGTATTGGATACATTGGGAGTGGCATTCTTTGATATTTCGTCGGCCGATATTGTGGAGACGGCCTGTGTCTTCCGGGCAATGCTATCCGTTATATCCTGCGCTCCTGCGACGACGGAAGATAACATGGCAAACCCCATTAGTATATATTTACGTTTCATACGTTCTTTCGTTTTTAATTAGTCTTTTGTTGATTGTTTATTCCCATCCCGGATTCTGTACGAGTCCGTACTTCTTGTTGATTTCATCCAGTGGAATAGGAATAAGGAAGTAGCGGTCTGTCCACCGTTTTATCCATCCGCGAGGGTTGGCCAGCTTGTTGTCCCTTACATAATCGAAACTTTCATCTCCGTTCTTGGTGATAACGAGACGCTCGATGTCGGTCTTGAACAGGTCGGAACGCTTCCAACGTACCAAGTCGAAATAACGTACCTCTTCAAATCCCATTTCTACGGCACGCTCGTGGAGGATAGCTTCTCTCAAAGGCAAGCCAGGAGCCGCTTTCTGACTGGTCAGTGCAGGCATTTTTACCCGTTCGCGAACCAGATTGACATAATCGTAAGCATCCCGTCCGAATTCATCTTTATCAGTCGCTTTCCCCAGTTCGTTCATGGCTTCCGCTATGTTCAGGTAGATTTCCGGAAGACGGATAAGCGGGCAGGAGTAGAACTTGCCGCCGACTTCCGTACTCCGGTCTCTTAGGAATTTGCGCATACCGTAACCGTTGTAAGTGGCTCTGGCCAGTTCGTCCGAATATCCGTCACATTGTTCCCGTCCGCCTTTGTATATTTCCAGCGTCCGTCCTCTGAAACGGTCGCCATTGACGAAAAGGGTTTCATACAGGCGGATATCCCGGATCGGATTGTTATGCTCGTCAAAGAAAGGATTGGCGTACTTGTTCGGCTCTCCTAATGCAAAATCATCCCAGTTGAAAGGTTCTCCGGTGGCCATTTCGAACATATCCGCATAGTTGGAGGTAGCGCCGCCCATACCATAAATAAGCTCGTTGAAAGCATTTCCCCATACATTGTAAGTAACCCAGCGATGAGAGGCAAGCAGTACCTCGCCATTGTAACGGTCGAAATAGGCGGAGATAAAGTCTTCTCTAGGGTTTCCCGTGTTGACGAGTTTGAAATATTCGTTGTTTTCCTTATTGGCGCGCAGAAATTCCAGTCCGGCATCTAAGGCGTTCTGCCAACGGGTCTGGTCATAATTACCGTACCACACGTAATGCTTGTCGGCAGCTTCCCCACTCATGAAAGGGGCTTTATTATTGAACAGAGGGCTTGCCGCAAATTGGAGCATTCTCGACTTCAGACCGAGAACGGCTGCTGCCGTCATTCGTCCTTCGTCGGATGCGGAAACGTTCCATGGTAAATCCTGTGCGGCTTCTTTCATTAGTTCGAGGGTCTTCCGGACGGTCTCTTCCACAGTCATACGGGTGAATGTCATCTCTTCATCCGGACGGTAAGAGCGGTCTACCCATGGCATTCCGCCGTAGTAGCGCAGCATTTGTACGTAATGGAAGGCGATGATGGCTTTAGCTTCTGCCTTGCGTATCGTTTTCTCACGATCTGTCATATCCGGCACACGGTCGACATTCTCCAGAAAGATGTAGGCTTTGCGTATGCCCGTCATGGGAGCCATGCCTACGGTAGGGCCGTCTTCGGCAGGCGGTACATCCAGTCGGTAGGGCAGGGAACCTACGGAGGAGGCATTGACGTCTCCCGCATGATAGGCGCGTATACCGCCGGGTTTGGAAGTGTCGCCGAGATCGGTCATACACTCCAGTGTTGCCCAAGACAGTCTTCCGCCTGTGGGGAGAAAGTCGGGCAAGGAACGGTAGATCTCCGCCAACGCTTGTTCGGCATATACTTTTCGTGAAAATACGGTGTCGATAGTGACATCGGTTGTAATGGGCTTGTCGAGGAAGTCATTGCCGAACTTGAAGTCCTCGCACGCACTGACAGAAAGCAGTAGCATGGCTGCAATGCCGGTATGTAATATATTCCTTCGTTTCATGATATTGATGTTTTAAAAGGTGATGTTGACTCCTAGATTATAGATCTTGTTGATGGGGTATGAATCGGTCAGTCCCGGCGTACATTCGGGGTCCGTAATCTTGAATTTATCGAATGTGAGCAGGTTGTAGCCGCTTAGCTTGATGGCAAGTTCGGAGATACCGATTTTCTTCAAGGCAGCCACGTTGCGGAAGTTATACCCTAGTGTGACGGTCTTCAGCTTGAGATAGTTACCGTTCTTTACCCATAGCGAAGAAGTCTTGCTGTTGTGTGTCATAGTCTTCGTTGCGAATCGGGGCACAGTAGCGCTTCCGGCAGTCTCGGGAGTCCATCGGTTGTCGGCATGGAACTGCATCAATGCATTGTTGGAGTTGATTCCGAAAGGTATCCGGAAGAATTCTTCCAGCAGAAGTGAACGCTCGGCGGCTCCTGTCCAGTTCATGCTGAAGAAGAATCCTTTGTAGTCGGCCCCGTAATTCAGACCGAAAGTATAGGACGGACGTGTAGGATGGCCGATCTTGCATTGGTCATCTTCATTGATGACATGGTCGTTATTCAGGTCTTTGTATTTGATGTCACCCGGTTGCACATCCGCGTCGGGGACGGGCAGCCCGTCTTTCAATACTCCTCCATTCGTAAAGTCCTCCTCGCTGTAGAATCCGTCGGCCACATATCCGAAGATACTTCCTACCGGTTGTCCGGTACGCCATAGGTAAGTCTCGTTCGGCTCTATCTCGTCCTGGAAGATAATCCTGTTTTTACTGTAAGATACATTGGCATTGATATAATAATGGAAGTCTCCTTTTATCCGGTCTTCCCATTTTATATCGACTTCGTATCCATGGTTTTTCACCTGTCCCATGTTGACCACAGGCATGATGTTGCTGTTCAGGTCGGTGAAGATGGGAATGGTCTTCCGCTTGATCAGAATGTCTTTCCGATTCTCGAAGAAAAGGTCGGCACTCACTTTCAGACGATTGTTCAGGAAGTTGACATCAATGCCGTAATTGTGTTTTAAGGCTGTCTCCCAACTGACGTTCGGGTTGCCGATACGGCTTTCGATAGCTCCGAACATCGTGTTGCTGTTGTTATACCCGAAGTTGTATCCGTGCTGGTAAGCTCCCCAGTTATCGGCGTTGCCCAGTTGGTCTACTGTCCATCCGTTGGGCAGGTAGAGGAAACGGTTGTCGTTCATGTTATCGTTACCCACCAGACCGACGGAAGCGCGCAGTTTCAAATAATCCACTACCTTTTGTCTTTTCATGAACGCTTCTTCCGAAAGCACATATCCTACCGAACCGGCGGGGAAAGCGCCGAACCGCTTGTCGGGGGCAAAGTTTTCGGAACCGTTGTATCCGAAGTCAAATTCCGCGATATACCGGGATTTGTAATCGTAGGTCAGTCGGCCTACCAGACCGACGTATGCCGTCGGAACATCCGTGAATTCGGAAGGGTAGTACCTTTTATTCTGGTTGTAGAGCAATAGTCCGCCTACATTGTGGTCACCGAATTTCCGGTTGTAGCGGAGACTCGCCTCAAAATACCAGTTACGTCCCCGATAGGTCTTTTCGGCATAGACCAGCCGTTTGTTCTGTCCGTCTACCCGGTAAACGATGGTTTTGTTGTAAGCGGGGTCTTTGATATCCAAATCCGGATTCTCCAGTTCCGATTGGTAATAAGGAGTGTACGATTCGACAGAACCGTGACGTTGCTGTAGGAAGGAGTAAGAGGTATTGTAGGCGCCTTTTACTTCTACGGACAATCCTTTGGTGATAAAGTCCAACTTTTGCGTCAACGACAAGTCCATATTCATGGTATTGCTGGTATTCCGGTCGTATCCTTGCCCATAATAGCGTGCCAACGCATTATTATTCATCAAGATACCTTCATACTTTCCCGGATTGATGGTGACGAGCTTCCCGTCTATGATTCCCGGACTGTTGAATGGCTGCGCCATGTTGATGAGCGAGAAGAGACCGTACGCGTAATTATTGTCATTGGGCTCGTGGGTGATACCGACGATACCGCCGAGTCCTACTTTCAATAAAGTGCTTTTGGTGATGTCCAAATCGAGGTTTCCCCGATAGTTGTAACGGGTGTAGTTAAAGTTATTGTTATAGTCCAATTCCTTATATTGGCGGAAAAGTCCGTCCTGCCATAAGAATCCCATAGATATAAAGTAACGGACACGCTCTGTTCCGCCACTGATGTTGAGGTTGTGCTGGGTTTGGATGGATGAACTCTTCATGATATATTTCCGCCAATTCACGTTGGGATACATGATCGGGTCGTCACCGAGCCGGAAGCGTTCCAATGCATATTCATCGAAAGAGTGCTTCGGCTTTTTGTCGTTGTCGTTCATCTCATTGAAGAGCCGGGCGTAGGTGTAGCTGTCCGCCATCTCCAAAATCCGTGTGGGTTGTTGGATACCGACAGAAGAAGAAATGGATATCTTGGCTTTTCCTTCCTCTCCTCGACGGGTGGTGACCAGAATAACGCCGTTGGCCCCACGTACACCGAATACAGCCGTAGCGGAAGCGTCTTTCAAGACGGTCACGCTTTCTATCTCATTGGGGTCCATCTGGAAAAAGGAACGTTCCACTCCGTCTACCAATATGAGCGGAGCCGAAGCTCTTTCAGTCAATGATCCTACTCCGCGGATGTAGATTGCCGGATCTTCCTTTCCCGGTTGCCCGCTTGTGGCTACGGAAGAAAGGCCGGTGATTTGTCCGGCAAGGGAGGTGGCGATACTTGCATTGGGAGAGCGGAGCAGGACGTCCGTTTTGACAGAAGAGATGGCTCGTCAGTGTCTCTTTCTTTTGAGTTCCGTAGGCTACTACCATTACTTCATTCAACGCGTTGGCTTCTTCCTTTAGGATGACTCTGATTCTGGTTTTTCCTTTGAGGGGGATCGTCTGCGTCTCGTAGCCGACGTAAGAGATTTGTAATACTGCCGTTTGGGCGTTCGGTACACTTAACTTGAAATTACCTTCGGAGTCTGTAATGGCTCCTTTCTGACTACCGACAAGTAAGACTGTGGCACCGATGGCCCCTTCGTCTCTCTCATCCCGAACGTTACCGGTCACGGTAACTTGGGCAAACATCCAGGATGTTGTGAATAGCATAGCCAGTAACAATCCGATTCGTCTGCCTTTTGATGCATAGTTTTTCATGGTGATTAAATTAATTGATTTGTAACATTAACAGTCATGGGGTTCGAAATGGGTAGGGGAATCAAAAGATTTTTTTGGAAGCTAACTTCTTTTATCTATCTTTGTTTCGCTAACGAAAAGCTGAATAGATGAGAAACTGCTAAAATGAGAAGACCGGATAATACAATAAACACTAGTATGCCATTTGATGATATCTATCTAGAGTATTATCAACGCTGCTTTTTGTTTGCCAAATCTTATCTTCAAGATGAAATGCTATCCAAAGACATAGCCTCCGAGGCAATGATTACCTTATGGACTACGATGAAAACGGAAGAGGTGAAAAATGTTCGTTCTTTTCTGATGACTGTAGTTAAAAACCAGGCCTTGAACCATCTGCGCAATGAACACTTACGGATGGAAGCTCGTGAAAGCATATTGGAGGATGAACTTTATGAGCTTGATTTCCGTATTGCATCGTTGGACTCTTCCGATCCGAACCGGCTCTTCTCGGAAGAAATCGTTGAGATTGTAAACCGTACTTTGGGAGAACTGCCGGAGAAGACAAGAAAGGCATTTGTGATGAGCCGGTATCAGAATAAATCGGTGAAGGAGATTGCCGGATTATTGAATGTTACGGTGAAAGGAGCGGATTACCATATTGGGAAAGCGCTCCAAGCCTTGAGGAAAAGTCTCAAGGATTACCTTTCCTCTTTCCTCTTTTTCTAACTTTTTTCATTTTTCCACTAGTGAACTTCGCGAGTGGCGTGTCTTATATATGTAAGGCGGAAAATTGCTGATGTTTTAATTCAAAACCGTATGGACACGAAACTATTAAATAAATATATTGCCGGTGATGTACTTCCCGAAGAAAAGAAGGAAGTGGCACGTTGGCTGAAAGAGAGCGAAGAACACCGTGAGCAGTTGATGCAACTACGCCATATCTATGATGCGACTGTCTGGAATGCTAATCTGAAGGAAGAAAAACCGGAAAAGAAAAAGACCGTGACTCATTATCTCCGGACCTCCATAAAGATAGCCGCTGTTGTTGCTATGTTTGCCTTTATTCTTCATAAAGAATATCAGGAATACCGGTTGGAACACTCTACGGAAATGCAGGTGATGACGGTTCCCGCTGGGCAAAGAGCCAGTCTGGTTCTGGCTGACGGAACAACTGTTTGGCTGAACTCGAATTCCATTTTGAAATATCCTGCTGCCGGATTCCACTCCAAAGAGAGGAAAGTGCTGTTGGAAGGCGAAGGATATTTTGAGGTAGCGCATGATGAGAAATATCCTTTTATTGTTGAGACGGAGAAATATAACGTCAGAGTGTTGGGAACCACGTTCAATGTTTCCGCCTATCCGGATTCCGATCTGTTTGAAACCTCTTTGATAGAAGGTAAGGTTACCGTGTATCAGCCCGATACACAGAATGAAGTCACACTGCAACCTAATGAGAAAGTAGAAACGAGAGATGGAAAACTTTGTAAGGAGACCTTTACGTCGGATCATGCTTTCTTGTGGAGGATAGGTGTGTATTCTTTCAAGAATGAGCCGCTGGAAGCTGTATTCAAGAAACTGGAGCAATATTATGAAGTGCGTATTATCAACAAGAACATTGAAATAGCTTCTCGTCCGTGTACGGGTAAATTCCGTCAGAAAGAGGGGATAGAGCACGTGGTAAAGGTATTGCAGAAGTATGTCGGCTTCGACTATACTTTGGATGAAGAGAACAATCAGATAATTATCTATTAACCCTAGTATTTAATCTAAAAAAACACCGAAAATGAGAGCTAGAGAACCGGCCCGTCCAGAACAGAAATATCGGTAAGTGCTGCAACACTTACCGATATGTGAGAAGTCAACAAGAAAGACTCGCACCTGTTACAAATCTTTATGTATTAACTTAATAACTCGAAGCAAAGATATGAAAAATAATCTTTGGTGTGGGCGTATTGCCCATAGAAAAACACACTGTACTCAAATTTTAAGAATTATGAGGTTGACTGTCCTTTTCCTGTTATTCATCATTTTTGAGGCGTATTCCGTGAATAGTTATTCGCAGAATCAGAAGGTTAGAATGAATAAGGGAACCGCAACACTGGCTGAGATTATCAGACAGATTGAAAAGCAAACGGACTATTTGTTTATTTACAACGAGCATGAGGTGAATTTGAACAAGCAAATAGCAGTATCTACTCGGGAAACCACGGTTGCCGAAATTCTTAATAGAGTTTTGCAAGGAACAGGCTTCTCGTATACGATGGAAGGCAACCATATTATTCTGGTGAAAAATATGGAAAAAATGAGAAACGTAACTTCCGGCCGGAGGATAACAGGAACAGTGAAAGATGATTCGGGGGAGGCTGTTGTTGGTTGTAATGTAGCTGTTAAAGGTGAGAAAATAGGAGCCATCACTGATATGGATGGAAGATATACTATCGAGGTTCCGGACAATAGTATATTGGTTTTCTCATTTTTAGGTTATAAGAGCGTTGAATCTCCCGTCAAGAATAATTCGGTTATCAATATAACCATGCAAGAAGACTCCAGATCTTTGGAAGAAGTGGTGGTTGTAGGTTATGGAACACAGAAGAAAGTGAATTTGACAGGTGCTGTATCTGTGGTAGAAGGAGATCAATTGGCAGGGCGTTCTGCTTCGACTATGTCTCAATTACTGCAAGGAGCAGTTCCTAACATGACTGTCTCTTTTTCTTCAGGTCGTGCGGGAGATGGAGGTTCGTTTAATATCAGAGGTGTAAATTCCATTAGTGGTTCTGCCAAACCGTTGGTCCTTATTGATGGAGTGGAGGGAGATGTGAATCGTGTCAATCCGAATGATGTCGCCTCTGTTTCGGTCTTAAAAGATGCGTCGTCTGCGGCAATTTATGGAGCACGTGCCGCCTATGGAGTTATTCTGGTAACTACAAAGACGGGAGAAAAAGGCAAAGTCACTCTTAATTATAACGGACGATACAGCTTTAGTGATGTAACTACGTCGACAGATTATGAAACCCGCGGATATTATGCGGCCGGTATTAGCGATATGTTCTTCTCTACCTGGCAGGGGACACCATTGCTCACATATACGGAAAAGGATTATCATGAGTTGTGGATCAGGAGAAATGATAAGACGGAACAACCCGAACGGCCCTGGGTAGTAACTGAAAACGGACAGTATAAATACTATGGGAATTTTGATTGGTATAATTATTTATATGACCATAAACGTCCGACGCATGAACATAACGTAAGCATTTCCGGTGGAAGTGAACATCTGAAGTTCAGGCTTTCCGGAGGATACTATAATCAGAAAGGAGTTCTTAAAATACAACCGGACAAGTATGAACGCTATAACTTCAAATCAAGGCTGGAAGCCAAAGTGACTCCATGGTTATCCGTCAGTAATAATACCTCTTATTTCAAATCGAATTACTCCTATCCGGGACTTGGTGGAGTGAATACAATATTTAAGAATGCAAGCTATCGTGCCTTGCCTATATTAGTGCCTGTACATCCTGATGGTACACTGGTGTATGAAACTAATATCATGAACTATACTTTGGCGGGTACCACCGTTGCATTATCTAATAAGAAACATAATAATAAAGATGAGATAGACGAGTTTATGACCACATTTGAAGTCGTTATAAATCCGGTAAAACATGTTGAAATCATAGGGAATTACACATATTCGAAATATGACAAGAAATGTACCAATAGAAGTGTAGACATGCAATACTCCAAGGTACCGGGTGTTACGATTACCATGCCCGAGAGTACAAGCGGAGGGAATAAACTGACTGTGTTGAATACAAAAAATCTGTATTATGCATATAATGCTTACGGAACTTATGGTAACTTGTTTGCCGGCTCTCATAATGTGAAACTGACAGGCGGTATCAACTATGAGACAAAATCTAATGAAGATCTGACTGTGAGTAAAGATGGACTGTTATCTGATGAATTGAATGACTTTAATTTGGCTAAGGGAGAAAATACAGTAGTCACCGGAGGAAAGAATAAATATGCTTTATTTGGTGTCTTTTATAGGGCAAACTATGATTATAAAGGAAGATACCTGTTTGAGGCGAGCGGAAGATACGATGGCAGTTCCCGGTTTAAAAAAGGCCATCGGTACGGCTTCTTCCCATCGTTCTCCGCCGGATGGCGCATTAGCGAAGAGCCTTTTTATGGAGCATTGAAAAATACAGTAGATAACCTAAAGTTACGACTGTCTTATGGAACTTTGGGCAATCAGCAAGTTGGTTATTATGATTATCTGCAGCAAATAGAAACAGGAAAAGTTCTTAATTATTCGTTTGGTGATAAAGAAAAAGCCTCGTATGCCTATGAAACCGCTCCTAATGCTTCCGACTTGACATGGGAAACCGTAGTTACTAAAAATATTGGTCTTGATATCGGTATCTTCAATAATAGATTGAATATTTCGGCAGATGCTTATATAAGGGATACAAAAGACATGCTAATGCCCGGCAAAGCATTACCGTCTGTCTATGGCGCAAAATCTCCTAATATGAATGCTGCTGACTTAAGGACCAAAGGTTGGGAATTGGTCGTTGCCTGGAATGACCGTTTTAATGTGATGGACAAACCTTTTAACTATGGTGTTTCGTTTGGAATCGGGGATAATGTCTCCAAGATTACGAAATATGATAACCCTAATAAAGAAATCAGTTCTCCTTATGTCGGTCAGAGACTGGGAGATATATGGGGGTATATGGTTGATGGCTATTTTGCGACAGATGAAGAGGCAGCTAATTATGGAGTAGACCAGAGTGTCGTAAACTATATCATCAACAATGCCGTTGTCGATAGAGGACTGCATGCTGGAGACATGAAATATCTCGATCTTGATGGCAATAATAAGATCGAACAAACTGTCAGTGCTAATGATATTAAGGATCAACGGATTATAGGTAATTCTCTTCCGCGCTATACGTACAGTATCAGACTTAATGCAGAATGGAATGGCATTGACTTTTCCGTGTTCTTTCAGGGAGTGGGGAAACAAGACTGGTACCCATCCAGTGATGCATTTGCCTTTTGGGGACCGTATAGTTCACCAGCACCAAGTTTCATTCCAAAGGATTTTTTGGCAGACGTATGGAGCGTAGACAATCCTGATGCTTATTTCCCCCGCCCCAGAGGATATATCGCATGGACTGATGGCCGTTCCTTGTCATCGGTTAATAACAGATACTTGCAAAGTCTTGCCTATTCCCGACTGAAAAACCTGACTGTGGGATATACGCTACCTGTTAAATGGTTATCAAAGATACATGTGCAGAAAGCCCGTCTCTATTTCAGTGGTGAGAATCTGCTCACATTAGACAGGCTGGATACGGATTATATTGATCCGGAAGCGGCTGCTGCCGGAACAAATTGGAAAACAGGTAAGACTAATGCACTCTCTTATCCGTTCTCAAAGACCTATTCTTTTGGTATTGATATTACATTCTGATAATAACTAATATATCTATATATGAAAACCAAGTTTTGTATCATATTTATGTGGTTGTTTACCATTCTTTTTATATCGTGTGATAAACTGGACCTTTATCCTGAAGACAGTTTGTCTCCAACCACCTATTTCAAGAATGAAAACGAACTTCAACTGTATAGTAATCAGTTTTACTATAATATACTGCCTACGGCAGCAGATATTTATAAAGATAATGCAGATGTATTGATTGTTTCTCCGTTGGATGATGAGGTAACTGGGCAACGGATCATTCCATCGACGGGTGGAGGATGGAATTGGGAGGCATTGAGAAGTCTTAATTTCTTGTTAGAGAATTCTCATAATTGTGAAGATCAAGATGTACGTAATAAGTACGATGCAATCACCCGTTTTTTCAGGGCTTATTTTTACTTTAAGAAAGTACAGCGATTTGGAGATGTCCCCTGGTATGATAAAGTACTGGATTCGTCTGATGCTGAACTGTTGTATAAACCCCGGGATTCCAGAGAGTTTGTGATGCAGAAAATCATTGAAGATTTGGATTTTGCTATTACTACTTTATCCAAAGATAAAGAACTTTACAGAGTCAGTAAATGGGCTGCATTGGCACTGAAGTCAAGAGTTTGTTTGTTTGAAGGCACTTTCCGTAAGTATCATGGGATAGCAGACTACGAAAAATATTTGGATGCATGCATTACTGCTTCCGATGACTTTATGAAGAATAGTGGATATAGCTTGTATAAAACAGGCAGTACTCCTTATCAGACTCTTTTTTCTTCCTTGAATGCCATTCAGCAGGAAATTGTTTTGGCTAGAGACTATAATGGGACACTGAATATCCGTCACGACGTGCAAGGTTTTGAAAATACAGCTTCGAAAGGCAGACCCGGATTATCGAAAAAGATTGTAAATATGTATTTGAATAAGAACGGTTCCCGTTTTACGGACATGCAAGGATATGCCACTAAGGTATTTTTTGATGAATGTCAGAACAGAGATCCTCGTTTGGCACAGACCATCCGTACTCCCGGATATATACGTCCGGGAGAAACGAAACAGTCGGGTCCTAATTTCTCTTCGGCAATGACTGGGTATCATTTAATTAAATATTCGGGTGCCACTAAATATGATGTTGGTGACACGTCTGAAAATGATTTTCCTATTTTCAGGACGGCGGAGGTTTTTTTGAATTATGTGGAAGCCAAAGCGGAAAGGGGAACGTTGGAACAGAATGATATTGACAGGACGATTAAATTAATAAGAGATAGGGT
>ERZ791740.1552-NODE-1552-length-12079-cov-7.439122_pt1 | contig 12079 bp, 8 predicted proteins | sample MGYA00510041_ERZ791740 | MGnify/ENA primary metagenome ERZ791740 (study PRJEB30046, sample SAMN00791959) | human gut metagenome | study: EMG produced TPA metagenomics assembly of the A metagenome-wide association study of gut microbiota in type 2...
GCCAGAACGGAAAAGCCGCCACACGAATGTCCGCTGCACCGATTCAGGGCCAGATCGAAAAAATCAAAAAACGCAAGCTGAACTACGCTGCCATGCGTGCAGACGGCGAACTGCCACGAGAAGAATACCAAGCCCTCTGCAAACAGGCAGATGACGAGATTGCCCACTTAGAGCAGGAGTTGAAAGCCCTCTCCCCTGCGCCCGAACCGCAGACGGTTTCTTCGGACATGAAAGCGATCTACGATTTTCTCTCTCAGAAGGTCGATGTGCACGGTGCCCGTCTTGCTCCCGAATTGATTGACCAGTTCGTTGAAGTGGTCACCCCCATTGCCGATTACTCCTACCGCTGGAAGCTGAACACCGGCTGCAAGAAGTCCAAAGAGGAGCGCGCCGATCTGATGGCTGTATCGGAAAAGCCCATCCTTACCTTCACCATCGACTTTGAAACCGCCAAACGTTACCGGGAAGCCAACAAGATGCCCCACCAGTTCCGCCGTGCAGCGTGGACCGACCTGACCGTGGAGGTGTATCTGTGATGCTTCTGGGAAGCAGCTCTGTGTTAAACGCAATTCATCTCATACATGAGCAAACAAATAAGGCCCACCGCCAAAATTGACGGTGAGCCTTATTTTATGCTCGCTTTTTAACGATAGCTCGCTATAAAAGCCTTATGCTCTGGGATTTTTGATGGCAGCCTGAGCAGCGGCCAGACGTGCGATGGGAACGCGGTACGGAGAGCAGGAAACGTAATCCAGGCCAACGTTGTGGCAGAACTCAACGCTAGAGGGGTCGCCGCCGTGCTCGCCGCAGATGCCCAGACCCAAGTTGGGGTTGGTTGCGCGGCCGTCATGGGCAGCCATCTTAACCAGCTTGCCAACGCCGATCTGGTCCAGATGCTGGAACGGATCGCTCTCGTAGATCTTGGTATCATAGTAAGCGGTCAGGAACTTAGCAGCATCGTCACGGCTGAAGCCGAAGGTCATCTGGGTCAGGTCGTTGGTACCGAAGCTGAAGAAGTCAGCTTCCTTAGCGATCTCACCTGCGGTCAGGGCTGCACGCGGGATCTCGATCATGGTGCCAACTTGGTACTTCATGTCAACGCCAGCGTCAGCGATCAGCTTGTCAGCAGTCTTGACGATGACGTCCTTGACGTACTTCAGCTCCTTCACTTCGCCAACCAGGGGCACCATGATGTGCGGGGTGATCATCTTGCCGGTCTCAGCAGAGACCTTGATGGCAGCCTTGATCACAGCATTGGTCTGCATCTCGGCAATTTCCGGATAGGTAACAGCCAGACGGCAGCCGCGATGGCCCATCATGGGGTTGAACTCATGCAGGCTGACAACAACGTTGTTCAGCTCTTCGGTGGTCATGCCCATATCCTTTGCCAGGGCTTCGATATCCTCAGCCTTGGTGGGCAGGAACTCATGCAGAGGCGGGTCCAGATAACGGATGGTCATCGGACGATCGCCCATGATGCGGTACATAGCGGTAAAGTCAGCTTCCTGGAACGGCTCAACCTTAGCCAAGGCAACCTTGCGCTCTTCAACGGTACGTGCGCAGATCATCTCACGCACAGCAGCAATACGATCTTCAGCGAAGAACATATGCTCGGTACGGCACAGGCCAATGCCTTCAGCGCCCATATCGACAGCGTTCTGTGCATCGCGCGGGTTATCGGCGTTGGTCATAACCTTCATCTGGCGTGCTTCGTCAGCCCAGCTCATAAAGCGCTTGAAGTTAGCGTTCTCGGTGGAAGCGACGGTAGCGATCTGGCCTTCGTAGATGTTGCCGGTAGAGCCATCAATGCTCATCCAGTCACCCTCATGGAAGGTGTGGCCGTTAATGGTGATAACCTTTGCATCGTAATCGATAGCAACATCGTTATCATTGCCGCAGCCGGAAACACAGCAGGTACCCATGCCACGTGCAACAACAGCTGCGTGGCTGGTCATGCCGCCGCGGACGGTCAGGATGCCCTGAGAAACCTGCATGCCGACAATATCTTCGGGGCTGGTTTCCAGACGGACCAGAACGACCTTCTTCCAAGCTTCGTCCTTGACCTTCTCTTCAGCATCTTCAGCGCTGAAGACAACGCGACCGCAGGCAGATCCCGGAGAAGCGGCCAGGCCCTTGCCGATTGCTTCAGCAGCCTTCAGGGCAGCAGCGTCAAACTGCGGGTGCAGCAGGGTATCCAGCTGCTTGGGCTCAACGCGCAGTACAGCGGTGCGCTGATCGATAACGCCCTCATCAACGAGGTCGCAGGCGATCTGCAGAGCAGCCTGTGCGGTGCGCTTGCCGTTACGGGTCTGCAGCATAAAGAGCTTGCCATCTTCGATGGTGAACTCCATGTCCTGCATATCCTTGTAGTAGTTTTCCAGGCGGGTTGCGATCTCAACGAACTGATCGTAAACCTCAGGCATTTCCTCGTGCAGCTTGCTGATCGGGGAAGGAGTACGGATGCCGGCAACGACATCTTCGCCCTGAGCATTGATCAGGTACTCGCCCATCAGCTTCTTTTCGCCGGTAGCGGGGTTACGGGTGAAAGCAACACCGGTGCCGGAACGCATGCCGGAGTTACCGAAAGCCATCTGCTGAACGTTGACAGCAGTGCCCCACTCGTAGGGGATTTCGTTCATCTTGCGGTAAACGTTGGCGCGCGGGTTATCCCAAGAACGGAAGACGGCCTTGACAGCGCCGATCAGCTGTTCTTTCGGATCCTGCGGGAACTCTTCGCCCTGCTTCTCCAGGTAGATGGCCTTGAACTCCTTGACGAGTTCCTTCAGGTCCTCAGCGTCCAGCTCGATATCCTGCTTAACGCCCTTGTGCTCCTTCATAGCGTCGATACGCTCTTCAAAGAAGCTCTTGCCCAGCTCCATGACGACGTCAGAGTACATCTGGATGAAGCGGCGGTAGCAGTCATATGCAAAACGGGGGTTAGAAGTCTTCTTTGCCAGACCTTCAACAGCCTGGTCGTTCAGGCCCAGGTTCAGGATGGTATCCATCATGCCGGGCATAGACTGACGTGCACCGGAACGAACGGAAACCAGCAGCGGGTTCTCGATATCGCCGAACTTCTTGCCAGTCTGCTCTTCCAGGATTCCCATGTACTTGAAGATGTCAGCCTTGATCTCATCGTTGATCTCACGGTTGTCAGCATAGTACTGGGTGCAGGCTTCGGTGGTGATGGTGAAGCCCTGAGGAACCGGCATGCCGGCATGGGTCATTTCTGCCAGACCAGCGCCCTTGCCGCCCAGAATGTTCTTCATGGTCGTCTGGTCGCCGCCAAATGCGTCATGGCCCTCTTTGAACAAATACAAAAACTTCTTGCTCATAGGTTACCTCCAACAAAATTACGGTTTCTTCCCGGTGTGCCGCGCACACCCGCAAAATAAGAATCTTCTCTCTTGCAAAGTCCATTATAACAGACTCACCCCGGAATTTCCAGTACATTGTTAAATAAATGGCGAATATTTTCGCTGAAAATCTCACAAAGTTTTGGGGGCAGGCTCTTGCAATTTGACCAAAAATGCGGTAAATTATAATGGGTGAGAAGTTGGGAAACATTATTTTATTACATCCTGCAACACTTTTTTCAATTCATCCCGCCCCGGCAGGCTTCAGTCCTGTTCTGGGGCTTTTTTGTAGGGCCGTATACTCTTTTGGCCCAAAACAGAAAGGGGTATTTTTATGTCCGAAGCGAAAGCCAAATACCTTGCCGCCAAAGCGGCCTTTGAAGAAACTTTTGAAAAGCACCTGCAGAACGGTGTGGAGTTCATCAGCGACCAGGTTTTTATTGACCCCGAAGTTGAGATTGCACCCGGCGCAGTGATCCTGCCGGGCTGCATCCTGCGCGGCAAAACCGTCATCGGGGCAAACTGCGTCATCGGCCCCAATACCTTATTGGAGAACACCATTGTTGAGGCCGGTTCCACCGTGAACGCCAGCCAGTGTTATGACAGCCATCTGGGCCCCAACAACAAGATTGGCCCCTTTACCCATGTGCGCACCGGCACCGTGACGGATGAGGGCGTGCACCTGGGCGCTTATGTGGAAACCAAGAACGCCAACTTTGCCGAGGGCAACACTGTCAGCCACCTGACTTATATTGGCGATGCCGATGTGGGCAAGTACTGCAACTTTGGCTGCGGCACCGTAACCTGCAACTATGACGGCGAGGGCAAGTACCGCACCACCATCGGCGATTATGCGTTCATCGGCTGCAACACCAACCTGGTGGCGCCGGTCAAGGTGGGCAGCCGCGCCTTTACCGCTGCCGGTTCCACCATCGGCCACGATGTGCCGGACGGTGCCCTGGGCATTGAGCGCGCCAAGCAGGCCGAAGTTGCCGCCTGGGGCGCCAAGAAGCTGGAAAAATACGTTGCCAAAAAACAGAAGCTGGAAGCCGAAAAGAAAAACGACTGATGCCCCCTGACCTGCTGCAAGGAGGATTGCTGCCATGGCCATTTTGGAACGCACCCTGACCGGGGATTTTACCACCATCCTGACCGAGCTGGACGCTGTTGTAAAACAAAGTGTTTCGGCCACGCTGGAAGGTTCCAGTGATTTCAACTTCAGCACCGGCCGCTGTGCCGTGCGGGTATACGAACGCTACAGTGCCATTGGCAATGGCCGTGTTACCATGAGCCTGACCCTGCTGGAAGCTGACGGGCAGATCCGGCTTTCCGCCATCACATCCGGCGGCAGCCAGGCTGTGTTTTTCAAGGTCAACACCTTAGGTGCAGAATCCTTCCTGGATACCATCCGGGACACAGTGGAACGCTTTGCCCCTGGCGCACACTAAAATCACAAAATTACTATAAGGATTTTTACTATGGGACTATTTGGAGGTGGTTCCGGGGCAGACTGGCTGATTGCCGGTCTGGGCAACCCGGAGCCGAAATATGACGGCACCCGCCACAACACCGGTTTTGCCGCGCTGGATGCGTTGGCCGAAGCCTGGGGGTGCGAGATCAACAAAAGCAAATGGCAGGGCCTTTACGGCATTGCCCAAGTGGACGGCCGCAAAGTGATGCTGCTAAAGCCGCTGACCTACATGAACCTGAGCGGCCAGAGCATCGCCCCCGCCGCGGCATTTTACAAGATCCCGCGCAACCACATTATTGTGTTGTGCGATGACATTGCACAGGAGCCGGGGCACATCCGCATCCGGCCCTCCGGTTCTGCTGGCGGGCACAACGGGCTAAAGAGCATTATCGCTTCCACCGGCGGCGAGGATTTTTACCGCATCCGCATTGGCGTTGGCGCCAAGCCGCGCCCGGATTATGATCTGGCTGACTGGGTGCTGGGCAAGTTCCCGCCCGATGACGCCAAGCTTGTGACCGGCCGCCACACCGACGTGGAAGCCGCCTGCCGCCTGTTGATGGCCGGCAAGCTGGGCGAAGCGCAGAATAAATTCAACCACTGAGCGCGGATAGGCGTTCCGTAGGGGCGCACAGTGTGCGCCCCTTCCTGTTTTCTGTGTAAGATGCCCGCAAAGGAAGTGTTCTCACTTCAAATTTGCAATCCATCATTACACGGGATGTAGTTTAATGGAACACCTGCAGGGGTGTGCGCACTGTGGAAAACTTTGCCGATGGTGATAAACGCTGCAAATGATTTGTAGGGGACGATGCTCGTCATCGTCCCACATGACGGGTCTTGCCACATATTCCACCCTGCATACGGCCAACGTCCGCGGGCGAATAATGTTCGTCCTCACATTCTCTACAAGATAAGAGCACAGCTTTTCCAATCATACAAATGCCAAAGCGGGCGGCCCATCTGGGCCGCCCGCCATTTGTCGTTCCATGCAGCGCTTCTCTCAAAATTCACTTTGCCGTTTTGCTGCAAATATAGTACAATGGTTACGCAAAGCGCTGCTCATACCGGCGCACAAAAAGCGTATACAGCGCATAGCACACCATCAGGCAGACGGCATACACCCCGGCGAAGCACAGCCACGCGGCTGCGCCGCCCATCGCGGTATTGGGCAGCAGCTCCAGCACCAGCGGGTGGGCCAGGTACAGCCAAAAGCTGCCCGCCCCCACAAATTCCACGGCCTGGGCGAACTTCTGATTTTCCGCCAGGCCAACGCCCTGCGGGTTCTGCACGGCCAATAGAACAAGCACCGTAAACACGCACTCGAACCCCGCCCGCTGGAAGTTGGTGAGCACTGCCAGCAGAATGCAGAATGCCCCGTATAAAAACTGCTTGTTCTCCCGCACTGCCGCAAACGCCGCCATGCCAAAGATAAAGCAGTACAGCGTCATGACCGGCGTTTTTGCGCTGAACTCGCTGATGTTGGCTTCTGCCGGGAAAGCCGCCAGACTGCTTTCAATTAAGCCGCCGATCCTGCCCTTCACCGCAAGGCAGGCCACCAGCAACGCCAGCGCACCCCAAAAGCGTTTGCACAGCCGGTACAGCCACGGGGCCAGCAGATAAAAGAACGCAAAGGCGCTCATCGTCCACAGCACGTTGCGGTTGTTCCACAGCATCCAGTTATCACTGGGCAGCCACATCTGCAAAAATACAAAGTACCGCAGGTAACCCAGCCCGCACGGCCCGCCGGGGCCAAACAGCTGGGCTGCACTGGCGCCCGCCGCCAGATAGCGTACCGCATCGAACAGCCAGCGCAGCACCAGCACCAGCCAGTACAGCGGCAGGATCCGCCGGATGCGGCGCTGGTAATACGGCAGCGGCTCCGGGTGGCGGCTCAGGCTGGCCGCGGCCAGGTACCCGCTGAGCACAAAAAACAGTTGCACCCCCTGCGCGCCAACCGCGGCGGCATCCCCCAGGCCAACTTTCTGCCCGGTATGCACGCCCAGCACCATCAGCGCCGCCAGAATACGCAGCTCATCCAGCGCTACATTTTTATGTTTTGTCATCTTTCTATATTCTGCTCCTTATTGCAGCATTATTTGATTTCTTTATTCTGCCGAACTTTTTCGATTCCTTCTTTTCAAAGAAGAGGCAAAAACTCTCGTATTACTCGTATCCTCAAAATTATACATCACCCGCCCTATCATGCGCAAGCGCAGGAGGCACCATGTTTGACGCATTGTTTACCACCACAACCGAATACAAAAAACTGAGCCACGCGCTTTCCGGCAAAGGTGCATGCGCCCTGTTTGGGCTGCCCGCATCCGGCCGCGCACAGGTGTATGCCGCGCTGTGCCGCCAGTTGGATAAGCCGCTATGCATCGTGACCCCCGGCGAGGCCGAAGCCACCCGCTTTGCTGCTGACCTGAACACGCTGGGCATTCCCGCCGCTGTGTTCCCGGCGCGGGACTATGTGTTGCGCCCCATTGAGGGCACCGCCCGCGAATACGAGTACCGCCGCCTGGCTGTGCTGGGCGAGCTGGTAGGCAGGCGGCTGCGCGCCGTGGCTGTGCCCGCGGAAGCCCTGACCCAGTTCACCACCCCAAAAGAGGATTTCTGCGCCAACACCCGCACCCTCCATGCGGGGGATACTCTGCTGCGGGATGACCTGCTGGCCGCTTTGTTTGGTGCCGGCTACACCCGCCGGGCCCAGGTGGATGGCCCCGGCCAGTTCTCTGTGCGCGGCGATATTGTGGATATTTTTGCTCCCGACCAGAAAATGCCGGTTCGTATGGAATTTTGGGGTGATGAGATCGATACCCTGCACACCTTTGACCTGACCACCCAGCGCCGCGAGGATGCCATTGATAAGTTTTACCTGAGCCCCGCGCGGGAAGTTCTGTTCGGCAAGCCTGCCGATGCCGCCGAGCAGCTTCGGGCCTTTTTGGCCAAGCAGCGCGGCAAAAAGAAAACCGCCATGGCAGACTGTATGGCCGCCGATCTGGACCTGCTGGATGGCGGTGCCGTGCCGGTCAACATGGACAAATACCTGGCCGTGCGCTACCCCCATCCCGCCACCGTGCTGGATTATTTTGACGACCCGATCCTTGTGGCCGAAGAGCCTGCTTCCATCCGGGAAGCCGACCGCGCGACCGCCTACCGCCGGGGCGAGGAACTGAAATCCCTGATCCTGGACGGCGTCCTCTGCGCTGGGCTGGATAACCTGTACGCGGACCCAAGCTACCTGTGGTCCAAAACCGGACACTACCGCACCATCTGTGCCGAGAACTTTGCCCGCAGCATGCCGGATCAGCCGCTGAAAGATATCATCAACACCCCGGCTCACACCCTGCCTGCCTGGAATGGCGAAGTCGCCGGGCTGCTGGAGGATTTGAAACCGCTGTGCGATGCCGGTTATACCGTTACCCTGCTGGCCGGCACCGACCGTGCCGCAGCCGGTCTGGCACGCGACCTGCGCGATAAAGGCATTCTGGTTACCACCGATGCTGCAGCAGCCCCCGCTGCCGGGCTGGTGCAGGTTCTGGCGGGGCACCTTTCCGCTGGGTGCGAATTTCCGTTTGCCAAGTATGCTTTGCTGACAGGCCGTGCCTTTGGCGAAACCAGCTCCCAGAAGAAAAAGCGTAAAAAGGCCAAGGATGCCCTGAACAGCCTGACCGAGATCACGCCGGGCGATCTGGTGGTGCACCAGAACCACGGCATTGGCCGGTATGCGGGCATCCAGCGCATGGCGGTTCAGGGTGTTACCAAAGACTACCTGCGCATTGAGTACGATAAAAAAGATGTGCTGTATGTTCCCGTCACCCAGCTGGACCTGCTTTCCCGCTACACCGCGCCGGGGGATTCGGAGAATGTCAAGCTCAGCCGCCTGGGCGGGGCCGAGTGGACCAAGACCCGCAAGAAGGTGCGCGCCGCTACCGAGCAGATGGCCAAGGAACTGATTGAGCTGTACGCCCGCCGCAAAAGGGCGCACGGTCATGCCTTCCCACCAGATGATACCTGGCAGGGAGATTTTGAGCAGCGCTTTGCCTATGATGAAACGCCGGACCAGCTTTCCAGCGCGGCGGAGATCAAACATGATATGGAACAGCCCTGGCCGATGGATCGCCTGCTGTGCGGCGATGTCGGCGTGGGCAAGACTGAGGTTGCCCTGCGCGCCGCGTTCAAATGTGTGATGGGCGGCAAGCAGTGCGCCATCCTGGCCCCCACCACCATTCTGGCGTGGCAGCATTTCAACACGGCCATCGCCCGCATGGAGGCCTTTCCCATCCGCATCGGGCTGCTCAGCCGTTACCGCAGCGCCAAAGAGCAGAAAGAGACCATCCGCGGCCTGAAAGACGGCACAGTGGACATTGTGGTGGGCACCCACCGCCTGCTTTCGGACGATGTAAAGTTCAAAGACCTGGGCCTTGTCATCATTGACGAGGAGCAGCGCTTTGGCGTAAAACACAAGGAAAAGCTGAAAGAGAACTTTATCGGGGTGGACATGCTGACCCTTTCGGCCACGCCGATCCCCCGCACGCTGAACATGGCACTGTCCGGCATCCGGGACATGAGCACCATTGAACAGCCGCCCTTTGAGCGCCAGCCCATTGAGACCTATGTGCTGGAATATGACGATGCCATTATTGCCGAAGCCATCCGGCGTGAGCTGGCCCGCGGCGGGCAGGTGTATTACCTGTACAATCGAGTCGAAACCATTGAGCAGTGCGCCGCCAAGGTGCAAAAGCTGGTGCCGGGTGCGCGGGTCGGCATCGCCCATGGCAAAATGACGGAGGAGCAGATTTCCTCGGTTTGGCAACAGCTGTTGGACAACGAGATCGACGTGCTGGTCTGCACCACCCTGATTGAAACCGGCGTGGATGTGCGCAACTGCAACACCCTGATTATTGAGAATGCGGACCGCATGGGGCTTTCACAGCTGTACCAGATTCGCGGCCGTGTGGGGCGCTCCAACCGCAAGGCGTATGCCTATTTCACCTTCCAGCGCGACAAAGTGTTGACGGAAATTGCCTCCAAGCGGCTTTCAGCCATCCGGGAGTTTACCTCTTTTGGTTCCGGGTTCCGCATTGCGATGCGCGATTTACAGATCCGCGGCGCGGGCAACCTGCTTGGACACAGCCAGCACGGCCACATGGAAGCGGTTGGTTACGAGCTGTATGTAAAAATGCTGAACCAGGCCATTGCAGCCGCCCGCGGCGAGCCTGCTGCGCCGGACAAGAGTGATTGCCTTGTTGACATTACGGTGGATGCCTATCTGCCGGAAAGCTACATTCCCGATGCCGCCGGGCGGATCGAAGCCTACAAGAAGATTGCGGCCATCACCACCCGTGACGATGCCACGGATGTACTGGATGAGTTGATTGACCGTTACGGCGACCCGCCGCGCAGTGTGCAGGGGTTGGTGGACATCAGCCTGGTGCGCGTGACAGCCGCCCGCGCAGGCATTGTGGAGATCGTGCAGCGCAACGACAATCTGATTTTGTACACCGATGTTGTGACCCCGGCGCAGATGGGGGCCATGATGGATGCCATGCCGCACCGCGTGATCTACAACGCCGTAGGCCGCCCCTACATCAGCCTGCATGTCCTGCGCGGCGAGGACCCTCTCACCATCCTGCGCGATGCCGTTGCCCTGCTGCCGGGTGCGTGAGTGTTTTACGGGAGTTTTTGTTCCTTCTTTGAAAAGAAAGAACCGAAGAAACTTTAATCGTAATATAACAAAATAAATAAAAAATCAGGCAGCGGCCCTATTTTGTGGGCTGCTGCCTGTTGTTATGTGTTGCTTTCTATGTATTTTTGCTCTGTAGGGAACGGTCTTGACCGTTCCGAAACCCATGGACAATATTCCAACAAAAGGGAGATAAGGAAAACACCCGGAACGGTCAAAACCGTTCCCTACAAATCGTTTTAAATCGCGTTACAAACCTGTAAACTCTCGGTAGGGGCGGCGTCCCCGACGCCCCGGACGGGCATAAATCTTATTGTACGGATCGTGCGGCAAGGAAGCGAACAACATATCTCTTCAAGCACTTCCGCCCCTTTTCAAATTTCTAATTTTATCATTTCCGGTCTGGGGCCAATCACACCCCCACCACGCTCCAATGCTTATCCACATGGTTCAGCACTTCGCAGCCGGTTTCGGTCACGATGACAAGGTCCTCCACGCGCACGCCAAACTTGCCCGGCAGGTATACGCCCGGCTCAATGGAGAAGATCATGCCCGGCTTTACGGTATCGGTGTTGGCGGCGCTCACATCGCCCTTTTCGTGATCGGTCTGACCGATAAAGTGGCCCAGGCGGTGGTTGAAGTACTCGCCATAGCCTGCTTTGGTGATCAGGTCACGGGCGGCGGCGTCAATATCGCACAGGCGCACGCCGGGGTGGATCATCGCCTCGGCGGCTTCGTTGGCCTGGCGCACCAGGTCATGGATGGCGGCATACTCCGGCTTCGGCTCCCCGCAGAAGAATGTGCGGGTCATATCGGAGCAGTAACGGTTCTTGCAGCAGCCCATATCGATCAGCACGCACTCGCCTTTTTCCAGCACAGTATCGTCCGGCTCGTGGTGGGGGTCAGCGGCGTTTGCACCAAAGGATACGATGGTGGTAAATGCCGCACTCTCGCAGCCGGCTTTCTTGTACTCGTTGTCAATGTACTCGGCAACCTGCTTTTCGGTCATGCCGGGCTTGACGTAGTCGCGCGCTTTCAGGATGGTTTCATCGTTGATGCGGGATGCTTCCTTCATCAGCATCTGTTCTTCGGCATCCTTCACGGCGCGGCAGGCATCCACGCAGTCGGAAGCCAGCACTACCGGCATACCGGGGCACAGCTCCATCAAAGGGATCAGGAACTTGGCAGGCCATTCCTTGTCGATGCCCAGAGTCTTGGTCTTGTCCACCACTTCGGCGATCTGCTCCACCGGCTTGTCCGAATCCGTGTGCCACACTTCGCGGCAGGGGGCCTGCGGCACAAAGAACAGCTTGTTCAAAAAGATGACCGGCTCGCCCTGCACCGGCAGGTACAGCGCCATCAGGCGTTCATACGGCTCCACACTGGCACCAGTCAGGTACCAGATGCTTTTGGAGTCGCTGATGATCATTTGGGTCAGGCCGTGCGCCTGCATTTCGGCGCGCACGCGCGCTACACGCTGTTCGTTCATATTATAATCCTCACCTTTCAGGTAAATTTAAGGCAACACCGCACAATTCCCGCCTTACGGCTTAAGCACCGCTCCGGCGG
>ERZ791740.1561-NODE-1561-length-12037-cov-3.010349_pt1 | contig 12037 bp, 9 predicted proteins | sample MGYA00510041_ERZ791740 | MGnify/ENA primary metagenome ERZ791740 (study PRJEB30046, sample SAMN00791959) | human gut metagenome | study: EMG produced TPA metagenomics assembly of the A metagenome-wide association study of gut microbiota in type 2...
GACCGGCCCGTGGCCCTGTGCCGGGAGCTGACCTATCAGCGGAATGTGAAGCTGGGCCGGCCCTGCGCCGTGCCCTCCGACCGGGACGCCGGCATTGTCCAGACGGTGACGGCGGCGGTAAACGCCGAAAATCCCCTGGAGGGGGAGCGGCTGCTGCTGGACCTGGAATTCCGCCGCCTGGACGGCATGATCGGCCTGCACAACTTCGATGACCACGCCCTGTACGGCTACGCCATGAAGCTGCAGCTGCTGGAGCGGCAGCGGACCTTCCGGTATGAGTCCGGCAAGCGGGCCTTCGACGGCCTAATGCAGAACATCCGCCAGCAGGTTTCCAGCCTATAACGAAACAGGAGAATCAAAATGGACAAAGTGACAGGATATGTGACCGGAGTGAACGGGAATCTGGTGGCAGCCACCTTTTCCGGCTCCGTCCGAAAGAATGAAGTGGGCTATGTCCTGGTGGGCGATGACCGGCTCAAGGGCGAGGTCATCCGCGTCAACGGCGACACGGCCAGCATGCAGATCTATGAAATGACCAACGGCATCCAGGTGGGCGACAAGGTGGAGCTTTCCGGCGAGCTGATGAGCGTGGAGCTGGGCCCGGGCCTGCTGACCCAGGTGTTCGACGGTCTGCAGAACCCCCTGCCGGAGCTGGCGCAGCAGTGCGGCTTCTTCCTGCAGCGGGGCGTGTATCTGGATCCCATCCCCAACAAGGACTGGGAGTTTACCCCCCTGGTGAAGCCCGGTGACCACGTCACCGCAGGCGACGCCGTGGGCAGCGTGCCCGAGGGGCTGTTCACCCACCTGATCATGGTACCCTTCGGCCTGAAGGACGAAGGGTGGCGGGTGAAATCCGTCCGGGAAAAGGGCGTGTACAACGTCCGGGACACCGTGGCGGTGCTGGAAAACGACAACGGCGAGGAGAAGGAGCTGACCATGGTGTTCTCCTGGCCCGTGAAGCAGCCCATCCGCTGCTATGAGGAGCGTCTGCGCCCGGACGAGACCCTGGTGACCAAGCTCCGCTCCATCGACACCTTCCTGCCGGTGGCCAAGGGCGGCACCTTCTGCGTGCCCGGCCCCTTCGGCGCGGGCAAGACCGTTCTGCAGCACATGGAGGCCAAGAATGCCGATGTGGACATCGTCATCGTGGCCGCCTGCGGCGAGCGGGCCGGCGAGGTGGTGGAGGTGCTGAAGGAGTTCCCCGAGCTGGTGGACCCCCGCACCGGACGCTCCCTGATGGAGCGCACCATCATCATCTGCAACACCTCCTCCATGCCCGTGGCCGCCCGTGAGGCGTCGGTGTACACCGCCGTTACCATGGCGGAATATTACCGCCAGATGGGTCTGGACGTGCTGCTGCTGGCGGATTCCACCAGCCGCTGGGCCCAGGCCATGCGTGAGATGAGCGGCCGTCTGGAGGAGATCCCCGGCGAGGAAGCCTTCCCCGCCTATCTGGAGTCCGTTATCGCCTCCTTCTATGAGCGGGCCGGTAAGGTCCGGCTGAAGAACGGCAAGATCGCCTCCGTCACCATCGGCGGCACCGTGTCCCCCGCCGGCGGCAACTTCGAGGAGCCCGTGACCCAGGCCACCCTGAAGGTGGTGGGCGCGTTCCACGGTCTGTCCCGCGAGCGGTCCGACGCCCGCAAATACCCCGCCATCCACCCCATCGACTCCTGGTCCAAGTACCGGGGCGTGGTGGATATGGAGCGGGTGGAGCAGGCCCGCAGCATCCTCAAGCGCAGCAACGAGATCAACCAGATGATGAAGGTCATCGGCGAGGAGGGTACCTCCGCCGAGGACTATATCGTATACCAGAAGGGCGAGCTGCTGGATGCGGTGTATCTGCAGCAGAACTCCTTCGATCCCATCGACGCCGCCTGCGACCCCGACCGTCAGATCCACGAGTTCAACGTGCTGTATGACGTGCTGACCCGGGACTTCGCACTCAGCGACAAAAAAGAGATCCGCGCCTTCTTCAACCAGGTCCGGCAGGAGTTCCTGGACTGGCACAACACCGTGTTCCGCACCCCGGAATTTGAGGCCCAGGAAAAGCGACTCAAGGACTTTTACCTGAGCAAGGCAGCGGGTTGAGAGGGGAGTCAATATGCAGAAAGTTTACACGAAAATTGAGTCCATCGTGGGCAACGTGGTCACGGTCCGGGCCTCCGGCGTCCGCAACGGCGACCTGGCCCTGGTGGGCGACAGCTATGCCAACGTCATCAAGCTGGACAAGGACCTGGTGACGCTGCAGGTGTTCAGCGGCACCCAGGGCGTCAGCACCACGGACCCGGTCCGGTTCCTGGGCCGCCCCATGATGGTGTCCTTCTCCGACCACCTGCTGGGCCGCATCTTCGACGGCGCCGGTGTCCCCCGGGACAACGGCCCCGCCCTGACGGAGAATATGATCCCCATCGGCGGCCCCTCCGTGAACCCGTCCCGGCGTATCGTGCCCAACAAGCTGATCCGCACCGGTATCCCCATGATCGACGTGTTCAACACCCTGGTGGAAAGCCAGAAGCTGCCCATCTTCTCCGTGTCCGGCGAGCCGTATAACCAGCTGCTCTCCCGCATCGCCATGCAGGCCCAGGTGGACGTGATCGTCCTGGGCGGCATGGGCCTGAAGTACGACGACTATCTGTACTTCCGGGACACCCTGGAAAAGAGCGGCGCCATGGGCCGCACGGTGATGTTTATCCACACCGCCTCCGACCCCACCGTGGAGTGCACCCTGGTGCCGGATATGGCCCTGGCCGTGGCGGAGCAGTTCGCTCTGGCCGGAAAGCGGGTCCTGGTGCTGCTGACGGATATGACCAACTACGCCGACGCCCAGAAGGAAATGGCCATCACCATGGAACAGGTGCCCTCCAACCGGGGCTATCCGGGCGACCTGTACAGCTGCCTGGCCGCCCGCTATGAAAAGGCCGTGGACTTTGAGGGCGCGGGCTCCATCACCATCCTGGGCGTTACCACCATGCCCGGCGACGACGTGACCCACCCGGTGCCCGACAACACCGGCTATATCACCGAGGGCCAGTATTACCTGAAAAACGGCCACATTGAGCCCTTCGGCTCCCTGTCCCGCCTGAAGCAGAACGTCAACGACAAGACCAGAAGCGACCACCGGGCCCTGATGGACGGCATGATCCGGCTGTACAGCTCCTATAAGGAGAGTCTGGAAAAGAAGTCCATGGGCTTCATGATGTCCGAGTGGGACGAAAAGCTGCTGAAATACGGGCACCTGTTTGAAACGAAGCTGATGGACCTGAGCGTGAATATCCCGCTGGAGGAGGCGCTGGACCTGGGCTGGGAGATCCTGGCCGAGTGCTTCGAGCCCAACGAAACCGGCCTGAAAACCAGCCTCATCCAGGAGAGATGGCCCAAGCGGTCCGCCGTGGAATGAGGGTGCGCCTATGGCTGTCAAACTTACCAAAAATGAATTGAAGGTGCAGAAGGACCGCCTGAAGCAGTTTCAGCGCTATCTGCCCACCCTGCAGCTGAAAAAGCAGCAGCTGCAGTCCGTGGTGATGCAGGTAACGGCCCAGCTGGAGCAGGTGGAGCAGCAGCGCCGGGCCGCCGTGGCGGGACTGGACGACTGGGTGGCCGTTTTCGCGGAAAACGACAGCTTCCCGGCGGACAAGCGCCTGGAGACCCTGATCCGCCCCCACCATGTGGTGTGCGGCCAGGAGAACATCGCCGGTGTCACCGTTCCGGTGTTCCAGGAGCTGAGCTTTGAGGAGATCCAATACGACGTGGCGGACTATCCCCTGTGGGTGGACACCGCCGCCGTGCGCCTGCGGGAGATCGCCCGGCTGGACGCTCTGGAAAAGACCCTCCGCCGCCAGGTGGAGCTTCTGGAGCAGGAGCTGCGCTCCACGGCCCAGCGGGTGAACCTGTTTGAAAAGGTCAAGATCCCCGAGGCCAAGGAGAACATCCGGGTCATCGGCATCTACCTGGGCGACCAGCAGACCTCCGCCGTGGTGCGGGGCAAGATCGCCAAGAAGAAGCTGCAGGAGGTGAGCGGATGATCGAAAAAATGAAGGTCGTCCACATTGTGGCGGCCGCATCGGAAAAAACCGCCCTGCTGGACCGGCTGCGGACCCTGGGCATCGTCCACTTCGCCGAAAAGGCCAGCGCCGACCAGCGGCATCTGGAGCGCTTCGCGGAGCTGTCCAGGATGGAGATGGCCCTGCAGGAGTACGCCGGCCCGGGCCGGGAGACCGCGCCCATGTCCGACAAGGACTTTGAGCCTTTTTATAAGGAGCTGGCCGACTGCCTGGAGCGCCGCAAGACCCTGCAGGAGAAGAAAACCGCCGCCGGTGCGGCGGCGGAGAAGCTGACCGAGTGGGGCGACTTCTCCCCGGAGGAGCTGCGGGAGCTGAAGGACCAGGGCTTCGACATCCACGTTTACCGGACGGATAAAAAGACCATGGCCGCCCTTGCGGCGGACCCGGACGTGAAGATCATCCGCCTGGCCCCGGTGGGGAAAATGCCCACCCTGGCCTCCATCGGTCCCCTGCCGGGGACCTACCCCGTCACCGAGTTCCCTATCCCCGATAAGGGTGCGGGTCAGCTGCGGCGTGAGCGGGACGACTGCGACCAGGGGCTTCGCAGCTGCCAGGCCTTCCTGACCGAGGCCGCCAAGCACCTGCCCAGCATCCACGACCAGATGCTCAAGACACAGAACGCCGCCGAGTACTCCTCCGTCAGCAACACCTCCCAGAGTCAGGACGGCCTGGTGTGGCTCACCGGCTATATCCCGGAGGCAGAGGCGGAGGGCTTCAAGAAGGCCGCCGCCCAGGCCCACTGGGCCTGGGCCATGGAGGACCCCGCCGCCGATGACGACAAGGTCCCCACCAAGGTCAAGTATAACAAGGTCACCCGGCTGATGATCCCGGTGTTCGACATCCTGGGCGTGGTCCCGGGCTATCGGGAGTATGACATCTCCTTCTGGTTCCTGGGCTTCTTCACCCTGTTCTTTGCCATGATCATCGGCGACGCCGGATACGGCTGCCTGTTCCTGCTGGCGGCGCTGGTCATGACCCTGAAAAGCAAGAAGGCGTCCACCGCCGTGCAGCTGCTGTGGCTGCTGTCCATCGCCACCATTGTGTGGGGCGCGCTGACAGGCACCTGGTTCGGCCTGGAGCAGGCCATGGACGTGCCCTTGCTCCGGAGCCTGGTGATCCCCACCTTCGCCAACTACCCGGCGTATTTCGGCGTCAGCACCACTGTCCAGCAGAACGCCATCATGAAGTTCTGCTTCATCCTGGGCACGGTGCAGCTGTCGCTGGCCTGCGTCATGAACATCCGCCGCAAGCTCCGGGAGAAGGACCTGAGCTGGCTGGCGGACCTGGGCTGGCTGGCCGCCATCGACGCGCTGTATTTCGTGGTGCTGTACCTGGTCATCGGCCAGCAGGTGAATCTGATGCCTGTTGCGTGCGTGGTCATTGCGGGCTTCCTGCTGGTGGTGCTGTTCGGCGGCATGTCCCCGGACAAGAGCTTCGGCCAGGGCCTGAAGGCGGGCCTGGGCGACGCGTTCACGGTGTTCCTGAACACCATCAGCGCCTTCGGCAACATCATGAGCTACATCCGCCTGTTTGCCGTGGGCATGGCGTCCCTGGCCATCGCTCAGAGCTTCAACAACATGGCCCTGGGCTTCAAGGGCCCCTTGGTCATCGCCGCCGTCCTGATCCTGCTGATCGGTCACGGGTTGAACATCGTCATGGGCCTGCTGTCTGTGGTGGTCCACGGCGTCCGCCTGAACCTGCTGGAGTTTTCCGGTCAGCTGGGTATGGAGTGGGCCGGTATTGCTTACGATCCCTTTAAAAAGCACGATAAAATCAAAAAATAAACGGATAGGAGATCAACTATGAATATCGAATTTATTGGTATGGCGTGCGCTCTGGGCCTGTCCGCCATGGGCTCTGCGTTCGGTTCCGGTTTTGCGGCTCAGGCCTCCGTGGGTGCGTGGAAAAAGTGCTACGCCAACGGCAAGCCCGCTCCCTTCATCATGGTGGCCTTCTCCGGCGCACCTCTGACCCAGACCATCTATGGCTTCCTGCTGATGAACTTCATCCGCAGCGCCGTGGAGGGCGGCTGTGACGCGGCTCTGGCCATGTTCACCGGCATCTTCGCGGGCCTGGCCATCGGCCTGTCCGCCTTCTTCCAGGGCAAGGTGGCCGCCGCCTCCGCCGACGCTCTGGGCGAGACCGGAAAGGGCACGGCAAACTACTTCATTGTCATCGGTATTATCGAAACGGTGGCACTGTTCACCCTGGTGTTCAGCCTGCTGCTGCTCCAGTAACCCCGCAAAAGCAAGGGGATCCGGTCCCCTGCCAGACAACGCAAAAACTTCCCCTGCCTATGGCAGGGGAAGTTTTTTGCTTATTAAAAAGGTCTCGCAGAGTTTGCCGCCCGCGGGTTTCGCGCATTTTGGACAAGTATTAGTAATACTTCACCAGCCCCGACAGCAGCAGGGTGGGGAGCAGCAGCAGAACCAGGAAGGCCAGCATGTACAGCGGCGACAGGGCGGCGAAATCGCCGGCGGTGGTCAGATAGTACGACAGCACCAGGCCGCACAGGCCGCCGATCCAGCTGAGGACGGTGGACCAGCGCACCGCCTGACACATCCGCTGGCTGCCGATGACGGTTTCCGCCATAGGCAGCAGGCCGTCCCGATAAATCAGGGCGTTGGGGGTCTCCCCGGGCTGGGCGGTCAGGTCCGCCAGGGCCAGCCGGGTGGCCACCCCCGGGTAAATGGGCCGGGCGTTCAGGCGGAATTTCCGCTTCAGCAGATTGGGGGTGATGTTGACGCCCCGGGTGGCCAGCACCGGGGTCACCCGGTTCCGGCGCAGGGCCCGCAGGGCCCACTCCACGTTCCGGGAGGGCAGGTACTTCACCGCGAAGATGGCCGCCAGGCGGCCGTCCACCGTCATGAAAACACCGGTTTCCATTTTCAGGTCCCGGGGCAGGGCGATGCGGCGCTTTTTCATGAAATAGGCGCTGCCCATGGCCACCGTGGCCCCCCGGACGGTGCAGTCGATGCCGCCATCCTCGTAATAGTGCAGGTCGTGGGCGTCGTAGCGGAAGCTGACCTGGCCGTCCATCAGCTGCAGCAGCAGGGGCGTCAGCTGGCTTCCGGCGGCCCGGCACAGGGCCTCGGCATAGGCCAGGGCCTCGCCGATCTCCTGATCGTATACCTTCAGGCCGTTAAGCTCCACCGTGCCCAGGGCGGCGGAGGGCTCGTTCTTCTCCTTGCCGTGCAGGGACAGGACCCCGGCCGGGAACAGGTCCTCGTCCGTGACCACCACCCGGCGGGCGGCGGTAATGGCCCGGGCCCCCCTCCAGCCTGCCACGGCGCAGCCGCTTTTGTGCAGGCGGCGGCACAGCAGGGACAGGGGCAGCGTCCCGGACAGGGGCAGGGACAGGGGTACCGTGGCCGACAGCAGCGCCGACCACAGCCAGAGGAAGCGGTTCATCTGGTGCCCGCTGAGGGCTGCCACCAGGGCCAGCACCGTGGCCAGGGCCAGGTACAGCGGCGTCAGAATGGGCTGCCACCGGGCGGCGGGGTCCGGGGACTGCCACATGCGGTAAAAGCCCTCCAGACGCCCCTGCTGCTTGCAGGCTCCGGCGGCGGTGACGGAGGCCACATACGGCGGCGTGCCACCCAGCTGGGCCAGGCGGAAGCTGTCATACCGGGCCCGGGCGGCGCGATATTGGCCGCAGGCGCACAGATACAGCAACGCCGCCGCCGGGGCGGCAAAGGGCAGGTTCGGGCATTGCCCCAGAAACAGGCACTGGGCGCTGTCCGCCAGGGCTGCCAGGCCGCACACCAGGGCCGCCGCCGGGGCGGTGACGCGCCCATGGCCCAGGCTCTCCCCTGCCTCGTGCCACAGCCGGGTGCTCAGCAGCAGGCACAGGGCCAGCAGCCCCGCTGGTATGCCGCAGCGCAGCCAGACGTGGTCATACCACCCCTGGGACAGCAGGTCCAGCCCGTCGATGACGGCCACGGCTATGGCCAGCAGGGTGGGCGCCGTCAGCAGCAGACGCTGCCGGTGCAGCCGGGCGCACTGCCACTTCTGCTCCCGGGCGGCGTCGTCCATGGTGGGCTCCGGCTCCGGCGGCTCCTCCGGGGCGTCGTCCGGGTTTTCCAGGTCCCGGGCGGGGATGCGGTCCCGGACCCACTGGGCGGCGGCGGACAGGCGCTCCCTCAAAGGCTCCCGCTCCGGCAGGACGGCATCCTGGTCGTCCTCCTCCGGAACGGCCCGGGGCTCGTCCGGGTCCTCCTGCCGCTGCCGGAAGCGGCGGCGCAGCCGGTCCAGGGGGTTCTCCCGGGGCGGTTCGTCGTCCGGGCGATACTCCGGCTCCAGAACAGGCTCCGGTTCCGGTTCGGGTTCTGGTTGCGGTTCTTGTTCCGGCTCTTGTTCCGGTTCGGGGGCCGGCTCAGGCTCGGGGACCGGTTCGGGTTCGGGGATGGGCTCCGGTTCCGGGGCAGGCTCCGGCTCCCTTCGGGACCCACCCGAGCCGAATTCGTCCAGAATGTCGTCTATGGTGAAGTCCATCTCCGGCGGCGTGGGCCGCATGTCTTCGTTACGCATGGTGATCCCTCGTTGTTATCCCCGGCGCTGGCGCACGGCCTCATACAGCAGGATGGCGGCGGCTGCCGACGCGTTCAGGGAGGAAATATGCCCCTTCATGGGGATGCTGACCAGGAAATCGCAGTTTTCCGCCACCAGGCGGCTCATGCCGTCCCCTTCGGAGCCGATGACAATGGCCGCCGGGCCCTTGAGATCGGCGCTGTACAGGTTGGTGGAGGCTCCGGCGGCGGTGCCGAAGATCCAGACCCCCTGCTTTTTCAGGTCCTTCAGGACGGAGGTCAGGTTGGCCACCCGGGCCACCGGCAGATAGCTGACGGCCCCGGCGGAGGTTTTCCCCACGATGGCGGTGAGCCCGGCGGAGCGGCGCTTGGGGATGATGAGCCCGTGGGCCCCGGCGCACTCGGCGGTGCGGAGGATGGCCCCCAGGTTGTGGGGGTCGGATATCTCGTCGCACACCACCAGCAGAGGCGGCTCCCCCTTGGCGGCGGCGGCATCCAGGATGCTCTGGACGCTGACGTATTCCCGGACGGCGGCCAGGGCGATGACCCCCTGGTGGGAGTGGGTGCGGCTCATGGCGTCCAGCTTCCGCCGGTCCGCCTCCACCACCACCACACCGGCCTCCCGGGCCCGGGAGGCGATATGGCCCAGGGTCTTGTCCGTCTCGCCCTTGGCCAGATAGATCTTGTCAATGGCCGTTCCGGCCCGCAGGGCCTCGATCACGGCGTTGCGGCCCTCAATGAGGCCGTCGGCCTCCGCCTGGGGGGCGGGCCGTCTGGTTTCGTTGTCTCTCATGGTGCGATGTCCTCGTTTTTTCGATATCTTATCCAGTATACCATATTCCATGGACAAGATAAAGCGCCCGGGACACAAATTTTTCGCCATTTTTCCCGGCGGGCTTTCTTGTATCAGGCCGGAAAATGTGGTATGATGAATTATTAATACTGATTCTTGATTCAAATATTTGAATCAAGAATCCCGTGCGCTGCGCGCACGCGCAGCGTGCAAAAGCACGCTGCGGCGTCTCATGCAAAACCTGACGCACCTTCGGTGCTATAAAAAGCTCTTCGAGCTTTTTAACAGGTTTTAGTATAAATTAGGGAAGTGCCGCCTTTTTCACGACACGGGGCGGCTGGGAGGTTTCCATTGGACAGAAAGCAAGTGCTTCTCGATGACGGGCAGATGGCCCGCCAGCGGGAATTTACCGAAAAAATCCACGCCATGCACCAGGCCCGGGGCCGGACGCCTCTGGCCCTGGTGGACACCTTCGGGTGCCAGCAGAACGTGGCCGACAGCCAGCACATCCTGGGGATGCTGCGGGACATGGGGTGCGAGTTCACCGACGATGCCGCCCGGGCGGACATCGTGGTGATGAACACCTGCGCCATCCGGGACCATGCGGAAAAGCGGGTATACGGCACCCTGGGCGCCCTGACCCACACCAAGAAGCAGAACCCGGAGCAGATCATCTGCCTGTGCGGCTGCATGGCCCAGCGGCCGGAGGTGGCGGAGAAGGTCCGGACCAGCTATCGCCATGTGGACCTGGTGTTCGGGCCCCAGGCCCTGTGGAAGTTCCCGGAACTTCTGTATCAGGTGTATACCCGCCGGGGCCGGGTGTTCTCCGTGGAGAACGAGCACGGCTCCATTGCCGAGGGGATGCCCGTGGTCCGGGAGGGCCGGGTCCGGGCGTGGGTGTCCATCATGTATGGGTGCAACAACTTCTGCTCGTACTGCATCGTCCCCTATGTCCGGGGCCGGGAGCGCAGCCGTGATCCCCAGTGCGTTTTGCAGGAGGTCCGGGAACTGGTTGCCGCCGGTTACAAGGACATCACTCTGCTGGGCCAGAATGTCAACTCCTACGGCAATGATCTGGATCTGGAATACCATTTCCCGGATCTCTTAGAGGACATCGACAAGATCCCCGGCGAATACTTGATCCGCTTTATGTCCAGCCATCCCAAGGACGCCACAAACCGCCTTTTCGACGTGATGGCAAACTGTCCCCATGTGGCAAAGCAGCTCCATCTCCCCTTCCAGTCCGGCAACGACCGGGTGCTGAAGGCCATGAACCGCCGGGGCGACAAGGCGGAGTTGCTGGCACTGTTCCGTGAGCTGCGGGCGCGCATTCCCGGTCTGGTGCTGCGCACCAGCCTGATCACCGGCCTGCCCTTCGAGGACGAGGCGGCGTTTGAGGAGCTGTGCGAATTTTTACAGGAGGTCCGCATCGAACGGGCGGGCGTGTTCCCTTATTCTCCGGAGGAGGGGACGCCGGCGGCGCGTATGCTGAACCGTGTGGACACCGCCGAGGCCGAGCGCCGGGCGGAGCTGGTGGTGGACGTACAGTCCCGAATCATGGACGACTTCAACGACAGCCGTATGGGCACTGTGGCAGAGGTGCTGTGTGATGGCTTCGACCAGGAGGCTATGCAGTTCGTGGGACGCAGCTATGCCGAGAGTCCGGATATCGACCGGCGTATCTACTTTACTGCCGACCATGAGGTGGAGGCGGGTGAGTTCGTGCCGGTGCGTATCACCGGTGCCATGGACGGTGAGCTGACCGGCGAGTTGGCGTAGTAAAGGGGGGCTTTCCCTTTGCCCGGCACTGTGCTATAATGCTGCGAGAGATAAAAGCGAAAGGTGGATACATATATGACTACGGCGAACAAACTGACGATCCTGCGGGTGCTGATGATCCCTGCGTTTCTGGTGGTGCTGTACTGGGGCTTCCCCGGCAGCCGCTATGTGGCGCTGGCCGTTTACATCGCGGCCTGCCTGACCGACCTGCTGGACGGCTACATTGCCCGGCACTATAATCAGGTCTCCGATTTTGGGAAGTTCATGGACCCGCTGGCGGACAAGTGTCTGGTGATGGCGGCGCTGTGCTGGTTCGTGGAGGAGGGCACCTTCGCCGCGTGGGTGCTGGCCATCGTGCTGCTGCGGGAGTTTGCCGTGTCCGGCATGCGCCTTGTGGCCGTGGAGAAGGGGCGCGTCATCGCCGCCGGCTGGTCGGGAAAGGTCAAGACCGCCAGCACCATGGTGTGTATCTGCCTGATCCTGCTGGGTATCCCTCAGGTGTTGAACTATGTATGCCAGGGTATCATTTTGGTGACAACGGTGTACTCCGGAGTTGAGTATTTTGCCAAGAACGCTGATGTGTTCAAAGAGGTCAAATGACTTGACACGGTGGGAAATTCCTGTTACTATTAACTGAACCGAATAGCGCGTTGATCGGAAAGAGTATGCATCAGAGCTTTGCCAAGAGAGGGACGGCCACCGGCTGAAAGCCGTCCTGCTGAGCGGTGCGGAAAGTGCGTCCGGGAGCGCGAGGGATGTGGATGCCCTCCGCATGGCCTGCGTTATGGCCGGACTTGAGTGATAAACGAGAGTGGAACCGCGAAGTCTTTTTCGCCTCTCATGCCCTACGGCATGGGAGGCGTTTTTGTTCG
>ERZ791740.1593-NODE-1593-length-11841-cov-2.292466_pt1 | contig 11841 bp, 5 predicted proteins | sample MGYA00510041_ERZ791740 | MGnify/ENA primary metagenome ERZ791740 (study PRJEB30046, sample SAMN00791959) | human gut metagenome | study: EMG produced TPA metagenomics assembly of the A metagenome-wide association study of gut microbiota in type 2...
AAATAGCCGATGTCCTTTTTCCAGCTCATCCCACATCTGCAATGTTGCAGGCCCGGAAACTGCTGCTTCATTTTCCTGCCGCAGTTTGGGCAGGCTTTATTGCTGGCTCCCATCCGCATCCTCCTTAGACGCCTCTTTAGGAAGGACATCCTTAAGGTAGATCTTTACCTCACGATAGACTGCATCGAATGGCGGCTTATTGACGCCGCCTGCAAAACGAAACTTATCGTAAGAATGCCGCAAATCTTCTTTTCTTTGCAGGAATCCTTGAAAATCTCCCATGGTCCTTTCGCTGCATTTTAAGGTGCTGTAGATCTTCTGAACATCAAATTCAAATACTTTTGAAATATAATAGAGATCCACCACATCCTTGATTCTTCGGAACACCTTACCTGTTGATACAACCGCGACCTTATCGGCTATCATCTGCAACGGTGAAACGCCGCGAAAACAGATCCCGTCAACCTCATAGATTTGCGTCGGTGTAATCGGTCTGTTTACATCCACATCCATTGTGAACAGGATTTCATCGGTGTTGCGGTCTACTAATTCAAAGCCAGCGGATCGCTTTTCGCCATACATTCGATAAAGGCGAACTTCATAGTCCATACCGCCTCTATTGATTGCTCGCTGTAAGGATTCCACCATTTGCTCTGCGGTGGGAGGTGTGTCTGTGTTCCAATTCGCATCAATATCTACTGTATGACGGGTCTCATCTAAAAACCCGGCCTCAAACAAACAGGCTTTCAACACCATGGAGCCCTTAAAGCTGATAGGGATGCCGCTATCATACACAGCCTTCATGACTGAGTACATAATCCTTTCTTCCGCTGTTACATTCAAAGCAAGCACCTCAGTTTTCGTAATATTCGATTGCATCGCTGGCCAAACGCTCAAACCGATCCTGATGTTCCGGCGCGACAAAGAGCCCGTCAAAGCTATCTCCGTTGGAATAGAAGTATTTGCTGACTGCTTCGGTAATGCCCTGCATATCTAAAATATTTTCATTTGCAAGGGCATCATATACCGTTCTGTTAAAATCCGTATATAACAAGCCATTCCGGTTCTTGATATTTTGTGCGCCGATACGGTTTCCAAGCACGACCACGCCGTTAAACTTCATAACGGAGTCATCCCCATAGACCCACACGATATATTCATCGCTGCGGCCTCCGAAGTTTCCTTGACACATAAGCGCATTGTCTAACGCAAAGACAACGGGTTCTCCAATGCAGTCACGGACAGCTTGCAGCCAGGAGAGCGCGCCCACATAGCTGCTCCGAGACGGAAGATCCTTCTTTTGAGGGTCATACTTCGGCAGGGACAAGGTCTTGCGGTTGGTCAGGTCCTCCTTGATACGCTGCTCCAACAGATCAGAGACATATTCGGGAGGCTTACGCATCCCTGTCTCCCAATTTTGCACAGTGCGAAAGGGGATATGATACCTCGCGGAAAATTCGCTTTGGGTATCTCCAAGCTGTGCTCTCATTTCACGAATGTTCATGTTCATCCTCCTTTCACCTGCATTATACACCCATTGAGTGTACCAGTCAACAGGGTTCCCAGATGTCCTACGGAATATTCATAAGCGCAATCATCGTTCCGGTTCAGATTGTTTTCTTTGCGCTACATGCTTTTCCTTGCTGCGCTCCGGCTTGGCAAGCTGCTCCATTGCGGCATTGATCACGCACGAGTGATTGTCCACAGCGTAAACATCTGTATGCCCGCCCATCTGCTTCTGGAGCGCCGCAAAGCGGCCTGCGGCCTGACGCGCCGGCAGATAAAACCGCTCATCTCCCGTGCGCTGCCGCATGGTGCAGGCCAGCACGAACATACAGCGATCCTTGCCGTAGGTGTTTGTCCACTCCTTCAAAAAAGCAGGCAGCTTTCCATCGTTGTAGGCGTTGGTCGCACCCTTCTCAAAGGCTCCCGCACAGGTCAGCGTCCGATCCCGGCTGGCCATCCACTCAAAGACCTCTCCGCGAGCCATGGCTTCCGAACGGGTGTTAGGGTATATGGGCTGCGCGGGATCTCGATATTTTTCTTCGACTCTTTTCCGCAGAATATCATCCGCACAGCACGCAATGCTGTCACGAAAGGCATCCATCTCATCCGTATCGCGGGAGAGCCAGTCTGTATAAAGCTGTGACAGGGGATGCTCAAACTCGTTCAGCACCGTAAGCTGCCGCTCGGAGAGGCTTGTTTCATCCTCAAAAAGCATCAGCAGGTTGTCCCGGCAGGCAATTTCATAGGCATGAGAAATGATCTCATCCACAGGCTTTGCTTTCAGATCGGTCAGAAACGTCTCGTTTTCCGCGGACATACGCTCATAGAGTTTATTTTCCAACTGTTCCTTTGTCATGGTAAACCTCCCTTCATCTTGCCAATCCCGCCCGCATCCGGTGGGCATAATTGGCAACGCTGTATCGTTTCATATATCTGTTCTCGGAGGGGGCCGGACTGTCAAAGTCCAGCCCCTCCATGCGGGGATCGTCGGTGCCGTCCAGCACCGCCTCCACCGGAATGACGCGGAGCCTGCCGGAGCATTTCAGCTCCCCGCCAAATACCCCTGCGGCACAGTGGAATCCCCGGTCACCGCACACCCAAAGCAGCTTCTTCCCTGCGGGAATATCTCCAAAGGGCTGCTTCAAAACAATGACGGAACGAGGTTCCGCACCGGCTACCTCATAGTAGCCGGACTGCTCCGCCTTTTCGTATGCCTGGATCAATTTCTTGAATTTGTGCTGCGGCTCGATATAGAGCCAGCTTTCCTGATAACCCATAATTTCCTCCGTTTTCTATTGGTTTTACCGCTCCAGCTGCGGTCTGCGGCGCTCTGGCGGTCTTTGATCCTCGTCTGGTTCGGCGTCTACGATCTCCGGCTCCTTGTGGTCTAAATTCAGCAGGGAATTCAGTTCCTCCAGCCGTGCCGTTTTAGCGTTCAGCTCTGCCTCGCGGGGAAACGGCTTTTGTACCTCTGCCTTTGCGGTTTCCAACTGCGTTTGCAGATTGGAAAGCTGCTCCCGGCAAGCCTGTTCCTTGATGGGCAGTCCCTCCAGCGCATTGTCCATGCGCTGCAAATTGCCGAACACATCGGTTCCCAGCGTGACCGTGTGGCGGAGCTGCCCGATCATGGTCAGGCGGTATTCCCGTGCGAAGGTATCAAAGGACAGTTCCAGTGTCAGACCGCGATAGCTGCCGACCTGTGTCGCCTCCGGGGAGAGCATCGTTTGGCACATGGTCAGCAGCGCCGCGCCCGCCTCCTTCTTGTCGGCATGGGTGACACCCGCCAGTGTAAGCGGAGAGAAGCCGTCCCCATTGGGATGGGTATTCTCCTTGACCGTGGCAATATCCGCGCCATACCCGGCGATTCGCACCTGCGTTTCTGCGATTTGCTTCGGGAAATCCTTACTGATGGCGTCCTCCAGCGCGTATTTCTGAGAAAGATGGTTGGCTTTCAGCAGTTTCAGCTTGGACACCTCAATGTCGAGATCCATCTTTTCCTTGATCATGGGGTTGCCACTGGCCAGTGCCTTGATCTCGGCATAAGAAAGCGCCTGTTCGTCTACATCTTCGGCGGAGCGGACAGGCGATTTGCTGGTCATGATTTGGCTGATAAATTTCTGCTTGCTCTCCACAAGCTGATAAAGATAGGCGTCAAAGGTGCCTTCGGTGACGTAGCTGTAAATGTCCACTTCCTTATTTTCATTGCCCTGACGAATGATGCGCCCTTCGCGCTGCTGAAGGTCGGACGGACGCCACGGACAATCCAGATGGTGCAAAGCGATGAGCTTTTGCTGACAGTTGGTGCCAGCGCCCATGCGCTGGGTGCTGCCCAGCAGGATACGCACCTGACCGCTTCGCACTTTTCCGAACAGGTCTTTCTTCTGTACCTCGCTCTTGGCGTTGTGGATGAAGGCGATCTCGTTTTCGGGAATACCCAATTCCAGCAATTTTGCGTGAATATCATCATAAACGCTGAAAGTGCCGTCATCCTTTGGGGTGGACAGGTCGCAGAAGATCATCTGCGTGGAGCGTTGGCCAGCGGTGCGCTGCCAGATCTCAAACACATTTTCCGCGCACTTGGCGGCTTTGCTGTTGGGATCGCTGGGAAGCATGGGGTTGACCAGCCGCTGATCCAGCGCCAGCTTGCGGCCATCGTTGGTTATCATCAGCATATTGTCCACGCTGCTGTCCACCTCGCGGTTGCGGACTTTCTCAGCGCGCTCCGCCAGCGACGCCACGATCTCTTTCTGGTACTCCGATGGTTTCAGGGCGATATTGTGGTAATGTGCCTCCGGCACGGGGAGCTTGAGCATATCCGCCGTCTGAATGTCCGCCACATTTTTGAATACGCTCATCAACTCCGGCAGGTTATAAAACTTGGCAAACCGTGTTTTGGCGCGGTAGCCAGTGCCCTCCGGGGACAACTCGATAGCGGTGACGGTCTCGCCGTAGTTCGCCGCCCATGCGTCAAAGTGCTGTAAGCCCTGCTCCTCCAACGCCGACATCTGCAAGTAACGCTGGTTGGTGTAAAGCTCCACCATGCTGTTGGAAATGGGGGTGCCGGTGGCAAAGACAATGCCGCGCCCTCCGGTGATCTCGTCCAAATAACGGCACTTCATAAAGAGGTCTGAGCTTTTCTGCGCCTCGGTCTGGGCAATACCGCCTACATTCCGCATTTTCGTATACAAAAAGAGATTCTTAAAATAATGCGATTCGTCAATGAAGATGCGGTCAACGCCCAATTCTTCAAAGGTGACCACATCGTCCTTGCGGCTCTGGTCATTCAGCTTGTCGATCTTGGCTTGCAGGCCCTTCTTGGTTTTCTCCATCTGTTTGATGGTGAAGTTCTCGGCTTTTTCTCGCTTGGCTTCGGAAATGCCCATCATGATTTCGTCGATCTGCTGTTCCAGAATGGCCCGCTGGCGCTCTACGCTCATGGGGATCTTCCCGAACTGCGAAAGCCCGATGATAACGGCATCGTAGTCGCCGGTGGCGATCCGTCCACAGAATTTCTTGCGATTTTTGGTTTCAAAATCCTTGCGGGTGGCGACAAGGATGTTCGCTGCCGGATAGAGCTGCAAAAACTCAGTGGCCCACTGCTCTGTCAGGTGGTTGGGCACCACAAAGAGAGATTTCTGACACAGGCCCAGCCGCTTTGACTCCATCGCCGCCGCGACCATTTCAAATGTCTTGCCGGCACCCACTACATGAGCCAGCAAAGTATTTCCACCGTAGAGGATGTGGGCGATGGCGTTGACCTGGTGCTTGCGGAGCGTGATCTCCGGGTTCATGCCGCTGAAATTGATATGGCTGCCATCATACTCGCGGGGGCGGTTGCTGTTGAACAGAATATTATAGGTCTTGCAGATAGCTTCGCGCCGGTCCGGGTCTTTCCAGATCCACTCAGCAAAAGCGTCTTTAATGAGTTCCTGCTTACTCTGAGCGATGGCCGTCTCTTTCTTGTTCAGAACGGCAATTCTGCGCCCTTCCTCATCGTATTGGTAATCAAAAATGCGGACATCCTTCAGGTTAAGTGTCGTTTCGATGATCTCATAGGCATTGATGCGCTGTGTGCCGTAGGTACTGATGGCCTTCACGTTGCCGCGATCCTTGCTTTTACCTTCGATACGCCATTCACCGGTGATTTTAGAATAGTGGACCTCCATACCCCATTGCGCGCTGCGGGGTGTCCCCAGCGTTTCAAAGATAAACTGGCGCACATAGTCCGTGTCCAGCCAGGTAGCGCCCAGCCGGACGGAGATCTCGCTGGCAGTGAGGTCGGTGGGCTGCACCTGCGCGAGCGCATCGGCGTTGATCTGATACTGCGGGTCCTGCTCCGCCTTGCCTTGGGCAACCGCCAATTTCTGACGCACATTGCCGGAGAGGTATTCATCTGCGGGCAGGTATTTCTCATGCCCATCGTTTTCGCCGGTGTAAGCAGGGTTCAGGAACACCACGCCGGTCAACTCAGAAAACAGCGTCTCCTCGTCCTTGCCGGTGAGCCTGCCCATATAGTCCATATCCACGTGCGCCTTTTCGCCAATAGACAGCGCCAGCGCCTCCACTGCCGTGTCTACCTTTTCAGCGGGTTTGTGACTGCGGATGGTGCGCTTGGTGAACAGGTCGGCCTTGCGTTTCAGGTTCCGATCCTCGTCCAGAATTTCCAGTGAACACAGCAGGAAGTAGGAGCTGTCCTGATCGAAGGCAATGGCATTGCCGCGGGAATTGATGAGTCCATATTTCCGGGTAAAGGCGTCATAGAGAGCATTCAGCTTGGCTTGCTGCGCCTTGATTTCTTCATCGGGATAGTCCTCGGTCTGGTATTCCAACAGCGTCCGCACACAGTCCCGCAGCTCGATCATGCCGCGGATTCTGCTCTCTGCCGTCTTGGATACCTCCACCGGGTTCATGCGGCTGTTTTCACGGTAGTAGATTTGCCCGTTCACCAGTGTATAGGAGAAGTTGCGGACAGCGGGATCGGCCTCGATGGAATGATCCTCGCCCTCCAGTTCTTCCTCCCGGTCATAAGCGGTGATCTCGCCGTGGATATTTTGAACGGCCTCCGCCAGCAGTGCTTCCAACGGCTGCTCCGGGTACGGCTCACAGGTAGGCGTGGGGCCGAACGGCCCGGACACCATCTTCATCTCGCCCAGCACCATGTCGGGGTGGTCGATGAAGTAGCTGTTCATCTGGATGCCGTCCTCGTTGGTGGCAAGGTGTACCCATTCGGGTTCTATATCCACCATTCGTTCCCGCTTTTGAAGGAACAGAATGTCTGAAACGACCTCGGTTCCTGCCGCGGCCTTGAACGCATTGTTGGGCAGGCGGATCGCCCCCAGCAGCTCCGAGCGCTGCGCGATGTATTTTCGCGCGCTGGCGGTGCGCTTGTCCATGGTGTAGCTGGAGGTCACAACAGCGATGACGCCTCCTGGTCTGACCTGATCCAACATTTTGGCCACGAAATACTCATGGATGGGGAAATTCAGCCGGTCATAGCGCTTGTCCGGCACATGGAACTGGCCGAAGGGGACATTGCCAATGGCAACATCAAAAAAGTTATCCGGGAAAGCGGTTTTCTCATAGCCCTGCACCGCAATACTGCTTTTCTGATAAAGCTGTCGGGCGATGCGGCCGGAGAGATCGTCCAGCTCCACGCCGTAGAGCTTGCTGCTGCTCATGCTTTCCGGCAGCATACCGAGAAAATTGCCGATGCCGCAGGACGGCTCCAAGATGTTCCCCTGTGTGAAGCCCATCTGCCCCAAGGCGGCATAGATGCTGCGGATGACCACGGGCGGCGTGTAGAACGCCGTCAGCGTGGATTCGCGGGCGGCGGCGTATTCGGCATCGGTAAGCAGTTCTTTCAGTTCAGCGTAACGAGGATTTTTCTCGTCAAAGAAGTCCGCCAGACCGCCCCAGCCCACATACTGCGCCAGCACCGCCTGTTCCTCCGCTGTGGCGGCTCGGTTCTCTGCCTCCACCGCTTTCAGGGTACGGATTGCGTCCAGATTGCGCTGAAAACGCTCCAGCGGCGCGCCCTCTCCGATATGGTCATCGGTGATGCGGTAGTTCCGGCCATCCGCGTCCAGCGGATAGGCAAGCGCGTTTTGCTTTTTCTTTTTCGGCGGGGTGAGTACCGCAGGCGGCTCGTCCGTCTGCGGTGTCGCGGTTTCCCGCACCATGTCCGGCTGCTCCATGTGAGCGCGGACATAGTCGAGGGATTCCTTTCGGAAGATGGGAAATCCCGTCCCTCCTTCAAAGGTCACATCCCGCAACGATACATTTTGCGTATGATCGTCTACGCTGTCCACTTCAAACTGCCGCCCATCTATGGTCAGGCGTGTACCGATGGAGAGCGGTTCGGGGACTTCCGGTTCCATGGGCATTACGGGCTCCGGTGGCATTGGCATGGTTTCCTCGGAGGGTGTCGCAGCTTCCCGCACCAACGCCGCTGTCGGCTCATTGGGTGCGGTCGGTGTCAGTTGCCCATCATGCCGGTGATTGAACAGGCTGAAAGTGCCGTCCACATACTCCGAAAGCCGATCCTTTGCGCGGCGGATGGAATCATAGGAACGGTCACTCTCGTCCGTCCCATCCAGCCGGGAGGTCAACGCCGCCAGCATTTCCGCAGTCTTGCCCTTATCTTGCAGCTGCTCCTCGATCATGGGAAGCGCATCGTAATAATCCGCACCCTTGGGATAGGGACGCGGAACATCGTCCGGCGCATTGTAAAAACCGTTATAGACGATTCGAGCCAACCGCCCACGCTCATATTCCGGGATTTTGGCGATAGCGTCCTCGCCGGGGAAGCGTTTCTGCGTGATCAGGCGCTCATACTCCTTGACCACATTGGGAATCGTCAGATGGACGGTATCATATTTCTTGGAATGGTAGTCCCGTTCGTAGTCCAGCCCCTTGTAAGTCTTGGTGTATCCATACCCGGCGCGGGCTCCGCCGCTGTACTCGCCAAAGCTGCCCTTGATGAACTTCTGACGTTCCTCCGGCGTGTGGGGATAGCAGAAGTGGGAATAGATCGCCAGCCGACTTTCGACGCCCTCCCGCAAAAAATAATGGTCGATCTCGTCTTGTGTGATGAACATTTTGCATTGCCGCAGGAAGCTGGGCTGAGCATCAAAGTGTCGTTCCTCGTATAGCAGGTCGTTGAGGATGATGCCGATGCGGTGGGTGTTATACGCTGAAAGACGGTAACGCAGAATGGATGGATCATCATAATAAGCGTCGAGAAAAGCGTGGTATTCCTGCGCCAGCATTTGTAGGCCACCATCCGTCTTTGCGAACGCGACCATGTCCTCGTCCAGTTCCGGGTAGCCCTTGTGCTGGTCGTGGATGGCCAAAGTCTGCGGGAGCAGCCCCATGTCCCGGCCTTCCTTGGTCAGGTCACGGGCTGTCATCAGGAGGGCGTCCATTGCTTCGTGCAGCACCTTGTCAGGGGCCTGTGTCAGTTCGGCGGCGGAGAGATAGATCCCGGCCCGTAGCAGCCCCAAAATGCGGCCCGCCGCCAGTCCCCATGAGACCACGGTTTTGCTGTATCCGGTGCGGACGCTGTCGCCTTGGGCGAGGTGGATGCCGTCCTCCAGAAACCAAACGGCATATTTGCGGCCTTCGTACTCGATGCCGCGCCCATTTTCTGTGCCAAACTCCCGACGCAGAAACGCTATATTTTCCTGTTCAGAATGCTCCCGCATATAGAACATCGCAATGCGTTCGGCGCTGCCGGGTTCGTTTCCGGCTGTGTAAAGCGCCTGGTCGATGACCTCCTGCGGCACCGTGCGGGCCGGGGCCAGAATGCCAGAGGGCGCGTCTGCTGGAGCCTCGTACACCGGGGCGTCGCCGCCCATGTCGAATAGGGCAAGCTGCTCTGCGACGATTGGGGCGTTTTGCAGCCCCAGCTTGATCTTGTACTCGCCGCGCTCGATCAGGCCCTCGGTCATTTCGGTGATGACCGACCATGAAAAAACGGACTCTGAGGTGCGGGAGAGGTAGTTGCCCTCCCACATCAATAGTCCGTCTTTCTCGGCGTGGTAGCCTGTCCGAACACCATCGGTCAGTACCTCCACCCATATATCGTTGTAGCTGTTTTTTAAGAACTCCGTGCGTTCCGCAAGGCTCTTGTGCGCTTGAAAGTATTCAAAAATCTCCTGTCGCTTGTGCTTGCGCCCGCCGTTGTCCAGCAGATTCGCTTCAATGAGGTGCATATCCAGAAAGGCGGGCAGTTCTGCGGCATTTTGCTGTGCGGTGTCATGCTCCAGCGCAAAGGCTGCTGCCTGTTCCTGCGCCTTTTCGTCCGGGTAATCACCGTAGACGCGGAGGCACTGGTGTGTTTCGGCATCATAGACGGCAGCGCCGTCATAGGCAAAACCATCTTCCTCCATCGTACCGGCAACATAGCCCTGCGCCGCGGCCTCCGCTTCTTCCAGCGTTTGATAGTCCAGCTTATCGTCAAAGCCGTTTTCAAAATGGTGATAGGCTGCGACCTGATAGGGTGCGGCCATCTGCGCGGCATATCGGTCAATGGCTTCTGCGGTCAGCCATTCCGGTTTTTCCGGGAGGGCATCATGCAGCTCTCGCATTTTCTTGATCTGTGCGTAAACGCTGCCCGCCCAAAGGTGCTTCTCGCTGCGTCCGCCTGCGCCGAGGAAATACTCGCAGTCGGCGCGCAGGCGGTCCAGCAGCGCGTAGTCCCCGCTGCGATCCGCCGAGTCCCCGCCAGCCAGCTTGGGATAGGTCTCGCCCAAAAGTTCCTGATGCAGCCTGGTATGGAATGCGGGCATATCGTAATAGAGCTTGGCAAGCCGCAGATCGCCGCTTTCGCTGACGATGCGCCGGATTGCCTCCGCCCCCTCCAAGAATGCGTTCTCCCGGTCTGAATTGCGGCAGGCGTTTCCAAACGTCGCATCTTTCATCAGGGCGTCGCCCACGGTTTGTTTGTACTGTGCAAACAGCTCCTTTACCGTGGGTTGAGGGGAGTCGGCAGAGGAAAAGGCAGGAAGCTCATCACTTCCTGCCTTTGCGGTTTCTTCTTGATTTAGCTGTAGATCAGGTCGTTCAGCACCAGCTCCTCCGCGCTGTGCCGGAGATTGTTCATCAACCCCATCCAGCGCAGGGGATCGACCGCCTTCAGTTCCTCCGTCACGCCCTCGGTCTGTGCCATCTGCGCCACGGTCTGCTCCACCATCTTCCGCGCGGTCTGCTCGATCTCTGCCAGATGCTCCGTCAGCTTGCCGCTGGTCTTGAGGTTGGTGTAAAGCACTCTGCGGCGCTTCTTCAGGTACTCTCTCCGCAGCTCCGCGTACTTGCCCAGATGCACCTCCGGCGTCTGCGGCATCAGCAGGTTCGGCACCTGAAAGCCATCCTGCATCCTGTAAGTGATCTCCATGCTGTTCGCTCCTTTCATGGGGTGTTTCGTGTTGTTCTGTGCGGTCATCATAACCGATTCTCGTGCGGTTTGCAAAAAATTGATCCCGCTGAGCCTGCATGACCGTTCGGCTGATCTCCCGCAGGCCCATCTCTGCGATGTCGCTGGTGGCGATGCCCAGGGCGTTGATGGTGGGCGGTGTGTTGAATTCGTAGACATGGGCGAACTCATCCGGTGAAAAATAATCGTCCGCGTTCAGCCCCAGCCGGGTCATCAGCATATAGGCCACGCTGACTTCCAGCGCGTCCCGGTAGAACACCTCTAAATTGAGGTCGTCCAGTTCCTCCAGCAGGCTGTCCTCCCGACACTCCCGCAGGTCTTGCAGGTAGTCCGGGAAGTTGTCCGCTACGGCGTTGTGGCAGGCGGAGCGCACCGCGTCCGCAAGATTTTCTTTTTCGGCCAGGTTGCCGAAGGTGGCTTCTAAGGTTTCGATGACCTCCGGCTCAAAGGCCGGGTGCATCGTCCAGATGGGCAGTGGACGGGCAAAACGGGACGCATGGGTGTCGGAAACATCAAAATAGAGCTTCAAGCAGTTTTGCCCGTCATCGCCAAATACGGCGATGCTCTTGGCCCCACGATTGACCCAGCGGCCAAACTGACGGTTCCAGCGCTCCATCTCAAGGACCGCCGTGGCGTCCGGGCGCTGGGCGTAGATCAAAAGCTGCTCATCAAAGGGGCATTTGTAATTGTAGCAGGCGGCGCGGAGAAAGCCCGTCCAGCTTTGATAGCTGCCGGTAACGCTCTGCGCAGTCTGGTCATACAGCTCTGTGATGAGCTGAAATTTGGTAGGCAAGTTGGCACCTCCTATCTCTCCGGCTCTGTTCGCTTTTTCACTTGGAGCCGGTCACTCTTTTGCTGATCTTTTTGGGCCTTTTCAAACGGTTTTCGCTGATAGCAGTAAA
>ERZ791740.1596-NODE-1596-length-11818-cov-3.253337_pt1 | contig 11818 bp, 9 predicted proteins | sample MGYA00510041_ERZ791740 | MGnify/ENA primary metagenome ERZ791740 (study PRJEB30046, sample SAMN00791959) | human gut metagenome | study: EMG produced TPA metagenomics assembly of the A metagenome-wide association study of gut microbiota in type 2...
TATTTTCCGGACATAAGAAATATTATGGGCATACATCAATTTGAGGTATGGGAAGTTTTAGCAAGTAAACATATAATTGATACAGGGAGCTTTCACATCCAATAAGTCGGTGAGAAAGTTCCCTATTTTTGTTGAAAAACAGATGAAACAAGCAAAAACAAGTTAAAAGCTAAAATAGTCTTTGACATCCCACTCTATACGATATATAATAAGGAGAAGTGCGTTGATACAATATGAACGATGAATTATCATGGCGAATAGGAGGATGCAGCGTGGCAAATTATACCAGAGACGACATATTGGACATGATCGAAGAGGAAGATATCGAATTTATCCGTCTTCAGTTTACGGATATTGCCGGCAATCTTAAAAACATGGCGACGACCGTTGATCAGATTGATAAGATCTTAGACGGCAGATGTCAGTTTGACTGTGCGGCGGTTGATGGCTTTGATGGCGATATGGAGGAATTATTTTTAATTCCTGATTTAGATACATTTGTTATTTTTCCATGGCGTCCACAGCATGGCAAAGTAGCTCGTTTTATCTGTGATATCGTGAAACCGGATGGAACACCTTTTGACGGCGATAGCCGTTACATTTTAAAAAGAACAATTGCGCAGGCAAAGGAGATGGGGTTCGATTTTGACGTTGCCCTTAAGAATGAATTTTTCTTGTTTGACCTTGGCGAAAACGGAGAGCCGACCCATAATTCCAGCGAGAAGGGCGGCTATTTTGATGTTGGGCCTGCGGACTGCGGTGAGAATGCAAGACGTGACATGGTCTTATATCTTGCAGATATGGGGATTTCAACCGAGTCCTCCTATCATTCCGACGAGGCGGCACAGCATGTGCTTGACATGTCATACACCAATGCGCTTGCGATGGCAGACAACATTATGACATCCCGTCTGGTTATCCGGACCGTAGCAAAGCGTCACGGACTGCATGCGACATTTATGCCGAAGCCGAAGAAGGATTCCAAGGGCTCCGGAGCACATTATACATTTTCTTTATCAAAGAACGGTCAGAATATCTTTACGGATGTATCGGACTCAGCCGGTGTGAGCAAGGAAGGATATGCCTTTATGGCGGGCATGCTTGAGCATATTGCAGATATGTCTCTGGTAACCAATCCGCTGGTAAACTCCTACAAGCGTCTGGTTCCGGGATTTCTTGCACCGCTCAGGGTGAGCTGGTCCGTACATAATTCCAGCCCTCTGATCCGCCTGACATCGGTTGGTGGAGATGGCGGAAGGATCGTTCTTCGCAATCCGGACGGTGCGGCGAATCCATATCTGGTGATCGCGGCTTGTCTGGCGGCAGGAATGGATGGTGTCCGTAAGCAGCTTGAGCCGCCGGTATGCATGGACAAAATGTCAACGGAAGAGCTTGCTGAGCGTGAGAGACTTCCAAGGACGCTTTATGAAGCTGTGAAGCGTTTTGAAAATGATGAGTTCCTGCGTGAGGTGCTGGGAGCACATGTATCGAATTATCTGATCTCTACAAAGGATGCAGAATGGGAAGAATACTGCAGGCAGGTAACACACTGGGAGACGGAGCGTTATCTTGGAACAGTATAAGCAGTACCGCTGATAAGTAACCGATACACGGGAGGTTTTTATGGCAGATATCATCATTGCATTTCCAAAGCTGGACGATGCAAAAAATCTTAAAAAACTTCTGCTTCGAAACGGGTATGATGTCAGTCTGGTATGCGATAATGGTGCACAGGTTGTCGGCGCGGTAAACGAATTGGATGGCGGTGTAGTGATCTGTGGCTATCGCTTCAGCGATATGCATTTCTCAGAGATACTTGATTATCTGCCGAAAGGATTTCAAATGCTTCTGATGGCATCGCCGGCAAAGCTGGAGGACAGCGATATCAGTGAGATTGTGTCGCTGCCAATGCCGCTAAAGGTACAGGATCTGCTTGACACCCTGAACATGATGATGGTGCAGTACCGGCGCTGGAAGAAAAAGCAGAAGAACAAGCCGAAGGTACGGTCAGAAGGTGAGAAAAGAATAATTCAGAAAGCAAAAGAGCTGTTGATGGAGAGAAACCAGATGACAGAGGAAGAAGCACATAGATACATACAAAAAATAAGCATGGACAGTGCGATAAATTTAGTTGAAACTGCTGAAATGATACTAGAACTAAATGGAAAGGAATGGGAAATTTAGATGAAAGCGTTTCTTATTTTAGAGGATGGAACAGTATTTGAGGGCAAGAGTGTTGGCTCGCAAAAGGAAGTGATCAGTGAGATCGTATTTAATACGTCAATGACCGGATATCTTGAGGTTCTGACTGATCCGAGTTATGCGGGACAGGCGGTAACGATGACATATCCGTTGATCGGTAATTACGGTGTTACCTATGCAGACATGGAGTCGCGAAAGGGATGGTCGGACGGTTTTATCACCAGAGAAATTTCCCGTATGCCAAGCAATTTCCGATGTGAAGATACCTTACAGAAGTTCCTGGAGGATCAGGACATTCCGGGCATCTACGGTATTGATACCAGAGCCCTTACGAAGATCCTTCGTGAGAAAGGAACCATGAACGGAATGATCACAACCAATGAGAATTACAATCTGGATGAGATTCTTCCGAAGCTGAAGGAATATACCGTAACAGGTGTTGTGAAGAAGGTTTCACGAAGTGAGAAGGAGTCCTTCAAGCCGGGTGATCTTGGTTCTGAAAAGACCGAGACAAAGTTTAAGGTTGCAGTGATTGATGTCGGAACAAAGAATAACATCATCCGCTGCCTGTTAAACAGAGGCTGTGAGGTCGATGTGTATCCATGTGATTTCAATGCAGATGATGTGATCGCTGCAAAGCCGGATGGTATCATGATCACCAACGGACCGGGAGATCCGGCAGAGTGTGTGGAGATCATTGAGCAGATTAAGAAGCTGTCAGAATCAAGCATTCCGATCTTTGCAATCTGTCTGGGACATCAGCTTATGGCATTGGCACATGGCTTTAAGACATACAAGATGAAATACGGTCACCGTGGTGCGAACCATCCGGTTATGGATCTGCATACAAGAAGAGTATATATTTCTTCCCAGAACCACGGATATGTTGTGGATGGCGAATCACTTGATGAGACAAAGGCAAAGCCTTGGTTTGTCAATGTAAACGATAAGACTATTGAGGGGCTTGAATATATCGGAAAGCCGGTTAAAACCGTACAGTTCCACCCGGAGGCAAATGCAGGGCCAAAGGATTCAGAAGTGCTGTTTGAGGAATTTATCAAAATGATGGGAGGTAATCAGTAATGCCAAAATTAGAGGGAATTAAACGTGTATTAGTAATTGGTTCCGGTCCGATCGTTATCGGACAGGCGGCCGAGTTTGACTATGCGGGAACACAGGCATGCCGTTCTCTGAAGGAAGAGGGAATGGAGGTTATCCTTGTCAATTCCAATCCTGCAACGATCATGACCGATAAGGACATCGCCGATAAGGTTTATATTGAGCCGCTGACCGTTGAGGTGCTTCAGCATATTATTGAGGTAGAAAAGCCGGACAGTCTGCTTCCGAACATGGGTGGACAGGCTGGTCTGAATCTTGGTATGGAACTCGCAGAATCCGGTTTTCTGGACAGTCATAATGTAAAGCTTCTCGGAACAACAGCAGAGACGATCCGTAACGCAGAGGGACGTCAGGAGTTTAAGGATCTGATGGAGCGCATCGGTGAGCCATGTGCGCCTTCCGAGCTTGTAGAGAATATTGAAGATGGTGTGGCATTTGCGGATAAGATCGGTTATCCGGTTGTGCTCAGACCAGCATATACACTTGGTGGTTCCGGCGGTGGAATCGCGCATAACCAGGAGGAGCTTGAGGAAATCCTTTCCAACGGACTTCGTCTTTCCCGTGTCGGTCAGGTTCTGGTTGAGAGATGTATCGCCGGCTGGAAGGAGATTGAGTATGAGGTAATGCGTGACAGTAACGGCAACTGCATTACCGTATGTAACATGGAAAACCTTGATCCGGTAGGTGTACATACCGGAGACAGTATCGTTGTGGCTCCTTCACAGACACTGTCTGACAAGGAGTATCAGATGCTTCGTACCTCCGCACTCAAGATCATCAGCGAGCTTGGTGTGACAGGTGGATGTAACGTACAGTTTGCGCTTCATCCGACATCCTTTGAATATTGTGTCATCGAGGTAAACCCTCGTGTAAGCCGTTCCTCCGCACTGGCATCAAAGGCAACCGGTTATCCGATCGCCAAGGTGGCAGCGAAGATCGCGCTTGGCTATACTCTGGATGAGATCCCGAATGCCGTTACCGGAAAGACTTACGCAAGCTTTGAGCCGGCATTGGACTACTGTGTTGTAAAGATTCCGAGACTTCCGTTTGATAAGTTTATCAATGCGAAGCGTACACTGACTACACAGATGAAGGCAACCGGTGAGGTTATGAGTATATGTACAAACTTCGAGGGTGGTCTGATGAAAGCGATCCGTTCTCTGGCACAGCATGTAGACTGTCTGGAGACCGGTGATTATGATGGCATGTCTGATGAGGATGTACTTGAGAAGCTGGATATCGTGGATGACCGCCGTATCTATCTGATTGCTGAGATTCTCCGTCGTGGTCTCGCCTCCTACGACAAGATCCATGAGATTACAAAGATTGACAAGTGGTTCATTGATAAGCTTGCGATCCTTGTTGAGATGGAGAAGAAGCTCAAGGCATGTGGCGGCAATATCGACAAGGAACTCATGAAGGAAGCGAAGAGAATGGAGTTCCCGGACAACGTGATCGCACGCTGGACCGGAAAGACCGAGGAAGAGGTCAAGCAGCTCCGTTATGAGTATGGCATTACCGCAGCATTTAAGATGGTTGATACCTGTGCGGCCGAGTTTGCATCTGAGACACCGTATTATTATGGCTGCTTTGATGGAAGCAACGAGGTTGAGGAGACAAGAGACCACAAGAAGATCATGGTACTTGGTTCCGGCCCGATCCGTATCGGTCAGGGTATCGAGTTCGATTACTGTTCTGTTCACAGCGTATGGGCGCTGAAACAGGAGGGCTATGAGACCATTATTGTAAATAACAACCCGGAGACTGTCAGCACCGACTTTGATATTGCAGATAAGCTGTATTTCGAGCCGCTGACACCGGAGGATGTAGAAAATATTGTTCGTCTGGAGAAGCCGGACGGAGCCGTTGTACAGTTTGGTGGACAGACTGCCATCAATCTGACAGAATCTCTGATCAAGATGGGTGTTAAGATCCTTGGAACAAGCGCAGAGAATGTAGATGCTGCAGAGGATCGCGAGCTGTTCGACGAGATCCTGGAGCAGTGCTGTATTCCGAGAGCAAAGGGTGATACGGTATTTACGACAGAGGAAGCGTTAAAGGTTGCCAATGAGCTTGGTTATCCGGTGCTGATCCGTCCGTCCTATGTGCTTGGAGGGCAGGGTATGCAGATCGCAGTACGCGATCAGGATATCGTAGAGTTTATGGCGGTTATCAACCGTTATCATCAGGAGCATCCGATCCTGATCGATAAGTACCTGATGGGTAAGGAAATTGAGGTCGATGCGGTATGCGATGGCGAAGACATTTTGATCCCGGGTATCATGGAGCATATCGAGAGAGCCGGTATCCATTCCGGAGACAGTATCTCCGTATATCCGGCACAGACGATCTCAGAGAAGATCAAGCGAGTTCTGGTTGATTACACCGGCAAGCTGGCACGTTCCCTGCATGTAATCGGACTGATCAATATTCAGTTTATCGTATATCAGGATGAGGTTTATGTGATCGAGGTAAATCCTCGTTCCAGCCGAACTGTACCATATATCAGCAAGGTTACCGGTATTCCGATCGTTGATCTGGCATCCCGCGTAATCCTTGGAGCAAAGATCCGTGATCTTGGCTTTGAGCCTGGTCTTGCACCGGATGCAGGCTATCTTGCAATCAAGATGCCGGTATTCTCTTTTGAGAAGCTTCGTGGAGCTGAGATTTCCCTCGGACCGGAAATGAAGTCTACCGGTGAGTGCCTTGGTATCGCCAAGACATTTGATGAGGCTCTGTATAAGGCATTCCTCGGAGCTGGAGTGAACCTTCCAAAGCATAAGAAGATGATCATTTCCGTTAAGGATTCGGATAAGCTGGAAGCTGTTGGAGTGGCAAAGCGTTTTAAGAAGCTTGGCTATGAGATTTTCGCAACGAGAAATACGGCACGTGTACTGAATGAGAACGGTGTGCTTGCCATTCCGGTAAACCGTATCAATGAGGAAGCACCGACGCTGATGGATCTGCTTCTGGAGCATCAGATCGATCTCGTTATCGATACACCGACACACGGCGACAAGATGAAGGATGGTTTCCTGATCCGCCGTACTGCGATCGAGACAGGTGTAAACGTTCTTACTTCGCTTGATACTGCCAATGCACTGCTGACCAGTCTTGAGAACTCAGATAAGACACATCTTTCTATCGTGGATGTGGCAACAATCTCCAAGAGTGGTTCCTACGCAAAGTAAGATATAAAGAAAAAGAGTAATATTATGATGCCGGCAGACAGATCAGCAATATGTATCTGTGTATGAATGGTTGTCTGGTTGTCGGATTGCAAAATTGCATCGCAATGGACCAATCCGTGGCATCTGTTAGATGTGTGTATATAAAAACAGAATCCATACCAATCTACACCGGTATGGATTCTGTTTTTGGGTATAGGAAAATGTCAGATGTATAAAAAACCAGCCCTATACGGATTTGTTCTGATATGAGGGCTGGTTTTTATGATTATATGATGAAAAAATGGTTGTCTTAATCTGCCGTGATCACAGTTCCGGTCTTGCCGGCTACGCCGTCCAAAGCAGTGTTCAGGTCAGTGATAACAGACTTGTGGGCAGGAGAGGAGGATGCGAAGGAAACAGCAGCCTCGATCTTTGGAAGCATTGCTCCTGTAGTGAACTGTCCTTCATCGATATATCTGGTTGCCTCCTCAACAGAGAGATGATCTAACGGTGTTGCCTGTGGCGTGTCAAAGTTCAGCATAACCTTCTCGACACCGGTAAGCAGGAGAAGCATATCTGCCTGAATACCCTCTGCGAGACATGCACTGGTAAGATCCTTCTCGATAACAGCGCTGGCTCCCTTTAAGCGGGTTCCCTGCTGCAGAACAGGAATTCCGCCACCACCGCAGGCAATGACAATCTGATCTGCGTCGAGGAGTGCCTTGATCGCATCTAATTCATAGATTTCGATTGGACGTGGAGCGCCGATGATACGGCGGTAACCCTTGTCGCCGTCCTTGATGACATGGTTGTTTTTCTTTTCCTCAGCTTTGGCTTCCTCCTCCGTCATATAACGACCGATGACCTTGGATGGCTGGCTGAAGGCTGCGTCAAACGGATCAACACGAACCTGTGTGATCAGTGTGGTGACCGGCTTGTAGATACCGCGGTTTAACAGCTCGGTGCGGATCTCATTCTGAAGATCATAGCCAATGTAGCCCTGGCTCATTGCGCTGCAGATGGACATTGGTGCTACTGTATTGTCCGGCTCGAGAAGAGAATACTCGGTCATTGCTGCGTGGATCATGCCGACCTGTGGTCCGTTACTGTGCGTGATCACAACCTGATACTTTGCCTCAACGAGATCGGCAATTGCTGCAGCGGCTTTCTTTACGGCAGCCTTCTGCTCCGGAAAGGTGCTGCCAAGGGCGTTATGACCAAGAGCAACCACGATTTTTTTATTGTTCATAATGGGTACCTCCATATGTATTATGTAGTGATAGACAGATATATTTACGAACAAAAAACATCTGCATTGATAACTTTAAGTATATCATAAACGGAATGATAACACAAGAAAAGAGACGATTGCCATACGGTCAACCGCCCCTTCTCTGATTCATTTATAAATTGGGAATATTATAATATGAAAGCATAATTATTCTCTACGGTTCAAAGGTATGTATTATACCTCGAACAGCAGATCGCCGTAGGTTGGTACCGGCCAGTACGTCTTATCGACGATCATCTCCAGCTCATCGATCGGAGCACGGAGTGTCTCCATATCAGCAAATACAACCTCGCGGAAGAACAGAGCCTGTTCCTTGCCCTCTTCCTTAGTATCTGCCTCATCAACTGCCTTTTCAAGGGTAGCCAGTGCCTTCTGTGCAGAAGCAAGGAGAGTAGATGTTTTCTTTAACAGCTCAGTCTGTACAGATACATCAGCATCCGGACATGCAGTCTGAACCTTTGTGATAGAATCTGCAAGGCTTGTTGTATATTTGATAACAGATGGAATGAACTGTTTGCCAGCCATATCAATCATTGTCTTAGCCTCAATGTTGATCGTCTTTGAGTAGTTCTCATAGTTAATCTCTACACGAGACTCAAGCTCTGCCTTTGTCATGACATTCTGTCTCTCAAACAGATTTACGCTCTTGTCTGTTGCAAGATAAGGAATTGCCTCAACCATGGACTTGATGTTTGGAAGACCACGTCTCTCAGCTTCCTCAACCCACTCATTAGAATATCCGTCTCCGTTGAAGATGATACGCTGATGCTCGGTAACGGTTTTCTTGATCAGAGCGTCAACAGCAGAGTCGAAATCGTCTGCCTGATCAAGCTCATCTGCAAAATCCTGAAGGACATCGGCAACCATAGTATTTAATGTAAAGTTTGGTCCGGAGATGGACATGGAAGAACCAAGCATACGGAACTCGAACTTATTACCGGTGAATGCGAATGGAGATGTACGGTTTCTGTCAGTAGCATCCTTTTTCAGTACCGGAAGAACATGAACACCGGTATCAAGCTTCTCCCCCTGGATAGAGGAAGAAACATCACCTCGGATGATCTGCTCAATGATATCCTCAAGCTGCTCGCCAAGGAAGATAGAAATGATAGCAGGCGGTGCCTCGTTTGCTCCGAGTCTGTGGTCGTTTCCGGGGCTGGAAGCAGACAGACGAAGAAGCTCTGCGTTGTCATCAACAGCCTTGATCACAGCGGCAAGTGTCAGAAGGAACAGCTTGTTCTCATGTGGTTTCTTGCCCGGATCCAGAAGGTTGATTCCGGTATCGGTTACGATAGACCAGTTGTCATGCTTACCGGAACCGTTTACACCTGCAAATGGCTTCTCATGAAGCAGACACTCAAGATTATGTCTCTTAGCTACCTTTTTCATCAGCTCCATAACAAGCTGGTTATGATCGGTAGAGATATTAGCAGTTGTAAAGATTGGAGCCATCTCATGCTGAGCCGGAGCAACCTCGTTATGCTGTGTCTTGGAAAGGATTCCAAGCTTCCAGAGCTCAATGTTGAGATCCTTCATGAATGCAGCGATGCGCTCCTTAATGGTACCGAAGTAGTGATCATCAAGCTCCTGACCCTTTGGAGCCGGTGCACCGAAAAGAGTACGACCGGTGAAGATCAGATCCTTACGCTGTAAATATTTATCTCTGTCAACCAGGAAATATTCCTGCTCAGGTCCTACGGAGCAGGATACCTTCTTGACATCATCATATCCGAAAAGCTTTACGATGCGGACAGCCTGTTTGCTGAGCGCTTCCATGGAACGAAGGAGAGGAGTTTTCTTATCAAGTGCCTCACCTGTATATGAACAAAATGCGGTAGGGATGCAGAGTGTAACGCCGGCAGCATCCTCACGCAGGAATGCAGGTGATGTACAATCCCATGCTGTATATCCTCTTGCCTCAAAGGTCGCACGAAGACCACCTGAAGGGAAAGAAGAAGCGTCCGGTTCACCCTTGATCAGCTCCTTGCCGGAAAATTCAAGAACCGGTTTGCTGTCAGATGCAGGACTTAAGAATGAATCATGCTTCTCTGCTGTAATACCGGTCATTGGCTGAAACCAGTGTGTATAATGAGTAGCGCCGTGCTCTAAAGCCCACTCTTTCATGGCATGAGCGACGACGTTTGCGATATCCTGATTGAGATCCTCGCCATTCTCCAATGTTTTCTTCCATGATTTGTAGACGTCCTTAGGCAACTTTTCCTTCATTACCTCATCGTTGAACACGTCTTTACCAAAAACCTGCTCAATTACGTTTTGTTCCATAATTCCTACCATCCTTTCATCATCAACTGACTTTTTATTTTATGAGGCGGTCGGATAATGTGTCAAACCCTGTTGTCGATGACCGTCTCATGGATGCTGGATAAACTGTTTATGTCAGTCTGATTAGTAAAAAAGGGCGCACTCATTACAAGTAATGAGAACACCCTTGTTCCGTTCGTTATCCAACTGCAGATTACTATATCACAAAATAAATCATTTGAAAAGCCCCTTTTTTGATTTTTTTAAATTCTTTGATCACAAATTCCTTGTTGACAAAACATTTTAATAGGTATACTCTAAAAAACGCTGTCTGTAAAAAGCAGTTATATCACAAGTACATAGCGAATATTCGCAGAGAGAAAGAGGTGTTTTTCGATTGAAGTATCTGAAGCAGTTTTCAATCATTCTTTTCATTTCATTATTAGGAGAAATATTACATAGTATTGTTCCACTTCCGATGCCGGCAAGCATTTATGGTCTGGCAATACTGTTTACGGCATTATCGACAGGGATCATACCATTGGAAGAGGTTCGTGAGACCGGTCGTTTTCTGATCGAGGTAATGCCGCTTATGTTTATTCCGGCGGCAGTCGGACTGCTCGGAGCATATCATACATTAATGCCGGTGCTGGTGCCATATGTAGTGATCACGCTTGTGAGTACACTGCTTGTGATGCTGGTGGCAGGCAGGGTAACGCAGGCGATGAAAGGAGAGGAGCAGACCAATGAGTGAGTTTATGCAGAATTCGGTATTCTGGGGTGTAGCGTTGAGCTTTGTGGCATATGGAATTGGAATGCTGCTGCAGAGAAAATTTCATCGGGCAATTTTTAATCCATTATTAATCTCTGTTATTTTGATTATGGTCTTTCTTGGTGTTTCAGGGACAGATTACAGAAAGTATCAAGAGGGGGCGAATGTGATCAGCTATTTTCTGACACCGGCAACGGTCTGCCTTGCGATTCCTCTTTATGAGCAGATTGAGCTTTTGAAAAAGAACTTCCGTGCGATCATGGTGGGGATACTTTCGGGGGTATTGACAAGTCTTTGCAGTGTGCTTGCCATGTCTGTTTTCTTTGGACTGAATCACAAGGAGTATGCGACGCTCCTGCCAAAATCGATCACAACAGCGATCGGGATGGGCGTTTCGGAGGAGCTTGGCGGTTATGTGACACTTACTGTGGCAATCATAATTATTACCGGTATTCTTGGAAGTGTTCTGGCGGAGACGGCGTGCAGGATCTTTAAAATCACGGAGCCGGTTGCAAGAGGTGTTGCGATCGGAACGGCATCGCATGCGATCGGTACCTCCAAGGCAATGGAAATGGGAGAGACGGAAGGGGCGATTTCCGGCTTGTCGATTGCGGTTGCAGGTCTTTTGACGGTTGTGGGAGCGTCCGTATTTTCCTGCTTTTTATAAAGAAAGGATGTACCGCCTCGCTATTGCTTTTTGAGGGCGAATCGTTTATCATAAGAAAGAGTGTGTGTAACCGATATACATCGAATGTCAGCAAAAGTGTAGAAATGAGGAGTGCTTATGGAGAAGAAGCAGACAAAAAATATAGATATATCTGTACAGGAGCCGGAGGAAATCTTTCATCCGGATTATGTGGCATCACAACAAAAGAAAAAGAAACGTTATTTTAACTATTTTATTATTTGCTATAATATCTATTTTGTTTGTAATATCTTGTTTTAGTCCAATTACTTATTCTGGTGGTTCTGGAGAATTGTACGTAATAGGAGGAGATGCTG
>ERZ791740.1600-NODE-1600-length-11805-cov-3.232085_pt1 | contig 11805 bp, 9 predicted proteins | sample MGYA00510041_ERZ791740 | MGnify/ENA primary metagenome ERZ791740 (study PRJEB30046, sample SAMN00791959) | human gut metagenome | study: EMG produced TPA metagenomics assembly of the A metagenome-wide association study of gut microbiota in type 2...
TAGAGTGGGCGGGCGTAGATCCGGAAAATGGAGATCCGCTGTGGTATAAGGATGAGGTGGATGCAAATAAGAATCCGACCGGAAAACGTGTGACAACAAACGATTACGATTCGGCTGACTATTATTACATCAATAAATCGTCTCTCCCGAAGGTGTATGGTGGATTTAATACCTCTCTTTCCTGGAAAGGATTTGATCTTTCTGCCATCTTTGCTTACAGTATCGGTGGATATATCTACAATCGTGATATAACAATGATTCTGCACAACGGAAGTCTGGAAGGACGTGACTGGTCGACAGAGATTCTAAAAAGATGGACTCCCGACAATCGCTATACAGATGTCCCGGCCTTGAGTACTACTTCTAATAACTGGAACTCGGCTTCCACTCGCTTCTTGCAGAATAATTCGTATATGCGATTGAAAAACCTGACGCTTTCCTATAACTTACCCAAACAATGGATTAGTAAGTTATCATTGAGCAGTGTGCAGGTATATGTACAAGGAGATAATCTGTTTACCATTCACCGGAATCAGGGACTAGACCCTGAACAGGGAATTACCGGTATTACTTATTATCGTTATCCGGCTATGCGAACGATCTCCGGAGGTATTAACGTTTCTTTCTAAATTCAGACTAAATTATGAGAAAAATAAAAATTCAATCCATTCTTGCGGCAGTTGCCGGACTTTTCCTGGCAACGAGTTGTAGCAGCAGTTTTTTGGATACGGACCCCACAGATGCGGTAAGTTCGGATAAGGTATCTGTACCCGAAAATGCGGAGGCACTTGTGAATGGTGCCTGGTATAATCTGTTTGATTATTCAAGTACCTATGCCAATATCGGTTATCGGGCACTTCAGTGTCTGGATGATATGATGGCAAGTGATGTTGTTTCCCGTCCGAAATATGGTTTTAATTCTTCGTATCAGTTTAATGATATAGCGCAATCCTCAAATGGTAGAACAGAGTTTGCCTGGTATCTGATATATAAAACGATAGATAATTGTAACACTGCCATTTCTATCAAGGGGGATTCGGAAGAACTCCGTCAGGCACAGGGACAAGCATTGGCATTACGCGCCTTTTGTTATTTGCACCTGGTACAGCATTATCAATTCACCTACTTGAAAGATAAAGATGCTCCGTGTGTTCCTATATATACCGAACCTAGCAATAGTTCCACTGTACCGAAAGGAAAATCAACAGTGGCACAGGTTTATCAGCTTATTTTCGACGACCTCACTCTGGCGAAGGACTATTTGAAAAACTATGTCCGCAGCGGTGATAATCAAAAGTTCAAACCAAATGTAGCAGTAGTCAACGGTCTTTTGGCTCGCGCTTACTTGCTGACAGGACAGTGGGAAGAAGCTGCGAAAGCTGCTGAAGCAGCACGTGCAGGATATACGTTGATGACAACTACAGCCGAGTACGAAGGTTTTAATAATATTTCCAATAAAGAATGGATATGGGGATTTCCTCAAATTCCTTCCCAATCGGATGCCAGCTATAATTTCTATTATTTGGATGCAACATACGTAGGAGCATATAGCAGCTTTATGGCTGATCCCCATCTGAAAGATACATTTACCGAAGGTGATATTCGTTTACCTTTGTTTCAGTGGATGCGTGAAGGATATTTGGGATATAAGAAATTTCACATGCGTGCAGATGATACGGCTGATTTGGTCTTGATGCGTGCTGCTGAAATGTATTTGATAGAAGCGGAGGCGAAAGTTCGTGACGGCGTAGCGTTGGCACAGGCTGTAGCTCCATTGAATACATTGCGTAATACCCGTGGAGTAGGGGATTATGAGGTGACAGGAAAATCACAGGAAGATGTAATCAATGAGATTCTGATGGAACGTCGCCGTGAACTTTGGGGAGAAGGATTTGGTATTACCGATATACTTCGTACACAAAAGGCAGTAGAACGTGCTGCTTTATCGGATGAGATGCAGAAGACTGAAGTCGATTGCTGGCAGGAGGGTGGTAGCTTTGAAAAACGAAATCCTCTGGGACATTGGTTCCTTAACTTCCCGAACGGTAAACCGTTTACAGTAAATAGCACCTATTATTTATATGCTATTCCACAGAAAGAAATTAACGCTAACCCTAACATATAAATAGCTCTCTTAATTTTTTGACTTTGACCTTAACTTGTAGACCGGTATACGTCGTGACGATGCATACCGGTCGTTTTCTTTGGAAAAGAGGGAGCGCAAAATGTGACACACCCTATTTTATTTAATCTAATCTTATTCTATTTTTTTCTTCTTCAAATTAGGTAAAAAGAATGTGACCAATCCTAGTAGCGGCATATAAGCACAGATATTATATACATATTCAATACTCGTTTTATCCGCTAAATTACCGAGTACAGCAGATGCTACACCAGCCACCCCGAATGCAAATCCAAAGAATAACCCTGATATTAATCCGAGCTTGGTAGGAAGCAATTCCTGTGCATAAAGCAATATGGCGGGAAAAGCGGAAGAAAGCATCAATCCCACACAGAAGCTAAGGATAATAGTCCACATCAAATTAGCATGTGGCATTAGTAAACTGAATGGGGCAGCTCCTAAAATAGAAGCCCAAATCACATACTTCCGACCGATACGGTCACCGACAGGTCCGCCGATTAATGTTCCGATAGCAGTAGCTACCAGAAAGATAAATAAATATAGCTGCGAATCTTGTACACTTACATTGAATTTATGAATCAAATAGAAAGTATAATAACTCGTGAGACTTGCCATATAGATATATTTGGAGAAAATCAGAATCAGCAATATCGCGATTGAAAGGGCTGTCTTATCCATAGGCAAAGGAAGATGAACAGGTTTTCTGACACTGACGGTCTGTGCTTTCATCCGGTTTAGATATGATTTATACCATTTGCAAATTGGGTACATCACTCCGATAGCAGCTAAAGCCACAAATGCAAATACGATGAGATGTTGTCTGCCATAAGGAGCCACCAATAGAGCAACCAGTAAAGGACCTAATGAACCTCCGAAGTTGCCACCTACCTGAAAGAGTGATTGTGCCAGTCCACGTTTTCCGCCGGAGGCAAGGAACGTGATACGGGAGGCTTCCGGATGCAGTACGGAAGAGCCAATTCCGATTAAGAATACGGAGGCTAATATCCAGTATAGATTATCAGAGAATGCTAAGTTTATCAAACCAATCAGTGTAAAGCTCATTCCGATAGGCAATGACCATGCGACGGGATGCTTATCAAAGAAAATTCCGGTAATCGGTTGAAAAACTGAAGCGGAAAGTTGATAAACTAGTGTGATAAGTCCGATTTGCGCGAAACTAAGTCCTAAATCATCTTTAAATAAAGGATAAGATGCTGATAGCACCGACTGTAAAAGATCGTTGAGGCAATGCGAAAGACTCAATGCAATCAAAATGGAAAATGTAATTTTTCCTACGGGTTGTTCCTGATTCTGTACCATAATACCTATTTACTATTGAAGTGTTCCTGAAAAATCGGCTGCAAAGGTACGGAAACTTCCCGTTTCTCAATATATATTTGCTGTGATTAATTCAATATGATAGGAATAAAGCTCTAAGACTAAGGATTGTAAATTGTCGTTAATTCAGTTTTGAGTGACTGAACTATTCTTCATACCTACTGTTGTTAAATAAAAAAGGAGGATTATATGGGCTTTATATGGTATATCGTTATTGGTATTGTGGCTGGATTCCTCGCAGGTAAAATAATGCGCGGCGGAGGTTTTGGTCTTGTTATAAATTTATTACTTGGTATTCTTGGAGGTGTACTGGGCGGTTGGGTGTTTGCCCTTTTCGGACTGGCAGCTTCAGGACTGATCGGAAGTTTGATAACTTCCACCGTAGGAGCTATCCTTGTATTGTGGATTGCTTCTTTATTCTCGAAATCTAAATAGATATTTATATAATTTATTTTTAATCCTAAAAACAGAACTTGATTATGGAATGTAGACATGGAAATTTCTGGATTGGACTCGGAATTGGGTCAATCCTTGGCGCAGTAGCTTATCGTCTTTCACGTACAGCAAAAGCAAAACAATTAGAAAGTGAAATTTATAATGCTATCCATCGCATAGGTCGTGATGCTGAAATAGCTGCTGCTCATGCTGAAAGAAAAGCAGTGGATCTTGGACTTAAAGCAGTAGAAGCCGGTGCGGAAATTGCTGATAAAGTAGCAGATGAAGCCGATAAAGTGGCTGGAAAAGCAAAAGATAAGTGGGGGAAATAAGAACTCCAAAACGGGTAATCGATTTAAATAGAATCGGTTACCTGTTTTATTTTATATACGTTTAATCTTTTATTTCTAGCCTTATCAGTCACTATTTGAATGATGTGTGCACGAACACATATTGGTGTGTCTTCTCCATTATTTTCACTTCCTTCAAGAATCAAAAGCTATTTTCCCTCTGATTTCTCATCTGATAAATGCTTTTTTCTCTATACTATCTTTACTTTTTCTTATGTTTAACAACATGTATACTTCCTGGTTGTTCTGGTTAACTAGCTGATTATTAATAATATGTTCTTTATTGTATGTTATGTGTGTGCGCACACACTATTGCTTAATTCAATAATTCATTTTACTTTTGTCGATGAAAAACAAGATACTTATCAATAAATGGATAAAGAGTTTTCAAATATTCGGATTGTAGACATTGCTAAGATGGCAGGTGTCTCTGTTGGCACGGTAGATCGTGTAATCCATAATCGTGGTAGGGTATCTGAAGAAAATAGGAAAAAGGTACAGGCGATTCTGGAGATGGTACATTACCAGCCCAATCTGATGGCACGTTCATTGGCGGCCTCCAAAAAGCAATATCATCTTCTAGCGATTACTCCTTCTTTTGTTCAGGGAGAGTATTGGGAAGCTATTTCGGAAGGTATAGATAAAGCTGCGGCGGAAATGGAATCATATAATATCACCATTACCAAACTCTTTTTCGATCAATATAATAACAAGACTTTTGATGATATCATCCGTAATCTGCTGAATGAGAAAGTAGATGGTGTATTGATTGCGACTTTGTTTACGGATTCTGTTATCCGGCTTTCGCAGGAACTTGACAGGAATGAAATACCTTATGTGTATGTTGACTCCAACATTGGAGGGCAACATCAACTGGCTTATTTCGGAACGGAGTCTTATGATGCCGGAGTGATTGCTGCCAGATTGTTGATGGACCGGCTTTCTTCGTCTTCCGATATATTGATGGCGCGAATTATTCATAGTGGGAAGAATGACTCTAATCAGGGAAAGAACAGGCGCGAAGGTTTCTGTCATTATCTCACTGAAACAGCGTTTAACGGAAATCTGCATGAAGTAGAGCTGAAAATAAATGATTCAGTGTATAACTTCATGAAGCTGGATGAAATATTTGAAGCTAATCCGAATATAAATGGGGCTGTTATTTTTAATTCAACTTGCTATATTTTAGGGAATTACCTGAAAGCGAGAGGAATGCAGTCTGTCAAACTGGTTGGTTATGACCTTATCGGGAGAAATACACAGTTGCTTTCCGAAGGTGTGATAACCGCATTGATTGCGCAGCGTCCGGAGCGTCAGGGATATGATGGTATTAAATCATTGTGTAATCATCTGTTGTTCAAACAGGGCAGTGAAAAGGTTAATTTGATGCCTATCGATATTCTTCTCAAAGAGAATCTGAAATATTATCTGAACAATAAATTATAAACATATAAATTTGTAAGAACCATGAATGAATTATTTAACGTAAAAGGCAAAGTAGTTGTTATCACCGGCGGAGCTGGTATTTTAGGTAAAGGTATTGCTGCGTATCTCGCAAAGGAAGGTGCAAAAGTAGTTGTGCTCGACAGAAGTGAAGAAGCAGGAAAAGCATTGGTAGACAGTATCAAAGCCGAAGGAAATGAAGCCATGTTCCTTTACACGGATGTGATGGATAAAGAAGTGTTGGAAGGCAACAAAGTGGAAATTATGAAAGCTTATGGCCGTATTGATGTTTTGTTGAACGCTGCTGGAGGTAACATGGCAGGTGCAACTATCGCTCCGGATAAAACTTTTTTCGATTTACAGATTGACGCATTTAAGAAAGTGGTGGATTTGAACCTTTTCGGTACAGTATTGCCTACGATGGTATTTGCTGAAATTATGGTGGAACAGAAGAAAGGTTCTATTGTAAACTTTTGCTCTGAATCAGCTCTTCGTCCATTGACTCGTGTCGTTGGTTATGGTGCAGCTAAAGCCGCTATTGCTAACTTTACTAAATATATGGCTGGCGAACTGGCATTGAAATTCGGTAACGGTCTGCGTGTAAATGCGATCGCTCCGGGATTCTTCCTGACCGATCAGAACCGTGCGTTATTGACTAATCCGGATGGCTCTCTGACTGATCGTTCAAAAACAATTCTCGCTCATACTCCATTCAACCGTTTCGGTGAACCGGAAGATCTTTATGGAACCATCCATTATTTGATTAGCGATGCTTCCAACTTCGTAACAGGTACAGTAGCTGTAATCGATGGTGGATTTGATGCATTCTCAATTTAATAAATGGAGAATTGAGAATTAAAAATTGAGAATTGGCTGCGTAGCATCCGTATGCCGACTCTCAACTTTTAATTTTCAACTTTGATTTCTTAATTCTCAATTTTCAATTCTTAATTTAATAACAATATGTATTTATGTGAACAAACTTGGCGCTGGTATGGTCCTAACGACCCCGTTAGCTTGTGGGATATTAAGCAGGCAGGCGCTACCGGTATAGTAAATGCTCTTCATCACATTCCGAATGGTGAAGTGTGGACAGTAGAAGAGATCATGAAACGTAAACAAATGATTGAAGAAGTAGGTCTGACATGGTCTGTGGTAGAAAGTGTACCTGTACACGAGCATATCAAAACACAGACGGGCGACTTTATGAAATACATCGAAAACTATAAGGAAAGTATCCGTAATCTGGCGAAGTGTGGCGTGATGGTAGTTACTTATAACTTCATGCCTGTATTGGACTGGACCCGCACAGATCTTGCCTATACAATGCCGGACGGCTCTAAAGCACTCCGCTTTGAAAAAGCAGCTTTTGTAGCTTTCGATCTTTTCATCTTGAAACGTCCGAATGCTGAAAAAGACTATACTCCGGAAGAAATAGCTAAAGCGAAAGCTCGTTTTGAGCAGATGAGCGAAGACGACAAGAAATTGTTGGTTCGTAATATGATTGCCGGACTTCCGGGTTCGGAAGAAAGTTTCACGGTAGAACAATTTCAGCAAGCATTAGATCGTTATGACGATATTGATGCAGAGAAGCTTCGTTCCAACCTGATTTTTTTCTTAAAAGAAATTGCTCCTGTTGCCGATGAAGTAGGAGTGAAACTGGTGATTCATCCGGATGATCCTCCTTATACCATCTTAGGTTTGCCTCGTATTTTGAGTACGGAAGAGGATTTCAAGAAATTGATTGAAGCCGTACCTAACGAATCTAATGGCCTCTGCTTGTGTACAGGCTCTTTTGGTGTGCGTGCCGACAATGATCTTGCAGGTATGATGGAACGTTTTGGCGACCGTGTGAACTTCGTACACTTGCGCAGTACACAACGTGACGAGGAAGGAAACTTCTACGAAGCTAATCACTTGGAAGGAAATGTAGACATGTACAACGTAATGAAGAGCCTTATTCTTCTACAACAGCGTCGTAAATGCTCTATCGCTATGCGTCCCGACCACGGACATCAAATGATTGATGACTTGAAAAAGAAAACGAATCCGGGATATTCCTGCTTAGGCCGTCTTCGCGGATTGGCAGAACTTCGCGGCTTGGAAATGGGTATCGCTAAGTCTATCCTTTAGTTGAAGTTTTAATTAGCACTTTATTATAAAAACACTATGACTATTATTGAACGTGATAATAGTTGTGGTGTTTTTTTTATTTATTCTTTTTCACTTGTTGAGGGATAAGTGAGGCGAATAAGTCTCCAACATGCGTATCTTTATCGGCTTTTTTTGCTTTCTTCGGTTTGGGAGGATCGGGGATAATAAGCAAAGCTATTTGTGCACAAGCTTCTGCGTCAGCAAGTGCGTGGTGGTGATTCTCTAAATTATATCCGCACCGTTCTGCTACCGTATGCAATTGATGATTGGGCAGATCTTTTCCGAAAACTTTTCTGGAAGTACGGCAGGTACAATAAAATTTGTAATTAGGATAAGTCATGTCATACAATTCGTGAACTGCCCGAAGACAACCTTCATCAAAAGGACTATTGTGTGCAACAAGTGGCAATCCATCTATCAACGGTTTGATTTCAGCCCATACATCAGGAAAATCTTCGGCTTCCATCGTATCGTCGTAAGTTAATCCGTGGATAGCCGTTGTCCATTGCGTATAATAATTAGGAGCAGGACGAATGAGGCGATAGATTTTATTCACGATCTTACCGTCTTTTACAATGACAACACCTACACTACAAACACTTGTACGTTTACCATTGGCTGTTTCAAAGTCGATGGCTGCAAAGTTCCTCATTTATTTCCTTGTTTTAGAGAAACAAAGATAATACAAAAAAGGGTCATGCAAAATATAGAAATAGGATTGATAACCAGGAAATTTATTGATTTTAATGAAAATGAATGTTTTTAATGGATGTTTTCATTGAAACACCTTTCTTGTTGTGAAAATTATGCTATTTTTGCCAAACATAAACAAAAAAGCATGAACAAAACCTACTTCAAATATAAATACGTTTTAATATTCATTCTTTCATTGATTGTTTTTATAGGTGGACTAAATTACAAACACTGGTATGTTACTGACAATTTGATGGTAAAGCGTATTTCCCTGATTTACTCCATATCTAAAGATGATATTGGCAACAGAAATATAGAAAAGTTGTTGTATCAGGAGTTTCAGAAACAAGGGATAGAGGTAACGTTTGATAAGTTTTATTTTGATTGTAGCAAATATGATGAGAAAGAGCGGATAGAACATGTAAGGGAATATCTTGAATTTCTAGAAAGTAAATCGACAGACCTTATTCTGACCGTTGGTGATCAGGCAACTAATTCTTTATTATCTACCCGTCACCGGTTATTATCTTCTATTCCCGTGGTAGCTTGTAATGTGCATTTTCCTAATGAAGAACTGATAGAAGAATATGATTCGCAGAAAGTTTATGTATTGCGTGATAGTCCCGATCTGAAACGTAATATCGACTTTATAAAAACATTGTATCCCTATAATGATATGGAGATTATTTATAATATAGATCTGACCTTTCTTGGACATAAATCTTTCGATAGCCTTTCCCGAGTGGTTGACAGGAAGAATGTGAGAGTTTTGGGCTATCAAAAAGCATTTGTGCAAGAGTGTGATTATAAGCATTTGACGGAGATGATTGAATATTTTAATCTGACCCCCGGTTTGATAAATGATAATGTTAACAAGAATGGTCTGACAATAAGTCTTTGCCCCTTTCGTTATATAAAAGGATCTTCTTTGTTAGTAATGTTGAAACAATCAAAGAGAAGACAACAAAATCAAGCGTTTTTACTGGATAAATTAGATATGCTGGCAATTCCGATAGTAACAGCTTTAAATATTCCTTCTTTTAGTTGTATTCGTGAAGGTTTCGGTGAAAATGCTAAGATTGTCGGTGGTTATATGGCTACAGAGGGTATTACGGCGAAGGCTGCCGCTAGCCTTGCTACACGTTTGTTAAAGAAAGAAAAAATAGGAATGCCTAAAATAAGAGATTTAGAAAAAGAGTATGTACTGGACTGGACATATGTTTCTGAATATGCGGGTGATATTAGTAATGTTCCGCAAAATGTCCGTATAATCAACTATCCGTTTTACGATCGTTATCGAAAAGAACTTTATTTGTTGGGTGGGTTGTTTGTTTTCTCTTTTATTTTGGTAACCATTAGTTTGTTACGTACACATCGCCGTTCGTTGATGGAGCGTAAGAATCTTCAAATGCTGGAAGAAGCGCACAAACGATTGACTCTTTCTATGAATGGCGGGAAAATTTCACTTTGGAATATTCAGGAAGGTGTTCTTGAATTTGATGATAATTATGTACGATTGGTTGGCATGGAACAACGGAGATTTATAAAAGAGGATATTATGAGATATACCCATCCTGATGATGTACAATTGCTTAGCTCATTCTACGAAACATTATATCAGTCTCCCAGTATGCAAATACAACGAATACGTTTTTGTTTTGGAGGGAAAGAGGCAGATTATCAATGGTATGAACTTCGATGCAGTACCTTGAAAGATGCCCAGGGGGAGATTATGTTGGCAGGCATTATGCAGAATATTCAAAACTTGGTAGAGCATGAACAACAGTTGATTCTAGCGAAACAGATAGCAGAAAAAGCAGAGCTGAAACAGTCGTTTCTAAATAATATGAGTCATGAAATCCGTACACCGCTCAATGCTATCGTAGGTTTCACAAATTTATTAATAGGTGAGGGGGCTGATGAAATAGAACCGGAAGAGAAAGCTGCCATGATTGAAATAGTCAATAATAATAATGAGTTGCTTTTGAAACTGGTGAATGACGTATTAGAGATATCTCGTTTAGATTCAGGCAACTTATCCTTTGATATAAAGGAACATAACATTACGAAAATAATAAAGGAGATTTATGTCACTTACCAAACATTGATTCAGCCTTCATTATGCTTTATCCTTGAACTTGATGAAACAGTTTCCTTACCCGTTAACATCGACTGCTTCCGTTTTACTCAAGTCATCTCTAATTTTCTGAATAATGCAAATAAATTTACCAAAGAAGGAACTATTACTTTGGGGTGCAAAATATATAAAGAGCATCAGGAAGTTTGCGTTTACGTAAAAGATACTGGCAAAGGGATTGACGATAAAGAACTAATGATGATTTTTGATCGCTTTTACAAGACTGATGAATTTGAGCAGGGGAGTGGTTTGGGACTTTCCATTTGTCAGATGATTATCGATCGCTTAGGAGGGACGATTGGAGTTGAATCAGAGGAAAACAAAGGTTCTACTTTCTGGTTTACGCTGCCTTATCGGCAAGAATAGGATTGTATCTGTCTTCTTATCCTTTATGATTGTTTGTTTTATGTATTGCAGACTTCCAAGACTTTGGTCAGCTTATTACGATGAGACAATATTCTCACCACAATGAGAAAAAATTCTCAATGCAATGAGAAAAGATTCTCACTGCGATGAGAAAAAGTTCTCACTGTGGTGAGAAATAATTCTCATCATGATGAGAATGGTTGAGAATTTATGATCTGTATCAGCTTGTACTATAGATAAATACAGATTTACTATTTTCTGTTTTATAGCTTTAATTGATAGAGCAAAAAAGAACTTTACCTAAAAAGAGACCGTTTTTCTCTATTTAGTTGAAGGATGGTATAGATTTAATAGGTACGAATCCAATTTATTGGAAGGAGTCACTTATATTAAGGAAACAGTAAAGGAAGCAGCAATGGCAGATAATCTTTTAAATCGATGCGTAATTGTTTGAGTGCTTGCTGAATACGATAATCTACAGTCTTTGGAGACACTTCCAATGTTTCTGCAATTTCTTTGTAGCTCATATCCCGGAAACGATGCATAACAAATGCTTGCCGATAACTTTCCGGTAATGCAGTAACCGCCTCTTCAATACGCTTGGTTAGCTCTTTAATTTGATAGAAGTCCATATCCTGTATCATCTCTTGCATTTCTTCATAGAAACGCGTATCAGCACGTTTGATGGCATCAATGTGTGCAAGCTTATTTAAAGCCTTGTGATGTACCATTTTAAAGAGATAAGA
>ERZ791740.1621-NODE-1621-length-11713-cov-3.440127_pt1 | contig 11713 bp, 6 predicted proteins | sample MGYA00510041_ERZ791740 | MGnify/ENA primary metagenome ERZ791740 (study PRJEB30046, sample SAMN00791959) | human gut metagenome | study: EMG produced TPA metagenomics assembly of the A metagenome-wide association study of gut microbiota in type 2...
AGCACCTCGCCGACCGTCCGCTTTTCAAAGTAGGCCAGCGGCAGGCGGTTGATCTTTTCGCTGATCTGGCGGCGGAAATCATAGCAGACCTTCTGGGAAAGGCCGGTCATCAGCCAGCCCTGAATGAAGCTGAATGCCGCAGAGCAGAGGTACATGGCCAGCAGGATGAGCAGGATCTTGCCGATGTAGGCAAAGTCGATGCTGCCGATCCCCCGCAGCTTGGCGATCCAGCCGGTGGCAAGGGCCGTGGTGGCCTTGGCCAGAATTTTAGGGCCTGCGATATTGAAAATGGTGGAAAGGATGGCAAAGACCATCACAACGATGAGGGAGAGCTTATACTGGCGCAATGCGCTGAGGAGCTGCCGCAGAGTGCCCTTGAAATCCTTGGCGCGCTCGGTGGTCTGTTTTCCGGGTCTCGGCATATCACTCATCCTCCTTTCCGGTGTTCAGATCTTGCAGGTTGAGCTCCTTCTGGCTCAGCTGGCTCCTGGCGATCTCCTGATATTCAGGGCAGGTGGCCATGAGCTGCGCGTGAGTACCCTTGCCCACCAGCCTGCCGTCGTCCAGCACCAGGATCTGATTGGCGTGGAGGACGGTGGAAATGCGCTGTGCCACGATGATCACGGTGGCATTGTCGGTCTCTTCCTTCAGCGCACGGCGCAGGGTGACATCCGTCTTGTAGTCAAGGGCAGAGAAGCTGTCGTCGAACAGATAGATCTTCGGATCCTTGGCAATGGCGCGGGCGATGGAGAGCCGCTGCTTCTGGCCGCCGGATACATTGGAGCCGCCCTGTGCAATGGGGCTTGCATAGCCCTCGGGCTTTGCGTCGATGAACTCGGTGGCCTGTGCGATGGAAGCCGCCTTCTTCATGCCCGCATCGGTGATCTGTGCACCGCCGAATTTCAGGTTGCTCTCGATGGTGCCGCTGAACAGAACGCCCTTCTGGGGCACATAGCCCAAAAGGCTGTGGAGCTGCTCCTGCGGCATCTCCCGCACATCGATGCCATCAATGGTCACGCGGCCGCCGGTGACATCATAAAAGCGGGGGATGAGGTTGAGCAGGCTGGATTTGCCGCAGCCGGTGGAGCCGATGATGGCTGTGGTCTCGCCGGGGTTTGCGGTAAAGCTGATGTGCTCCAGCGCGTCGCTGTCGGCACCGGGGAAGCGGAAGCTGACATCCTCGAACCGGACCACGCCATCCCAGTCCTTCTTTTCAAGGGCGGGCTTTGCGGCGGCAGCGTCGGGATCATGGATGGAAGCCTTGGTGCGGCAGACCTCGTCAATGCGGTCGGCGGCCACACCGGCACGAGGAAGCATCACGGCCACCATGGCCAGCATCAGGAAAGACATGACGATCTGCATGGTGTAGGTGATGAATGCGATCATCTCGCCCACCTGCATGGTGCCGTTGTCCATGGCCTTGCCGCCGAACCAGACGATGAGCAGGCTGGTGCCGTTCATGATGAGGGTCATAAAGGGCATCATGGCAACCATGGCGCGGTTGGTGAACAGCTGGGTGCTCATCAGGTCTTTGTTGGCCTTGTCGAAGCGCTCCTCCTCAAACTTTTCACGGCTGAAGGCACGCACCGGCATGATGCCGGTCAGAATCTCGCGGCTGACGAGGTTCAACCGGTCCACCAGCTTCTGCATGATCTTGAACTTGGGCATGGCCACACTCATCAGGAAGAGGATGAGCAGCAGCAGAACGGCCACATCCAGCACGATGATCCAGGAAAGGCCGGTGCTGCTGTTCAGCACATGCAGCACGCCGCCAATGCCCAGAATGGGCGCATAGGCCACCATGCGCAGCAGCATGACGCAGACGAACTGCACCTGCTGGATGTCGTTGGTGGTGCGGGTGATGAGGGACGCGGTGGAGAAGTTCTCGATCTCCGCATTGGAGAAGTGGATGACGCTGGAGAAGGTCTCGCGGCGCAGGTCGCGGCCGATGGCGGCGGACACCCGGGAGGCCAGGAAGCCCACCGCGATGGACACGGCCACCATCAGCAGGGTCAGGGCCAGCATCTGGCCGCCTACCTTATATAAATAGTGCATCTGCACATCGTGGGCAATGCCCTGGGCCTCGTATTCCAGCCCCACCAGCAGCAGAGCCTGGCTCTTCAGGTTCTCCACCACGGTGTCGTCCAGCTGGCCGATGGCACCGGTCAGCTGCTGCTGCACGGCGTCCCGGCGGAAGCCGGGCATCTGGCTCATGGCGGCAAACTGGCCGCACACGGTGTCCAGATCCTCCGCCGTGGGGGCCACAGTCTCGGTTTCCGTGTCAGGATTGCGGTCGGCACCGGAGGCCTGCAGGTCCGCAAGGCCGGTCATGCCCATGCCGGTCTGCCCGGCGGGGGTGTTGGCTGCCTGGGCGGCCGCCAGATACAGTACGATGTCCGGCGTGGTCACGGCATCTTCCAGCGCAGTGCGCTCGTCGGCGGTCAGGTCGGTGCGCAGGCGCAGCACATCGCCGTCGGCGGTGTAGGCGTTCTGGAAGGCAGCGGCGTCCTCCTCGCGCATCAGCAGCGAGAGGGCATCCAGCGTGCTCTGCCGCACGGTGTCGGGCAGGGGGCTTTCGATGCCGCCCTGCTGGATGCCGGTGTCCACGATCTTGCTGGTGTAGTCCGGCAGCGACAGATCGCAGTAGGCCTGCACGAACAGCAGTGCGAACACCACGAGGCAGACGGCCCAGTGACGGGCCAGCTGCTTAAAGATCTTTGTCATGGTTTGGTTCTCCCTTCGGTTTGGTGGTACGCGCAGCATTTTCCGCAAGAATGGCTTCCATCAGCGCGCCGCGCAGCGCTTCCATCTGGGCCAGCTGTTCCGGTTCCAGCCGGGCCATGACACAGGAAAAGTAGTCCCCAAGAGCAGCCTCGCACTGTCGGCAGGCCTCGTATCCCTTGGGCGTGAAACGCACCAGCGTCTTGCGGCGGTCGGCAGGGTCGGCAAAGCGTTCTACAAGGCCGTCCTGCTCCATCTGCCGCACCGTGCGGGAAATGGCAGGAAGCGGTTGATGAAGCTCCTGAACAAGATCGGAGATATAAACGGAACCGTCCTGTCCATGGAGCCGAATGCAGCCCAGCAGCCCTTCCAGCATGGGGAAGTGGCGCTTGGGGCAGTCGGCCAGAGCGGCCTTCATGCCGGCCTTGGATGCTTTGCTCAGCCGGTGGATGTAGCGGCAAAGCCCACGGAAACTCAACGTAGATTCCTCAGACACGCGATCTCTCCTCTCAAAAATTGCTTAACAGCTGTTAACTGTTAACGCTTGACAATAATAGTCTTTTGCAGGCCGGATTGCAACCCCCTGCAGGGATTGTTTCACAAAAGTTCACAAACGTTTGTGTCTCGCATACACATAAAGCAAAGGAGGCATCGGGCATGGAACAGCGTTTGTGGATGATCCTGCAATTGTTCGGCGGGGCGGCACTTTTCTTATACAGTATGGACACCCTCACGGACGCTTTGCAGCAGGCGGCGGGGGACACCCTGCGGCAGGCCCTTGCCCGGCTCACGGCCCACCCGCTGGCCGGGGTGCTCACGGGGGCGGCGGTCACGGCGGTGGTGCAGAGCAGCTCGGCGGTCACGGTGCTGGTGCTGGGCCTTGTGGGGGCCGGGCTGCTGACCCTGCAGCGGGCCGTGCCGGTGGTGTTCGGAGCCAACATCGGCACCACGGTCACCGCGCAATTGCTGGCCTTCCGGCTGGAGGATGCCCGGTATCTGCTGCTGGTGGCGGGGCTGCTGCTCTGGTTCGCGGGGCGCGGGCGTCTGCACGCAGCCGGGCAGGCGCTGTTTGCGTTCGGCCTGCTGTTTGAGGGCATCGCGGTCATGGCCGAGGCCATGGAGCCGTTGGCAGCAGGGCCGGTGTTCCGGCAGTGGATGGCCCAGGTGCGGCACCGCCCGGGCCTGGGCCTGCTGGCAGGGCTGGGCATGACCCTTGCCGTGCAGAGCAGCTCCGCCACCATTGCGGTGCTGCAGCAGGCGGCCGCCCGCCCCGGGCCGGACGGCGGGTGCCTGCTGGGCCTTGCGGGGGCCATCCCGGTGCTGTTGGGGGACAACATCGGCACCACCGTCACGGCGGTGCTGGCATCGGTGGGGCAGAGCCGGGACGCCAAACGTCTGGCGGCGGCCCACGCCCTGTTCAACCTGTCCGGGGCGGCGGTGTGCTGGCTGCTGCTGCCCCAGTTCACCGCGCTGGTGCGGCTGGTCTCACCCCACGGGCCGGAGAGCGCCGTGCTGGCCCGGCAGATCGCCAACGCCCACACCCTGTTCAATCTGGGCTGCACGGTGCTGTGGCTGCCCCTGACCCCCTGCATGGTGCGCATCGTGTGCATTCTATTGCCGGAAAAGCACGCCCCTGAGTTGAAATGAACGCCTTAAAATGGTATAATGACAGTGTATCGAACAATTTTGTGACGCTTTTGTTGCACAAACGATCAACTGACCCTTCTGTGGGCCTGCAGCGGTGTGCGGCTGCCAGGGCACAGAGCGAACCAAGAGGACGTGTTTACTATGAAGGATATCATCAACGGGTTGATCGAGCGGTTCCGCAGGCAGCATGTACAGGCCCGGCGCTATGTGGCCATGATGCTGGTGCTGGCCCTGCTCACCACCCTGTTCGTCAACTGGCAGCTCCATGGGGTGGGCATCACCATGACTGCCGACTACCACTGCGGCTACGAGGAGCACCAGCACACGGCGGCCTGCTACGAAAAAGTGCTCACCTGCGGTTACGAGGAGGGCGAGCCGGAAACGCCCGTCACCTCTTCGGACAGCAGCGCCGATCTGGTGTCCGCCTACAGCGCGGAAGAGCCGGAAGAGCCGGTGCAGACCGAGCCGGAGACCATCTGGGTGCCCCATGAGCACACCGATGCCTGCTACGAGGAGCACCGGGTGCTGACCTGCTATCAGGAAGAGCACGAGCACACCGACGACTGCTTTGACGAGTACGGTGCGCTCATCTGCGGCGAGTTCGAGCATATCCACGACGACAGCTGCTACACCACCGAGTATGAGCTGGTGTGCGGCCTGGACGAAGGCGAACTGGTGGAGGAGCCCAACCCCGCCTATCAGGAAATGCCTGCCAGCCGCCCCGTGGTGGACTTGCCCCCTGAGCCGGCCGAGACCACCCCGGACGAGCCGGTGCTGCATCACCACACCGACGCCTGCTACACCGAGGAGCTGGTGTGCACCATCCCGGAGCACCACCACACCGTGGAGTGCCTGGCCGATACCCAGGCCGACGTGGAGACTGCCGAGGAATGGCAGGCCGCGGCCAACGTGGCCCTGAACGGCAACTGGGCCGAGGACCTGCTCACCGTGGCAAAGTCTCAGCTGGACTACCAGCAGAGCGACAAGAACTTCAAGCTGGATGTGGAGGACCAGCAGGTGCTGCGCGGCTACTCCCGCTATGGTGCCTGGTACGGCAACCCCTACGGCGCCTGGGACGTGATGTTCCTGTCCTACTGCCTGCACTTTGCGGGTGTGCCCCAGACGGTGGTGCCCCAGCGTGCGGGCGTGATGGCCCTGCACAGTGACCTGCGCGGCTCCCAGTGGCTCACCGACGCCGACGGCTCCACCGCAAGGCCCGGCGATATCGTCATCTACAACACCCTCACCACCGAGCAGGTGGCCGTGGACGAGAGCTCCTATGGCATCGCCCTGCTGGACCTGGACGAGGACCCCGACACCGCCGCCCAGCTCACGGCTTCCGAGCCGCAGGTGGACACCCGCACCGTGACCACCGAGACGGTGGGCGTCGTGTCCGCCGTGGACCCCGACGCCGGGACCCTGACCGTGATCTCCGGCAACGTGGACGGCAAGGTGGCCGAGGTGCCCGCTGCCATGTCCGACGTGACCAGTGTCATCTCGGTGACCGGCGCCTATGCCGCCGAGACCACCGCTGTGGCCCCGGAGGACCCGGCAGGCTCCCAGGAGGAGCTGGACGGCAGCTATGCGCTGCTGGAAGATGAGGATGGCTTTGGGGCCACGGTGGAATGGGTCGGCGAGGCCCGGCAGCAGGACCCCGATGCCCCGGCCCTGCTGGCAGAAACTGCCGATACGGAGGTGAACCTGGACCCCGCCTGGATCACTAAGACAGAGTTCGAGAAGGAGGTCAATGGCTCCTGGGAGCCCCTGGTGGGGAATGAAGTGGAAAGCGGTACCAACGTGCAGGTCACCGTGACCTACAAGCTGCCTGCGAGCACCCTGAAGCCGGACCGGCGGACTCTGTGCTACCAGCTGCCTGAGGCCATGAAGCCCAAGCAGCCCACCTCCGGCAAGATCCTGGACGAGACCGACAACAACAAGGTCATTGGCACCTATACCATCGACACCAACGGCCTGGCAAAGCTGACCTTTGACAAAAGTGAGAAGTTCACCGGTTTGGATGCCAGCGGCAACCGGGAGTTTACCGGAACCTTCCAGTTCTCCCGGAAAGTATGGGCAGATGATTTTGAGAATAACAAAACCATCACCTTTGAAAAGGGCTTTACTCTGACCATCAAGAAGAAAACGGCAGATATAAAGATCAGTAAAGGGTACACCGGCTATTGGAGTGCCTTTGAAAATCATCCGGAAAGTGGCACCTTCATAAACCATTATATGGTGACGGTGGAGACCACCAACGGCACCAAAGACCCGGTGACCCTTACGGATACCCTGAACACGAATCAGAGTGGAATCAGTGCTGGTGATTACCTGAAGGGCGGCACCTACCTGAAAAACTCCTTTAAACTTTACAAGGAGGACGCTTCGGGTAAACGAACGGAGATCCTGCCGTTCCCCGACTGCAAGATCCAGGAGGACAGCAACGGCAACCCCCAGGTGGTCATTAAGGACCTGGAAGCATTGGGGATTGAAGAAAAGTACATCTGGTACTATGATGTTCAGCGGAACTATGCGGACTTTGACAAGATGCCCAACGGTGTCGGTATGATCTTCAATACGGCAACAGCGAAGGCAGGGGACAGGGAGGAAAAGAAGGCTGAAGCATACTACACATGTAAAACCCCGCGTATTGAGAAGAACGGCCAGTACGACCCCAAGACAGGCCGCATCCAGTGGACGATCACTGTAAAGGTACCCCATTCTTTCCTGGGGTCCTATATGCTGCAGGGCTGCAAGATCACGGATAGCCTGCCAGACAGTGTGAAAATCGTAGGGGATGTAAAGGTAGGCGACGATACGATATCGGCAGAGGAATTTCTGCAAAAGGGCTATACCATCCCGGAGAAGTATAGTGGAACAGAGCTGAAGATCACCTTTGAGACCACCACCCCCATCGGCGGCGGCTCGGTGAAAAACGTGGCACAGATCCTGACCAAGAGCGACCATACCTTTGAGGCCTCGGCTACCGTGAACATCGGGCAGGGGAATTGGACCCTGAGCAAGGAGCTGTCCAGCAGCAGCAAGGGCCTGGCCAAATGGAATATCTCTGCCGCCAATGCGGCTGGCGAAAGCAGCTTTACCCTGGTGGAGACCCTCCAGGACGCTGTGAACGAAAGCGGCCAGACCCAGCTGGACACCCACTACGCCTACGCCGCAGAGCTGGAGAAGGCTTTGGAAAACGGCCTGACCCTGACCCTCCACGACGGTGGCACCATGACCTATGCCCAGGCTAAGGCCGCCGGGGTCATTGCCGTCACCTACTACAGCGGTGCCGACGGCACCGGCGGCACGGTGACTGCCAACGACCCCTCCACCTGGGTGCGGAGCTTTACCATCCAGATAAACAAGGCAGATGACAACCCGGTGCGGCGTGTGGAGGTAAAGGACCTCCCTACCCACGAGGATCAGAGCAATGTGCCCACCGGAGAGAAATGGACTTACAAAAACAGCGTCAGCATCCAAGGCAGCTCTCAGAGGGCTGAGGCAGAGGACACCTACCACAGCTACAAGAGCTTTGAAAAACGGGTGTCGGCGAACAGCGATCAGGACGAATCTGGTTACCAAAGCGGAGACCAGACCTACCAGTACAGTAAACTCGACGGCAAAAACCTCCACTATCAGCTGGTGGTGCAGACCGCTGCCGAGGATGATGCCGACATCGTCATCACCGATACCCTGCCGGAAAACACTGAGTTCAATGAGAACTGGGTAACGATCGGCATGGACGAAGGGGCCCCGGATAAGATCAGCGAGTTGAAGGGTGCCGCTGCCACGGTGGCCTACGAGAAAGCCACCCGGAAACTGACCATTACCATCCGCGGCTACAACCTGAGCAAGAACAAACAACACAAGTTCCGCATTCTGTACAAGGTGGGGGTCAGCAGTGACCCTGCCTGGAAGAACCCCTCGGTGGGCCAGGTGACCTACACCAACACGGCCCAGTGGGGCGAGCTGACCGAGACCCTCCACACCACGGTGGAAAAGACTGTGGACCCCCTGAAAAAGACCGGAAAGCTGGTGGATGGCAAAACCGACCGCATCGAGTACCAGGTGGTGGTGAACCCGGCCCGGAAGGACCTGTCGGTGGAAGCCAACAAGGCCCCGACCATTGAGCTGTGGGACGACGTAAAGGCCCAGAACGGTGCCATTGTCCGGGGAGATCCGGAGTCTGTAAAGCTGTATTACTTCCAGTATGACGAAACCACCAACACCGTGACCCGAGGGGATGAAGTGCCTCGCAACCTGTATCAGGTGCTGCCGGCAGATGACGAGGGTTGGCTCCACATGGTGATCCCCAACCAGACCGCCATGATCCTGGTGTACCAATGTGATGTAAAGCAGGGCAGTGCTGCTGCGGATTACAACGTGGACAACACCGTCAAGCTGGGCAATGGGGACTCCACCGAATCGGATTCCATCAAGTTTACCTATGCATCTGCCGCCACAGCCTCCACCGGACAGTTCCTGCTCCACAAGGTGGACGATTACTCCGGCGTGGCATTGCAGGGAGCAGAGTTTACCATCTGGCAGTATGATCCGAAAACCCAGGCATGGCGGCCCTGGAGCGGCGGCGTAAACGGCACCGTCACCACCAACGAAAAGGGCCAGGTGAGCCTGACGGTGCTGGAAAACGGCAGCGAACAGACCCTGAAGCCGGACCTGCTGTATAAGATCGTGGAGACCAAAGCACCCCAGAACTACCAGGGGGACGATACCCCCCACTATGTGCTGTTCCACAAGAGCAGCGAGACCCCCCAGACGGCCTTTGATACCGCTACGGGCAAGGAGACGGTGATAGACGAGGGAAAGACCATCCAGTTTGCAGATGTCCAGGTGGGCAATGCCGCCCAGACCACCACGGCCCGGTATACCAACCGCTACAGCAACCTGACTGTCAGCAAGCTCTGGCTGGATGCCGATACCCGCCAGCCGGTGGAACCGGCGGTGAACAGCATCCGCATCAAGGTCTGGCAGTACACCGACAATGCCGAGAAAAAAACGTTGTTTGCCGAAGCCGACCTGACCGCAGATAACAACTGGACCTGGTCCGAGTCGGGGGACAAGCTCCCGCTGACGGATGCGCAGGGCAATGCGTACCACTACCTGGTGGAGGAAGAGACCACCGGCAACTGGAACGTGTACATCTCCAACAACGGCGTGCAGACCGGCAATATCACGGTGCAGAACTATGTCTACACCGGCTACGAGCTGCCGTCCACCGGCGGCATGGGCACGGCACCCTTCGGGGTGCTGGGCGGCGCACTGGCCGCTGCAGCAGCCCTGCTGCTGGTCCGCAAACGGAAACAGAACAAGGAGGAGTGAGCAGCCATGAAACAAAACAAAAACAACCGGGTTGCCGCTCTTCTGCTGGCGCTGTGCATGGCCGTGTGCTGTGCACTGCCCGCGCTGGCAGCCCCCGCGGCCAGCGCCAACATCGACCTGAGCCGCACCGGCAGCATGGACGTGACCCTGTACGACCACCAGAACGACGTCCCCCTGCGGGGCGGCGCACTCACCGTGTACAAGGTGGCGGACGTGGCCCGCACCAACGGCGACCTGCACTTTGTGTACACCGCCGACTTTACGGGCTGCGGCATTGCGCTGGGTGACCTGACGGACAGCACGCTGGCTTCCAGGCTGGAAGCCAAGCTGCCCGCCCGCGCCGCCGGCACCACCCATAAGATCAGCGAGCAGGGCATCGTCTCCTTTGACGCGCTGCCGCTGGGCCTGTACCTCGTGGTGCAGACCGAGAACTCCAAGGGCTACGAGGCCATCAATTCCTTCCTGGTGTCGCTGCCCATGGCGGACGAAAGCGGCTGGCTCTACACCGTGGACGCCACCCCCAAGGTGGGCGCGCCCACGCAGGAGGTGACCCCGCCCGAACCGGAAACTCCCAGCACGCCTTCGGAACCGGACAAACCGTCCGAGCCGGAGAAGCCCTCGGAACCGGACAAGCCCACCCAGCCCGACAACCCGGACATGCCGGTCAATCCCAACGACCCCAACCGCCCGGTGTCGCCCGGTACGCCGGATAACCCGGTGAACCCCGGCAACCCGGACAACCCCGTGGCCCCCGGCACCCCGGATAACCAGGTGGCGCCGGGCCGCCCGGACGGCAATGCACTGCCCCAGAGCGGCCAGCTGAACTGGCCCATCCCGTTCATGGCCTGCAGCGGCGTGCTGCTGTTTGCCGTCGGCTGGGTGCTGGACCGGAAGGAGACGCTGGCATGAACACAAAGCAGAAGATCGGCCGCGCCTGCATGATCGTGGGCATCCTGCTCATTCTGGGCGCGCTGGCGCTGCTGGGCTATAACCAGTGGGACGCCAACCGCGCCGACAAGGCTTCGCAGGACGCCCTGGGCAAGCTGGAAGAGACCCTGACCGAGACCATGGAGGACAAGACGAAGGACGAAGAGCCGGTGGTCCAGCCGGAGCTGGACCCGGAGCAGGAAATGACCGTCACCGACATCGACGGCTGGGGCTACATCGGCTGCCTGTCCATCCCGTCCATCGGGCTGGAACTGCCCGTGATGAGCGAGTGGAGCTACGCCGGCCTCAAGGTGGCCCCGGGCCGCTACTCCGGCTCCACCTACGCTGACAACATGGTGGTCTGCGCCCACAACTACGCCAAGCATTTCAGCCCCATCAAGTGGCTGGCCCTGGGCAGCGAGGTGTACTTTACCGACATGGACGGCCAGCGCTGGAGCTATGAGGTGTCCAACGTGGAGACCATCCAGCCCACGGATATCGACAAGATGATCACGGCCAGCGACGAGGACGCCTGGGACCTGACCCTGTTCACCTGCACCACCGGCGGCCGCGCCCGCTGTGCCGTGCGCTGCACCCGCACCGGTTACCCGGTCTTGGAGACCAGCGCGGCAGGGCGGATCACGGAGTAAGCAGGACGATTTGGAATTGCCTCCGCTTTGCTCTGGCAATATCAGCGGAAAATTATTTTTAAAGATATGCAATCCCGGAAAATCTGCGGATTTTCCGGGATTGTTTTTTCACGGATGGGCGTTAAGGAAAGTGGCCTGTTCTCTGGAAGGCAAACGATTTAGAATGCACTCCGCTTTGCTCTGGGCATAAATAGCAGAAGAATTATTTTAGATTTTGCAAATCCGGCAGGGCTGCGGCCCCGCCGGATTTGCTTTTTCACGGGAAGGGTCGTTACGGGAAGTGGCATCGGCTGCTGTTGGCCTGCGGCCAAAGCGCAGAAGGAGAACTCGCGTTTTGCGGAAAGGAATCTCGTGACGTCCCTCCCGGTGCGATGTCATTCCGGTATCAGATGCCACTCCCCGCCATGACCCCTCTGGTGAAAAGGCAA
>ERZ791740.1636-NODE-1636-length-11646-cov-3.016910_pt1 | contig 11646 bp, 8 predicted proteins | sample MGYA00510041_ERZ791740 | MGnify/ENA primary metagenome ERZ791740 (study PRJEB30046, sample SAMN00791959) | human gut metagenome | study: EMG produced TPA metagenomics assembly of the A metagenome-wide association study of gut microbiota in type 2...
ACCTAGCTAAGTGTCTTCTATACGCACTAAACGGTGGTGTTGATGTTAAGACTCGTGAACAAGTTGGTCCTGCTTACAAGCCATACGAAGGTGACACTCTAGAATATGATAAGGTTATTGATAAGTATACAACAATGATGGACTGGCTAGCTGGTCTATATGTAAATACACTAAACCTAATCCAGTATATGCACGATAAGTATTATTATGAAGCAGCTGAAATGGCTCTTATTGATACTGATGTTCGTCGTACATTTGCTACAGGTATTGCAGGTTTCTCACATGTTGTTGACTCACTAAGTGCTATTAAGTACGCAACAGTTAAGCCAATCCGTGATGAAGACGGTATCATCGTTGACTTCGAAACAGAAGGCGACTTCCCTAAGTATGGTAACGATGATGACAGAGCTGACGAAATCGCTCTATGGCTACTAAAGACATTCCTAGATATGATTAAGAAGCGTCACACATACCGTGATTCTGAAGCTACAACATCTATCCTAACAATCACATCTAACGTTGTTTATGGTAAGGCTACAGGTACTATGCCTAACGGTCGTAAGGCCGGCGAACCACTATCACCTGGTGCTAACCCAAGTTACGGTGCAGAACAGAACGGTCTACTAGCTTCTCTAAACTCAGTTGCTAAGCTACCATATCACTGGGCACTAGATGGTATTTCAAATACTCAGACAATCAACCCAGACGCTCTAGGTCACTCAGAAGATGAAAGAGTTAATAACCTAGTTCAGGTTATGGACGGTTACTTCGATCAGGGTGCTCATCACCTAAATGTTAATGTATTTGGTAAGGATAAGCTAATCGACGCTATGGAACACCCAGAAAAAGAAGAATATGCAAACTTCACAATCCGTGTTTCTGGTTATGCTGTTAAGTTCATCGACCTAACTCGTGAACAGCAGCTAGATGTTATTGCTCGTACTTGTCATGCAAGCATGTAATATAACAGGTAGAATTAATACTTACGAAACTTTCGGTCTGGTTGACGGACCGGGTGTTAGATATGTGGCATTTTTACAGGGTTGCAATATGCGTTGTAAATATTGCCACAACCCAGACACTTGGGACAAAAACGCCGGTGATGAATTAACTGCTAAACAACTTTTTGATAAGGCTTATAGATATAAGAATTATTGGAAGAACAACGGTGGTATTACAATCAGTGGTGGTGAACCACTATTACAGATTGAATTTGTAACAGAGGTTTTCAGACTAGCTAAGGAGAAGGGTGTTCATACCACTCTTGATACTTGTGGTCAACCATTTAAAAATGACCCTGAGTTTCTAAAGAAGTTTGATGAACTAATTAAATATACCGACCTTGTTATGCTTGACATTAAAGAAATTGAAAGTGATAAGCATAAGGAACTGACAGGTCATAAGAATGAAAATATTCTTGCTATGGCTCAGTACCTATCAGATAAAGGTGTTCATATGTGGATAAGACATGTTCTTGTTCCTAACCTTACTGATGACGAAGAAGGTCTAAAGAAGTTAAATCAGTTTATTAAGCAACTTAAAACTGTAGATAAGGTTGAGATTCTTCCTTATCATACACTAGGTCTTATGAAGTGGGAAAAGTTAGGTATTCCTTACCCACTTGACGGTTATAAAATTCCAACTGCTGAAGAAGTTGAAAAAGCCGAAAGACTCCTAGAAATTAAGAAATAATTATAAGCAAGTGATGACTTATGTTGTCACTTGCTTTTTTATAGGGAAAATTATAAAAATTCAGAAATATATAAAATTACCCCATAGCACAAGCTATGGGGCTTTTTGTTGGTTAAGATATTAATAAATCTAAATTATCTTTTCTTATATAGAACCAGTTCTGGGTTAATTCCATTTTCTTCATATGTTGATACAAGGATAAAGTCTATATTTGCTACTATACCGAAATATCTTTCTCCACCAGTTCATCTTGTGATAAACCTTTCTTTGTCCTTAGTTCAAGGATTATGTCCTTTGTTTCCATATTATTCACCACCTATTTGTATTATAATGTAAATTGTTTATTAGTACAAGCAACTCCTTGTTGCCATTATTTTTATTTTGTTTGCATTTAGTAATTTCACAAATTACTATAAAAATAGCCTCTGCTATTTTGCAGAGGCTAATAATAATTGAGTTTGAAAATTATGCCAAGATTTCGTCAGCAAGTTTTTCCATTTCTTTATATGTATCTTCTGTTGCCTTGGACTTAATTGTAACTACTGTATCACAGATAGTAACATTCTTCATTTCTTCCAGGTAACCCTTCATAGTTCTTGCAGCAGTAGGTGCCCATGAACCGTTTTCTACAATAGCTACCTTTCTGTTCTGATAAGCCTTAATCTTTAGATGATGTAGGAAGTCTGCCATTACAGGGAACACACCTGCATCATATGATGGAGCAGCAACAATTAACTTGCTATATCTAAATGCATCTTCAATAGCCTCTGCCATATCACATCTTGAAAGGTCAGTTACAACAACTTCCTTGTCTGTCTTAGACTTTAGGATTTCTTCCAGCTTACCTACTGCCTCAGTTGTGTTGCCATGAATTGAACAATAAGCAACAAATACACCATCTGTTTCAGCCTGATAAGTTGACCAAGTGTTGTATAGGTCTAGGTAGTAGCCTAGATTTTCTGTTAGTACAGGACCATGAGTAGGACAGATAATCTGAATGTCAAGCTTTGATGTTTTCTTTAGTAGTCCTTGTACAGGTACACCATACTTACCTACAATGTTAAAGTAGTATCTTCTAGCTTCACAAGCCCAATCTTCATCAGTATCTAATGCACCGAACTTACCGAATGCATCAGCAGAGAACAGTACCTTATCTGTGCTGTCGTATGTAACCATAACTTCAGGCCAATGAACCATTGGTGCCATTACAAAACTTAATGTATGAGTACCAAGTTCAAGAGTATCACCTTCAGCAACAACCTTTGAAGTTGCTTCTAAATCAAGACCTGTAAACTGCTTTAGAAATAAGAAAGTTTTCTTGTTACCTACTAAAGTGATTTCAGGGTACTTCTTGATACAAGCCTCTACAGAACCGGAATGGTCAGGTTCCATATGGTTTACAACCAGATATTTAGGTGTCTTACCGTCAAGAACTTTCTCAACATTTTCAAGCCATTCATCGGTTTTTCTTTTATCAACTGTATCAATAAGTGCAATATTTTCATCCATAATAACATAAGCATTATATGCAATACCGTTAGGAATTATATACTGACTTTCAAACAAATCAAGAGTTTTATCATCACAACCAACATATGTAATATCTTTTGTTACTTCTTTAATCATAATTAATACCTCTCTTTCTTAATTAAGGATAGAATATCACATTTTATTCATATTTTTATTCTAATATAGAATTATATATGTTATTTTTTAATAAAATAATTGTTAAGAATATCCATAACTTAAAATAAATATCAATAAAACAGAAATGATTATTATTTTCAGCATTATGTACAACTAAACGGTTTATTTCTTGTGCAAAATAATGAACATTGAATTTAAAATATACATTGTACATATCCTTAAATAATGTTAAAATCAATATACTAAACTAAATAAGAGGTGAATATATTGAAGAAATTACTAAAGCACTTTAAGCCTGCAATCATTCCTATTATTTTCGTTGTAATTTTGCTAGTAATTCAGGCTTATTGTGACTTATCATTGCCAACATATATGAGTAATATTGTCAATGTTGGTATTCAGCAGTCCGGTATTGAAACTGTTACACCGGAAAAAGCTCCAAAAAGTGAAATGGATAAAATAAAGCTTTTTATGGACAAAAATGACAAAGACTTTGTAAATTCTCAGTATAAAAGTGAGAAGTACAAAAACAAAGATATTCTTGTATTAAAGGAAAATATCAGCGATAAAAATGCCGATAAACTTGCCAATAAGCTAACAAAGCCTATGCTTATCACTTATATGTTGGAAAAAGGTGAGAAAGGTGAACTTTCTTCCGACTCAGTAAGTGGCAAGATTGACAACAAGGACTTCCAAGAGATTATGGAAAACGGTGTTAAAGAAATGACACCTGAAAACCAAATGAAGTTTATGGAAATCAATAAGAAGTCCCAAAATGGCAAGACAGTTGATATGTTTGAGATTTTGCCTTTATTCAGCGAAAACACTATGAGTCAAATTACCGATGTAATGAACGACAAGTTAAAGGCATTTGACAAACTGGGGGAGGACACAATCACACAGGTTGTAACACCATATACAGAAAGTCTTATGAAGTCTGCCGGTGTTGATACTGACCAGGTTAGAATGAATTACCTATTTAAAGCAGGTGCATTAATGCTTGGTTATGCCGGTGTAATCTTTGTATGTATGATTGCTGTTTCCTTACTTGCATCAATTATCGGTGCTAGATTCTCTAAGGATATTAGAAGTCATGCATATAACCAAATTATCAACTTCTCAGCAAGTGAGTCAAATAAATTCAGTAATGCTTCATTAATTACAAGATGTACAAATGATATTCAGCAAATTCAGATGGTTGTTGTAATGATGCTAAGAATGATTATCTATGCTCCAATCTTAGGTATCGGTGCATTATTAAAGGTAACTAATATGAGTTCCGGTATGGTATGGGTTATTGCCTTAGCAGTTGGTGTTATCCTTGTACTTGTTTCAACACTAATGACAGTAGCAATGCCTAAGTTTACTGCACTTCAAAAGCTCGTTGATAAGGTAAACCTAGTTTCAAGAGAAATTCTTACAGGTCTACCTGTTATCAGAGCATTTAGCCGTGAAGACCACGAAAATGAAAGATTTGACGATGCAAACAAAACTCTTACAAAGACTAACCTATTTGTAAACAGAGTTATGGCAATTATGATGCCTGCTATGATGTTTATTATGAACGGTACAACAGTACTTATTGTTTGGGTTGGTGCTAATGAAACTAATGCAGGTAATATGCAGGTCGGCGACATTATGGCATATATCCAATATACAATGCAGATTATTATGTCATTCCTAATGATTTGTATGGCAAGTATTATGATTCCAAGAGCATTTGTTTCAGCAAAAAGACTTGGTGAAATCTACGATACAGAAATTACAATCCATAACCCTGAAAACCCTAAGCAATTTGAAGAAAAACAAAAGGGCGTTGTAGAATTTAAGGATGTAACATTTGCTTATCCGGGAGCAGAAGAACCTGTACTAAAGGATATTAGCTTTACTGCAAAGCCAGGTGAAACTACTGCTATTATCGGTTCAACAGGTAGTGGTAAGAGTACACTTATCAACCTTATCCCAAGATTTTACGATACAACTAAGGGTTCTGTTACAGTTGACGGTCAAGATATTAAGGATGTTAAGCTAACTGATTTAAGAGATAAAATCGGTTATGTACCACAGAAAGGTATGCTATTCTCCGGTACTATTAAGTCAAACATTGCTTTTGCAAATGAAGACCTACCAATGGAAAAAATCGAAAAAGCAGCAGAGATTGCTCACGCAACAGAATTCATAAATGAAAAGCCTCAGAAATATGAAACACATATTAGCCAAGGTGGTACTAATGTTTCAGGTGGTCAAAGACAAAGACTTTCTATTGCAAGAGCTATTGCAAATGAACCTGAAGTGCTAATCTTTGATGACAGTTTCTCAGCACTAGACTTTAAGACTGATGTTGCAGTAAGAAAGGCACTTAGCGAAAATATTAAGAATAGCACAATCCTTATTGTTGCTCAAAGAATCAGCACAGTTCTAAATGCTGAACAGATACTTGTACTTGACAACGGTAAAATCGTTGGTAAGGGTACACACAAAGAACTACTGAATAACTGTCAGGTTTATCGTGACATTGCAGAAAGTCAGTTGTCAAAGGAGGAATTACAGTAATGCCTATGCCTATGGGAGGACCTAGAGGTGGTAGAGGTCCACAAGGAAAAATGATGGGAACAGCTAAAGCAAAAGACTTTAAGGGTTCTATCAAAAGCCTTTTTAAATATATCGGCAACTATAAGTTTGCCATACTCATTGTTGTAATTTTCGCCATTGCAAGTACAGTTTTCAATGTTGTAGGACCTAAGATTTTAGGTAATGCAACAACAGAACTTTTCAACGGAATTATGAGTAAGTATTCCGGTGGTTCAGGTATTGATTTTGGTAAAATTGCCGGTATCTTAATCGGACTGTTATGTATTTATATTACAAGTTCGGTTTGTGGTTTTATTCAGAACTTCCTAATGAGTACAGTAACTCAAAAGGTTGGTTATAGATTAAGAAGAGATATTTCTTACAAAATCAATCTTCTTCCTATGAACTACTTTGACAGACACCAAACAGGTGAAACACTATCTATTATCACAAATGATGTTGATACTCTTTGTACAAGTTTAAACCAGGTTGCAACTCAGGCAGTAACATCAATTTCAACAATCATCGGTGTGCTATATATGATGTTTAGCATTAACTGGATGATGACACTTATTGCATTAGTTATTCTACCGGTTGCACTAATTTTTATTTCACTTATCTTCAAGATTTCTCAGAAACATTTTAGAAATCAACAGGATTACCTTGGTCATGTTAACGGTCAAGTTGAAGAAACAATCAGTGGTGTTAACATTGTTCAGGCATTTAACACAGTTGACAGAAATGTTGAAGAATTTGAAAAGTCCAACAATATGCTTTATAAATCAGCATGGAAGAGCCAGTTCTTCTCAGGTTTAGCAGGTCCTATTATGCAGGTAATCGGTAACTTAGCTTACGGTGCAATTGCAGTACTTGGTGGCTACTTAGCTATTCAGGGTACAATTACTGTCGGTGACATTCAGTCATTTATACAGTATGTAAGACAGTTTACAATGCCTATTCAGCAACTTGCTCAGGTAAGTAATATGATTCAGCAAATGACTGCATCAGCTGAAAGAATTTTTGAATTTATCGGTGAAAAGGAAGAGTCCCAAGAAGCTGAAAACCATTGCAAGAAGCCTAACGGTGAAAATGTTACTGTTGATGAAATCACAGGTAATGTAACATTTGACCATGTTAAATTCGGCTACAATGAGGATAAAATTATTATTCACGACTTCTCAGCTAAAGTTAAGCAAGGTCAGAAGATTGCTATTGTTGGCCCTACAGGTGCAGGTAAAACAACAATGGTTAAGCTACTGATGAGATTCTATGACCTAAACGGTGGTAGCATCCTAGTTGATGAACACAACATTAATGACTTTGACAGAAGAGAACTAAGAGAACTTTACGGTATGGTTCTTCAGGATACATGGTTATTTAAAGGCTCAATTATGGAGAACATTCGTTACGGTAAATTGGATGCCGGTGATGAAGATGTTATAAAGGCTGCAAAGGCTGCTCATGTTGATGACTTTGTTAAGCATTTACCTGACGGCTACAATATGGTTCTAAATGAAGAAGCATCAAATGTTAGCCAAGGTCAAAAGCAGTTATTAACTATTGCAAGAACAATTCTTGCCGACCCTAAGATTCTTATTCTTGATGAAGCTACTTCTTCAGTTGATACAAGAACAGAGGCTTATATTCAGAAGGCTATGGATAACCTAATGGAAGGCAGAACAAGTTTTGTTATTGCTCACAGACTTTCAACAATCAAGAACGCTGACTTAATTCTATTTATGAAAGATGGGGACATTGTTGAACAAGGTACTCATAATGAGCTACTTGCTAAGGGTGGCTACTATGCAGACCTATACAACAGTCAGTTTGATAAAGTATCTTAAAAATTTATCACTTTAACACAAAGGGAAGTTACAGTTTCTATGTAACTTCCCTAATTTTTTCAAAAAAAGAACACACAATAACAGTTGAAGTAATCACAAAAATGTGATATATTTGATTAAAGGAGTTGATAGTATGGCAAAAAAAGGTACACACGGCTATTTTGAAGATGAAAACAAAGACACATCTTTTGATGACTTCAAAACTGATATGACTAACATTGATGATGAAGTTGACAAAATCTTAGCCGAACAAAGAAAAGCAAAACAACAGATTGACTTCTTTAGTGATGAACCTATTGATAATAACGAAGATGAATATGTATTTGACAACAGTTCTTCAAGAGAACTAAAGAGCAATAGCCCTAGAAGAAATACATATGCTGAAAATATAGAAACTGAAGAAGTTACACCTGAAACTAAAGAACCACAGGGTAGTCACTCTGCTGATACTAACGATAGTGGTGAAAGCAGAAGTAACAGAAGTTCCGGCAGTTCAGGTAGCAGAAGTTCAATCAGTAAAAGTTCCAAAGGTTCTAAGGACAAAAAGAAAAAGTCCAAGAAAAAGGACAAGGACAGAGGACACAGTAGCCACGATAGTCACGAAAGTCATAGCAGTAACAGAAAAGATAACAGTAAATCCGATAATAGAAAAGCTGAAAAATCTTCTAAGAGAAGCGACAAAAGCCACTCCGAAAAGAAAAAGCATACAGGACTAAAAACATTTGTTGTTATCATTATTATCCTAGGTGCTTTATGTGGTGGTGTTTATGCTTACTTTGGACATATTCCAACTAAGGAGGATATTCAGAGCCTACTACCTGTGTCAGACAGTGCAGAACCTACTTCTTCTGCTTCAATTCACGAAACACTTGTTGCAATTACAGTTTCAGGTGATACAGTAACATATAACGGTGAAGTGCTAAGTAGTGTTGATGAATTAAATAACAGATTGTCAAAGGAAACAGACCCTACAATTTCTCTAATCAACAATGATGCAAATGCTTCTACATACAACAAGGTTGTTGAAATTGTTAACAACTACGGTGGTAACTTTGAAACAATGGATGAGGACAACACCAACCCATCAATTAACACAGAAGAAAACTCTACTGAAGAAAATACTACAGAAAGTGTAGCAGAAAGCACAACAGAACCTACTTCTGAAAGTACTTCTTCAGCAGAATAACTGACAATTTATTCCGGTAGTTGACATTATATTTACTATGTGTTACACTATGAAAGTAGAAAAATTAAATATTTTCTTATCAAGAGCGACTGAGGGACAGGCCCTATGAAGTCCGGCAACCTGCGAAAAGCAAGGTGCTAATTCCTGCGGTATAACCGAAAGATGAGTATTAAGCCACCGTCTTTCACGGTGGCTTTTTTTGTGGTAAGAAATATAAGAAAAGGAGTATAGATATGGGAAAGTATTTATTTACATCAGAATCAGTTACTGAAGGACATCCTGACAAAGTCTGTGACCAGATTAGTGACGCAATTCTTGATGCAATTTTTGAACAAGACAATATGGCTCATGTAGCTTGTGAAACAACTGCAGTTGCCGGTATCGTAAACATTATGGGTGAAATCAGCACAACTGCTAAGGTTGATTATGAAGCAGTTACAAGAAATGTTATTAACGAAATCGGTTATGACAGAGATGAACTTCTCTTTAACGGTCACAACTGCAAAATCAACAATATGATTACAACACAGTCACCTGATATTGCAATGGGCGTTAACGAAAGTTACGAACTAAAAGACGGTGAAGAGGACAAGTACAATCAGTTTGGTGCAGGTGACCAAGGTATGATGTTTGGTTATGCTTGTGACGAAACAGAAGAACTAATGCCACTAACTATTTCACTATCTCACAAACTTGCTAAGAAGTTAACTGAGGTTAGAAAGAACGGCACACTAAAGTATCTTCGTCCTGATGGCAAAACTCAGGTTACTGCTCTTTATAAAGACGGCAAGGTTGTTAGCATTGACACAGTTGTTATCTCTACTCAGCATGATGAAGATGTTACACTTGAACAGATTAGAAATGATTTAATCAAGTATGTTATTAAGCCAATTATCCCTGAAAATCTACTAACTGATGATACAAGAATTCTTGTAAACCCAACAGGTAGATTTGTTATCGGTGGTCCTGCCGGTGACTCAGGTTTAACAGGTAGAAAGATTATTGTTGACACATACGGTGGTTATGGTCGTCATGGTGGTGGTGCATTCTCAGGTAAAGACCCAACTAAGGTTGACCGTAGTGCTGCTTACTATGCAAGATATATTGCTAAGAACATTGTTGCCTCAGGTATTGCTAGTAGATGTGAAGTGCAACTTGCTTATGCAATCGGTGTTGCAAAGCCTGTTTCAATTATGGTAGATACTTTCGGTACAAGTAAGTATAGTAACAGTGAAATCGCAAATGCCGTTAAGAAGGTATTTGATTGCCGTCCTGCTGCTATTATTGAAGAACTTAACCTTCGCAATACTAAGTTCCTACCTACTGCTGCTTATGGTCATATGGGCAGAACAGACCTTAATGTTAAGTGGGAAGATACCGATAAGGTAGAAGAACTAAAGAAAGCATTAGCATAATTAAATTACAGATAATTTTTAAGTTTTTATAATCCTAAGCCAAGGCTACTATTATAGTCTTGGCTTTTCTCATACAAAAAACGGCTGATACAATAAAGTATCAGCCTTAATTTTTCGTTTATATTACATTTTTATAATTGCTATTAAGATTGAAAAGTAGTGGAATGCACTGCCAAGTACAGTGAAAATATGCCATATGGGATGGAAGTATTTTACCTTTTTAATCACATAAAACACAACACCAACAGTATAAATTACACCACCAAGCACAAGGAATAATGCAGAAATGAAAGGCACTTTTGCAATTAACGGCTTTATAGCGAAGATAATAACCCAGCCTGTAGCAATGTAACAAATAAGAGAAGGAATCTTTGCCTTTTCCATATTAATTGAATTTAGTGTTATGCCGATAATTGATGCAACCCACACAACAGAAAACAGTATCCAACCTGTAACACCACCAAGAATATACAAAGTAATTGGTGTGTATGTACCTGCAATAAGCAAAAATATTGTGTTGTGATCCATTATCTGAAAAAAGTGCTTTACCCTTTCATTTGTAAATGAATGATACAGTGTGCTCATTGTGTAAAGAATTATCAGTGATGCACCGTAAATTGCCGAACTGACAACTGCCAATGCATTTCCGTATATAACCGAAAATACAAGCAAAACAACTGTACCGGCTATGGACAAACAAGCTCCCACACCATGACTGACAGAAGAAAAAATTTCTTCCCCTAATGTATATTTTCTTTTGATCTTTCCCATTAATTAATCATCTCTATTCTTTATTTTTTGTAGCCAAGATGTTTTACTGTATTGTTATATTTTCTTTTTCTAAATTGTATTATTAATTTTTCTGAGTGTGTAAGTGTGTAATTAAATTGTTTATTATAAGCTATATTATTATGTTATTTAGCTAATATATTATTTTGGCAAGTTACACTCTTTTATTTCTTAACTATTATTATCCATTATCTTCTCCGTTTTATCAATATGTATCCCTATGCGATTTATCCCTTTTAGCTATATTGCTATGCATATTTAGCATTATAAACTTTTTATCTTTATATATGTAACTAAACCGATAATGTGTTTTTATATTCTATGGTAAACGGTTCTAAATAATAATATAATTTAGTTTTTTGATTTCGATTGTGGGTTATTGTAGATTATAATAATTTAGCTCTGCAAATTTGGGTTTGTAGGGCTAAATGTAAAGTGTTAAATTTCAGCAAATAAGGCTCCCTTGTGTAAAGGGAGCTGTCGCTTGTAAATTGGAAGAATG
>ERZ791740.1644-NODE-1644-length-11595-cov-3.011525_pt1 | contig 11595 bp, 17 predicted proteins | sample MGYA00510041_ERZ791740 | MGnify/ENA primary metagenome ERZ791740 (study PRJEB30046, sample SAMN00791959) | human gut metagenome | study: EMG produced TPA metagenomics assembly of the A metagenome-wide association study of gut microbiota in type 2...
ACTGGCTTCATAACGTCATCATTTTCATACTGAACTGAGCTTGTACGAATTGAAATCTGTGCAGCATAGTCCTTGAATGTTTCTGGAAGTGATGAAGAATATAGAACAGTTAGGTTTGGTTCTGGTGAAGGTCCCATATTTTCTAGTGTGTGTAGGAAACGGAAGTCTGTCTTTGTTACCATTGAACGACCGTCAACACCTGTACCACCAACTTCTAGTGTAGCCCAAACCGGGTCACCTGAGAATAGCTGATTGTATGATGGGATACGAGCGAATTTAACCATACGGAATTTCATTACCATGTGGTCGATTAGTTCCTGAGCTTCTTTTTCTGTTAATGTTCCGTTTTCTAGATCTCTCTGAATGTAGATGTCTAGGAATGTTGAAATTCTACCAACACTCATTGCAGCACCGTTCTGAGTCTTGATAGCAGCTAGATAACCGAAGTATAGCCACTGACAAGCTTCGTGAGCGTTACTTGCTGGTTCTGAAATGTCGTAACCATAAGCCTGAGCCATAGTCTTCATATCATTTAGAGCCTTAATCTGTAGAGAAAGTTCTTCTCTCTGACGGATAACGTCATCTGTCATTGTGCCGTCGCCTGTGTTAGCAAAGTCATGCTTCTTTTCTTCGATTAGGTAATCAATACCGTAAAGAGCAACTCTACGATAGTCACCAACGATACGGCCACGACCGTATGTATCTGGAAGACCTGTAATAATCTTGTTATGACGAGCCTTCTTCATTTCTGGTGTGTAAGCATCGAATACACCTTGGTTATGTGTACGGCTGTATTCGTTGAAGATCTTGTGGAACTTAGGGTTAGGTGTGTAACCGTTAGTTGTACAAGCCTGTTCAGCCATCTTAATACCACCGAAAGGCATAAATGCTCTCTTAAGTGGCTTATCTGTCTGAAGACCAACAACCTTTTCAAGATCCTTAGTTTCTTCATTAATATAACCAGGGCCATAAGCTGTTAGAGTAGAAACAACTTCTGTTTCCATATCTAGGATACCACCCTGAGCTCTTTCTTTCTTCTGTAAATCCTGTAGAATGCCCCATAGCTTATCAGTTGCTTCTGTTGGACCTTCTAGGAATGATGAATCGCCATCGTATGGTTTGTAGTTGTGTTGGATAAAGTCACGAGTGTTGACTTCTTCTTTCCACATACGGCCTTCAAAGCCGTCCCATTGCTTAAAATTAATCATTTTCTATCCACCTCTACTATTACTTTTTGGGTCTTTTTTTCTAACCAAATTCATTATACTACTATTTCTCTAAAATACAAGTGAAAATCATAACTATTTTGAATAATTATTGTAAATACCAAAAAAATCGAAATATTAGTTAATTTTATAGTGCAATTTAAAGAATAATTGACCGTTATTTTCACATTTTCAGAAATTTATAACAGTATATTCTTACATTTTTGATTTATCAATATATGTATATAGTGTATTACCCTTATCACAATAACTACATATTGTGTGTTTTTATTGTTAAAAAATTAACCTAAATTTTACAAAACACTTTGATTTTTTAACTAAATAAACTGCAAAATCATAATTATACTGTAATTATTTTTCACTATTTATCCTATAATTCTTTATAAAAATTATACTGTTTGTTTTAATAATTATTCTATCAATTTTCGGCTGAAAATTCTTTATTTTAAACATATAATTTACTTAATATTTCAGTTGTGATAAAATACCCTTGAGGTGATAAAAATGAAATGCGATATGCACAATCATTCAATATTTTCCGATGGCACATTTACACCGGAAAAATTAGTTGAAATTGCAAAGGAAAGTAACCTTTCTGCTATTGCACTAACTGACCACAACACTATTTTAGGTTTAGATAGATTTTTAAATGCTCCTAACAGTAGCAACATACATCTTGTAGGTGGTATTGAATTTTCTACCGACTATAAAGGAACTGAATTACATATTTTAGGATTATTTATTCCTAAAGAATTTTACAGTGAGATTGAAGAAAAGGTTAAGAATGAACTTAAGAAAAAGGAACAAAGCAACATTAATCTAGTTAATAACCTTATTAAAAAGGGCTTTAACCTTACATATGAGGATATTAAAAACACAACACCTAACGGTAACATCAATAGAGCAGTTATTGCAAACTATATGATGCATAAAGGTTATGTTAAAAGTGTAAGTGAGGCTTTTGAAAAGTACCTTAACCCAAGTAACGGGCTATATACCCCACCTGAAAAGTTATCAGCCACAGACACAATAGAATACATCAACAGTATCGGTGCAGTTTCTGTATTGGCTCATCCATTTCTAAACTTAAAGACAGAAGATAAAATCAGAAAATTTCTAACATTAGCTAAAGAAAAAGGTCTTGACGGTATGGAAGTTTATTACTCTAAATTCAGTGAAGAACAAACTGCTATTGCCGAAAAGTTAGCTGATGAATTCCACCTAATCAAAAGTGGTGGCAGTGACTTTCATGGCGAGAACAAACCTGAAATAAAAATGGGTTCAGGCAAAGGCAACCTTAACATTCCTTATTCTGTTTATGAAAATCTAAAAAGAAGATTTAACGAAAAGAACAAATAATATATTCATTTATAATGGATATATTTGCAATTTTTCTTATGATGAATTATAATAAAGTTTAGACTAATTTTTAGAAATAAACGGACGGTGATTTTGTGGCAATTGATTCATACTTATATGGCAACACAGCAAATGATGAAATGATAATGTCTGCTGTATCAAGCATTGTACCTAATGAAGATTTGTTCTCTACTTTATCAGGTAATGAACCTTTCTCCAGTCAATACAAGCTATATGTGCCTATGCGTGTTAAAGGTGATATGTCACATATTTTAATAGAACTTGCTTTTCACTACATAGCTAAGGTAATTGTTGCGGCTTACTGTAACGACACTAACTGTAATCCATTTGAAAATAGCATTGCAGAAAGAAGTATCAGAAATCTACAACCTAAGATTGAAAAAAGCTACTTTCAAGAAGTGTATGAAAGATATGAATATGCTACAATGCAACTTCAAAACTATATTGACGGTGAGGACAACTCAACAAACAATATTATTCAGCATTGTTTCTTCTTAGCTAAGTTAGATATTTGCTACAGAAAAGCAGCTATTCCATCAGACCTTAGTCAGTTCTTTACACCGGCAACACCTGATGAGGTTATCGAGATTAAAGAAATGGCACTTAAATTTGGCAAAAGTTTCATTCCGAGAGTTTTGCGACCTGAAAGCAAAATTATCTTTAACCCTAACTTTGGTTTTGGTGAATGTTTAATCGGTGAGACTGAATGTGATATGATTATTGACAAAACTATCATTGACCTTAGAACCGATATTGGTACAAGCTATCCTAGGGATAGAGTTACAAAAAGTATGGTTCACTTTTTGCTGACAGAAATCAACAGAGATTTTGGCAATAAAGAAAATGCTTTTCCAATTGACAACCTTGTATTTTATTCTGCCAGATATGGTGAAACAGAAATTTTAAGTTTGGAAGATATTGACCAATACGATATTACCAAAGCAGTTAACAAATTCACTTTAGCTACTAATGCCGAACATAAATTTGACCAAATGATAGCTAAAGGAAAATACAAAAATACACCTAGACCTAACAATGTTAACAGTCAGGAACAATATTACTCACATTCTCAGCAAAACAGAAATGATGATATTGACAGACAAGATTATAATGACGGTTACAACCAAGTAGTTAAAAGAAAGAAGAAACATACTTTTAGAAAAGTTTTGATTTTGATAATTGTACTTTCTCTTCTCACTATTGGATTTGTTTATCTTAAAGATTATTATGTAATGAATTACGGCAATGACTTTGCTATTGAGTCAATACTACATAATTTATTTGGTTTAGACATATAAATATATATCAAAAGGGACAGTTTGCACTAAGCAGACTGTCCCTTATTTTATTTATTAATTTGTAACAGAATATTTAAATGTGATGGGAAGAAATCTTCCACACAACTTTTCACAAAATCAAAATTACTTACTATCCAATCATTTTTATCAAAGGTAATAAGTATTCTGTTTGTAGTTGCAAATTCAGTTATCTTTGATGATACAGGAAACTGTTTCATAAACTTATTCATACCGTCTAAATTAAAATCGGTTTCATCAACAGAAAGTAAAGAAAGTAACATCTCTCTCCTAGATTTTACATCACTTGCTCTGGTTATTGAGTCAAAGTATCTTTCCTTAACAGTAAGTCCATAGTCCTCTGCTGTAGAAACAAAACATTCTTTCTCAACATTCATTAGTCTGTTACTGATAATTTCAAGACCTTTTGAATAAGCATACATTTCACTTTGCAAATTCACATTGTCCTTGTTATAGGCTTTAAAGTTACAAATAATACTGATAATTCTACTGTAAATATCCATTTTACAACTCCGTAACCTGTAAAGTATTTAGCTTTAGAAAATGCTTGTTATCCACTACCATATCGGTAGTTAAAGCATCATCAAACTGAAAACGCTTTATGCCGTCAATACTCTGTACCTTTTCAGCAACTCGTGAAAGAAAGAATGAACCACCTACACCTAAACTTGAAACATAATCTCTCAGCAAGGTTTCACATTTACTCTTAATATCAGCAAAGCTATAACCACTTTCAAGTTCCAGCTTTACACCGATATTTACATATGAGGCAGTTGCACTATATACTACTGTGCTAACATTAACTTCTCTTTCCTTTGTTATAACTCTCTGTACATTAGAAGCCAAGGTAGCATCTGCCATTTCACCTTTTTTAGAAATAAAAATATCTACAGTACCTGCACCTCTGTTTTTAGGTACAACACCGGCAGAATATACACCATCCATACTTTCGGCAAGTGACTTATAAAAAGCAATATTAGTACCGTTGTTGTGGTGCTTATATATGTACATCAATCTACTTCTAAGTTCTTCATCTGTTTCTATATCTTCACCATCCTCAAAAACATCTTTATTTGTTACCGAATAGACACCTGGCACTTGAGAAACCAAGGTAGCAATCTTCTTAATAGCTATATTATATTTTTTGCCTACCGATTCAGCCTCAGCATCTACAATAGCAAAGGTACCTCCTACTGAAACATATCCGTTTCTTGTAGTGACAAATCTCAATGGATTTTCCCCTGATGTAGAAACAACAGTACCCTTAGGTATTAATAGTGTACTTTCTGTTGGTGAGTCAAGTGTAAAAAAAACACTACCGGTAGCTTTTGCACCTTGCTTTCTGGTGACACCTCTTTCTGCACAATGATAGTCAAGGTACTTACCGGTTGCAGTTGTAGGGAACATTTGCTTTTTCAAAAAATCTAATTGACTTGAAAAATTAAAAAGTTCACCGGCTAAAATTCTAAACTTAATGCCTTGGTCAGAATATTCATCCGGTACAAATCCTGTTTTCTCTTTATAGGCATTTTCCATTGTAGTTAGTATTTCATTATAATCTACCAAATACATTCACCTCTCTTATATATTCCTTATTACCTAGTTTTAGGCTAATATTAACAGTCTGTTTCTCTTTATCTACCGACAGTACAGTTACCCTAGTATTTACAATATTAAATACACATTGATTTATGTACATTTCAAGTTGTGCTAAATCTTCTTCAGTAGAGTAATCAAGTTTAGGAATAGTTGAACCTAAATTTTTATTATAAATAAAACTGCCTTTATCAAGAGAAAGGCACAATTCTATTCTCTGAAAAATACTATCAACATCATAAACTTTTTCTTCTGTATTACCTAAGAAAACTGTACCACCATCTTTAACCTTTAAATCATACATCAAGAAATCACCTTGCCGTTTATCAGCACTTGACCTTCATTGTTGAGAAGAATTTTTGCACCACCTGCACTACACAGCAGCACCTCACCTACTTCTAAATTATGGGAATTGTTGTTACATACTCCCACAACAACATTGCCGTTTTCTGTAGGGATAATTACAGAATTTTCTCCAACAACAGGAACAGAATACAACCCATAGGGCAAAGCAACTTTTACATTACTTTGCTCTACAGAAGAAAACACATTTACTGTATTGTCATCACTTTTTACCACTTCACCACATTTTGATTTAGGGGAATTTTCCTTTGCAATATAACCAGTTAACCACATTTATTTACACCTTCTTAAAATTAACTTTGTTTCTTCACCTTTTGAATTATAGGAATATTCTATTTCGGCAACTTGCAATTTCTCTGCTATACTTTCAACCTTACATTTATAGCCTAAACAATAGGTTAAGTTATATGGGCAAGTTACCTGTACTTCATAACTGTTTAAGTTAGAATTTTCTATTAAATTTTCACCATTTTCCGGATAGACATTTTTACCTACTGATGCATCCAAAAATCTTTCTCTGCATATTGAAGTACCCTTAGTTTCTTTATTCTCAATTATATAGTCGTAAAATCTTGAATTTGTCATTAAGGATACTTTGGAGATTTTCTCACATCTCTTTTTATTTTCGATTAGTGAGGTGTAGCTCAAGTTACTTAAAGTTATTTCACTGTCAATATTACTGTGAAAAATCAGCTTACCCTTAGGTGTCATTCTAGGTAAAGAAGAAAATACCTTATCACAATATTCTGCAAAAATATCATAAACAGTCATACCGTTATCAACGGTAATCTTTCCGGTATAAACTTCTTCACCTTTATCAAAATCAATAGAAAAATCTTTAAGATATTTATTACCTAAATATGTTCTTGTAACATTATTCAATTCTGTGGGATAGGCTTGATTATCCAGTAGCAAGGCCATCTTACTTCTTGCTACATACTTTTTATAGTTACCTGTAGTATTTAAAATGCTGATTTCTTCATCAATAACCCCAACAAAGATAAGGTCAGTCTCATTATAAATTTTAATCTCTGCACCATCAGCATAATTTTTATAAGGCAATACAACAGTAGCACTGTCACATGGAACAGTTAAACTCATATCAATAGTCAGTGACAAGGGCTTTTCAAAACAGATAATGTTACCCTTATCATCAAAAATATATACACCTAACATAATGCCACCTTATCCCCTACCTTTAAGTCAAAAGGATTTTTCATCTGATTATTCAGTAACATAAGTCTTTCAATACCAACATTATATTTATTGCTGATATTCCATAGTGACTCACCACTTTCTGCATAGCAAAATGATGGTAAATAAGTTTTATCAATACCTGACATATCTTCGACAAAAGTAAATTTATAGGAAATCAGATTTTCTTTAGGTTCACCTACAATTTCAAGACTTGTAAAGTAGCTATTCATTACAGAGAATTTAGGAATTGTCAGCAGTCCTGAAGTTTCTTCTTTATGTACCTTCCACAAAGAATCATACTGACTAAAACAATCTTCACCAAAGAGATAACCTTCACCTGTAATCACCCTACTGTTTCTGCCAAAGTTTTGAATAAGGTTATTGCCCATAGGAATTTTTTGTTCCACAATTTCTCTATTGGAAAGTAGTTTTACTGTTGATGGGTTATAGGTCCAGAAATGATTTTTGAAACTCATTTTTGCTATCTTCATTTTTTCAAATCCTTTGTGTCAATAATTTTTCTGCTGTATCTGCGAATATCCCTACTGATAATTTGGGAAATATTTTCACAAGCAGATTTATCAACCAGCTTATCGGCAAATTCCAAGAATTCCTTATTCATTAAATGACCTTCTTTCAGAAGAGATTATAAGCAATTCTCTATACACAAAGCCATCCTTTGTATATTCTCTTTCACCTAAAATTTTGCAGTTGTAATACATTACTGTGTAGTTACTTTGCTTTAGCTTTAGGGTAAATTCATTATGAGGAAAAGTGTTGTGGGTACTTGCTAAAGTTAGTGTAAGGGTATAATCAACATTTTCACTTGTTACACCGTAACTATTGCCACACATATATTCATTAATCTTAGTGGTAGATGAATTTACTTCCGATGTAAGTCCAACTACTCCACCTACTACCTTGTCATCAATAGTGATAACTAAATTTTTCATTAAATCCATTGTACCTATCATTTACTCACCTCTGTAATCTAAATAATCTAAGGATAGAGAAAGTGTCCTATACACTGCCTCATACTCTTGGCTATACTTTATTTCAGAAACATTTATACTGCTTATAATATTGTCACTGTCTGCTTTAGGTAAAAGCTCCACGATAGAATTTATTGTATGGGTGATACCATCCCCACCGTTTTGGTAGGGACAGTAAATATTCAGCTTTAACTCTGACTTTATATTTTCACCACTCATTCCGTTACCGGCAAATCCACCGGCAAAAGAATTTACAATATTAACACCATTATTTACGGTAACAAGTATTCCACCAAGTGGTGTTTCTTTTAGCTTACCGTTATAGGCTTTTACAAATCTTACATCATCAAGGTCTTTACTTAGCTTGATTTTCTTAATAATATCTTCAACCTTATCATTATGAATTACCACTAAAATCATCCTCCAAAATAGGGTAACATAACTTTAGTATTGCCCACTTATACATACATTTATTCTGATACATATAACTCTGACATTTAATAACCTCATATGTTGAATTATCAAGAATCAGTTTGTCGTTACTGTCTACTGCACTGTCCTTTTCTGCTACTAAAAGATAATACATATTATCCCTGGCAGAGATATTTGTGCTTTCATAAATATTACTATGGGCTTTGTAGTTTAGTGGCTGAATAAAACCGTAAATTGTACTTACATTGTCCTTTGACAAGGCAGTTATTTTGTTGCCGTATTCTCTAAAGGACTTTGTAATTGAAGAACTTATATTCATACACTAACACCCTTAAAGTAAAAGTCAGATGACTTTGTGAACCTAGCAATTTCCTTTAGACTTTCTTTCCATAGTGAATATGCCCTTTCGGTAACTTTGCTTTTACTGCTTTTGGAAACAGTTAAGTCACCTGCCTTAAAGTAGCTAACATCACTTTGGCTATAGAACAAACTCCATTTGTAATAAGCATATGTACCACAAGCAGAAGTTAATAATGTACTGTTCTCTTTAACATCAACTTCTTCCTTTAGAATTGACTTTACATAGGCAATTGACTCTCTGATAAGTGGCAGATACTTGCTAAGTTCACTTTCATCAATACCGGACAGTAACAGAAATTTCTTTGCTACTTCATTAATTCCCAAGTTATCACCTCTAGTACTTTAGTACCTTAGCAGAACCTGTAAAGATTTTGCCGAAACCTGCAATAGAAGTAATTGCTGCTCTCTCAAGCTGACGGTCAATTAGCTTGTCATATTCTGTCTGTACATCACCGGCCTTAACCATCTCTAATGCACAATTCTTGTCAACACCAATAATATAGTTGCCTGTAATTTCAGGTGTATGGATAACATTAGCACCCATAGGTGTAATCATTTTGCCTGTACCCTGAAAGTTTAGACCGGCTACCGAATCCTTCATTTCTGTAAGTGAAAGTAGCTTTTTCATTGAAGAAGTAGGTGCAATAATTGTGTTAAGCTCATAAGGGCTTAGTGAACTCCATAACTTTACAAGATCACCGTAACTGATGTTACCTGTTGAAGAAGTATTGATTGTACTTGCCGGATTACCGTTACCGTCACCGTTAATCAGTACATCAACTGCATCCTTAAGCTGTGCTCTTGCAATATATGCACCAATCTGCTTTAGTGTGACAGTAAATAAGTCAAGTCGCTGAAATCTGATTGCTTCATAAGAAGAAACTAACATTCTGCCTCTTTTATGTAGCTTAATTAGGTTATCCTGAGTTTTGATAGTTGTCTGTGGAATCTGTGTACCTTCCATAACAACCTTTAGTGACTTATCATCAGTTGTAGGTTCTGAAGTAATTGAACGGTAGTCCATACCGTCAATCATTGTAGTAGTTGCTACAATGTCAGAAAGTACATCAGCCTGTTCCATACCTTGCTTTACTGCTCTGCTGATATATTCCGGAAACAGTGCTGATGAACTGCTTGTTGAAAAGAACTTATCAACTGTGTCACTACCTTTACCTGAAACCTTAATGTCAAATCGCTTTAACTGTCGAGAAAAAGCATCTAGATTTTCCAGAGAAGTACCTCTGTAGTTTTCTGATGGGTCTAGTTCTTCAAGAACATCTGTAAAGCTCTTACCCTTTACACCGTACATACCTTTTTCTAAAGAAATATTTTTATAGTTACTCATATTCATTCTCCTTATAGTAAAATTCCTGATTCATTATCTGTTGAGTCCAGTACAAAGTACATTTTACCTGCACTGTTTTCTTATTCAATAACTACTCTATTCTTTGATAATGAATAGCTATTTTCAATGATTACCTTATTGGTTAATATATAACCACCATCTTCAATAAGAGAAACATACTTACGAACAAAACAATCAATGCTTTCTTCGTCAAAACATTCTCTATTAAATGAAAAAACATCAAATGATAGAAAATCATCAAATAATATTATTTCACTACTTGCATAGTCATCATTTTCATATACCTTTGAAGGTACATGAAATATTGACCTTAGATAATGCTCCAATATTTCATACTGAGCATCATACAATGTTTGCATAATGCTATTTTGACAATTACATAGCTTTTCATCATAAAACAGTAAACTGATTTGACTGAGTGCTTCTGTTGTTCTCACAACATTAGCAATAATACTTCTGTCAATTACAATTTCGCCTGATGTTGATACATTTGTAGTATCTATAACATCATCAGTTGTAATTGTCTTATCATTTAGCCCTGTACATAACTTGTCAATTTCCTCTTTTAATGTTTTAAAAACATTCTTACATTCTTCCTCTTTAATGAAATTAGCCATACTAATTTTCCCTTTCTTACTTTAAAAAATTTCTTCATAAATTGGTGGAAACTTTTGCCAAGCTATTACTTTTGTATATTCTTTTACAAAAGTAATAACGCCTTCGTGAGAAAGCATAGTAAATACATATTCATCACTATAAAGTGACTTTCCATAATATACAGGGTATCGTAATTCATTACGACCTCTCCCACAATCATAGACAGTTACGATTAGTGGTGTACCTACCGGTGGTTTCTCAAGACTTAATAAATTCCAATCATTACTCATAATTTTACCTCTTTCAATTTCAAATACTTGTTATTTATTTTTCGTGCCAATAAATCATCAAATGATAATTTAGGTTCAATTTCTATTTCAAAGTTATAGAAATCAATAATTGCCTTCAATGTATCATATGATGGTTGTGTTTTTCCTCGCTCATAATAAGTATAAGTTGTTCTGTTTATATGTAGATAATCAGCAATTTCTTGTTGAGTACAACATGTAATACTGCGAACAATTTTCAAATTATAAGCAAGTAGATTTGATACTTCGTTGCTTTTTGATTGCAACATTTATCTCTCCTTTCTAATAAATTTTTACAAATAAAAAAAGAACGACAAAACTATAGAATAATAGTTTAAATTCGTTCTCTCTTATTTATATTAAAATAATTCTAATAAAGAATTATCTTAAATTCAATTATACAATTATGTGTCATCAACTTAAAAAAGAATAGACACGATAGCAAAATACACAGAATGATAG
>ERZ791740.1651-NODE-1651-length-11550-cov-2.494041_pt1 | contig 11550 bp, 6 predicted proteins | sample MGYA00510041_ERZ791740 | MGnify/ENA primary metagenome ERZ791740 (study PRJEB30046, sample SAMN00791959) | human gut metagenome | study: EMG produced TPA metagenomics assembly of the A metagenome-wide association study of gut microbiota in type 2...
ACTTCCATGCCCGCGTTCTTTCCTGCCAGAATTCCATTGATAACATCTTCAAATACAAGACAGTTTTTCGGGTCTACATTCATGTCGTCTGCGACTTTTAAATAGACATCCGGCGCAGGTTTCCCTGCCGCAACTTCCGAAGAAGTACGTACAGAATCAAAATATTTCGTCAGTCCCCGTCCGTTCAGCGCAGCTTCTGCAATTTCCCGATCATTGCTTGTGGCAATACCGAGACGGATACCGTTTTGTTTCATCAAATCCAGAAACTCAACTGCGCCGGCCTTTGGAAATACTTTCGTTGCATACAGCTCAACTGTCATATCCCGCCATTCCTGCATTACGTCTTCTACTGTTTGATTTAATGTTGTAAAGGTATCGACAAAATATTGTGCGGTCTCTACATAACTCATCCCCTCTATATCTCTGTGAAATGTATCCGGTGCAGTCAAGTGATATTTATCCATATAAATACGGTCAACTTCCGGCCAGATCCACATCGAATCTACAAGTGATCCATCCATATCAAAAATGACCGCTTTTTTTCCTGTCAACATAATTGTTCTACCTCTTCTTCTGTTAATTTTCTATATTGTCCGGGTTTTAAAGACGGATCCAATGTCAATGTTCCAAACTGAATCCTTTTTAAATAAACAACTTCTTTTCCTACCGCACGAAACATACGCTTCACCTGATGGAAACGACCTTCTTTGATTGTAAGATAGATTTCCGAATATCCGTCTTCCTTTTCATCTGTTTCATTTTTTGTTTCAGGCAATATTTTCTGCTCTTTTATCTTTTCTTTCCGCCGTTCTTTTTGTACAGAAAGAATTTCAAGCGCCGCCGGCATCGTAGGTTTTTCATCTCCGATATGTACGCCTTTCTCAAACAATCGTACATCTTCTTCTGTCACAATTCCTTTGATTTTTGCATAATAAATTTTATCCACATGCTTTTTCGGGGAAAGAAGGCGGTGCGCAAGCTGCCCGTCATTTGTAATTAAAAGAAGACCTTCTGTATCTTTGTCAAGCCGCCCCGCGGGAAATAAGTCTTTTCTTTTGCTTTCTTTGATCAGGTCTATGACTGTACGCTCTTTTTTATCTTCCGTTGCAGACACAACTCCGGCAGGCTTATTCAACATAAAATATTCATACCCTGCATAAAAGATCTTTTCTCCTTTAAATATATCAGGGAAAAGAGCAGACAAGGCATTACGCAGGTTTTCGTCGGGCATAACTCCAACAGTACTGTTGATGACGCCTAATGTTCGCATTTTGCTACCGCGTACCAATACAAGTCCATAAGAATCTTTGGTGGCCGTAGAGGGGTAAAGTACCGTGATATGATCGGATTGTACTTCTCTGGTTTCCATGTAGATGGGCTGTTCGGTTCCTCCTGAAAGGGGAGAAAGAGCCAGTACATCACAGTCGATAAAGCCATTTCCCTGAATGGTAATCTCTGTGCCCAGGGATTCTTCCGAAATATCCGGAAGCACTACATTGGTTACTCCTAGGTCTGTGCCTAACTTTTCGTCTTCACATCCCAAAAGGAATACCATTCCAAGCATTAATAAAATGTAGAAATGTGTTTTCATAAATACTATTTGTTTAATGAATAAATAGAGTACATAGTTATTCTTGTTTTAAGACGATCACAGAATGAGCCGGAAGTAAACATAGAATTTTATCGTTCACTTTGAGAGGCTGGGCGTCCGGAGCCAACATTTGGTCTGTGGTAGGTAAACCGTCTTTGATATAACGGTAAACCTGATAATTCCCTTTGGTTTGCGTATGTTGGTTGATGAGGCTTATTGCTTTCTCCTGGTCCATTCCATTGGCGAAAACATATACCCATTTGCCATTTGTGTTTCGAACAGCAGTTCCTGCATACCATTCTTCCGGTGTTGCTATCGGATAGATTTCAGCTCCCGGGCGTATGAAACGTGTCAACAGAGAATAGGCATAGTACTGTGGGCGTACCTCGTAATCACTTTTGATATCGTTGTAGTATGGTTCCGAAGCGTATGTTTTCTTTACATACTTCCATAAACCCAGTTGCTGCATTGCTCCGTAGTCTGCATCCTTACCATAGTATTGGTCTATCAGGCTCCAATAGCTAACACCGCTTGCTCCTGCATTGAGTAGATTGATGGCTATGCGTGTCATGAGTACTCCTCGTTCATACAAGTCGATATCTTTTTGTCTGGTGGCACCTACGCATTGATTACCTCCGAATTCACCGATGAAATGGGCTTTTCCAACTGAAGAGGCCAATTGAGAGTTTTGTTTTTCCCAATCCAGAATTGTGGAGTTCGGAGTTTCGTAGCCGAAGATATAGGTGTGGGAGTTGAATACGTCAGCAACGTTCGCCAGTCCTTTCGTGCAGGCTGCCAGATATTTATGCGTTCCTGTACCTCCGTCTGAATTGTCAGAAAGGCTGAAATGTACTTTATTTCTTATTCCATCCTCTTTGAAACGTCTGTCGAGTACTTTACACATTTCAATATAGTCGGCGGTGGGAGCAGCTTTACCTTTGATGATATATGACCAATCTGGTTCGTTGATCGGAGTAATCTCTTTGACGCACGTGTATTTTTTGTTGTTGAGCAGGTGTTGTACAAGTGCGGAAAAGTTCTCGCTCCATTCTTCATAGTTAGTCGGGGCTACTACCCAGTTACCATAATTCCCTTCGGCCAGGAAATGTCCCGGAGGGGCTCCCCAAAGTACAAGGGTGACTTCCATTTTCTGTTCTTGTGCCATATCCAATACTTTGTAGAGTGATTGCATTTCTACAGAGTTGAAAGTGAAATTATGCCAGTCGATTTTGGATGCATCCGGATTGTCATTCTTTGGCTCATACCATTGTGGCATCACCATCACCCGTAAGCTTTGCAGTCCCATTTCTTTGACACGTTTCACAACGATGCGATCCCAGTCTTCAGCTTTAGCTCCATCATTGCGGGTCACATTTTGTGAGAGAAAGTGGGGATCTAGTTCTGCACCTATAGCACGGAGCTTTACACCGGTTTTCTTTCCTACAGAAAGTTTCTGTATGGCAGTTGTTGAACTTTGGTATTTGATTATCAGACTACTTTGCGGGTTATCCAGTGTCAGCGTGAAGCCGTTAGCCAGTTCTTTACCGGTTTTCTTTATAGCTTCTCCTGTATCTTTATTGGTGAGTATATAAGTGTGGTCAGGGTGTAGCCCTGATAAATTGACAGTATAGCTCTTGTCCGGATTGTCTTTGCGGCGGAAAGCTACGATGTATCCGCTGTCATCCGACGGACGATAAAGTTGGTATGCTAGCCAGATATTTTCCGAAGTAATGTTGTTTATTCCACTCAACGGATAGTAATCTTCATAGAAATAGGGGCGGAGTTCTTTGAACTCTGCCTGGCGGTCGCGCATATCATAGATGGATTGTCCAGCTTCGGTTATTTTCCAGTTGTAGATAATAGAGGTTCCGAGGCTGGAACGGAAAGTGAATTTATCGGCACTCACAGTTCCTGTACCATGCAGGGGAAGGTATAAGTTCAATCCGTAAGTATGGCATTGATAGCCGATTGGTTCTCCATAACTGTAATCTGTTCTCCACATCGGTGCACTGCGTGAGATACTTTCGAGGTCAATACGGCGTCCGCCACTGGCACAATTATCAACCAGCAAGCCCGGAAAGCGGTTCAGCAGATATTCCCAGAAAGAATAAAGTCCTTCAATGTATCGGATTTCGCAGATACCTTGTCTGCCAGGTTCATCATTGGCAGCCCAGAAACCTTCCGGCTCTATATTGAAATCCTGGCGGTAGTAGTCTATGCCATTTTCTTCGAGGAAGTCTCCGATATATTTACTCATCCATCGACATGCCTCCGGATTTCCGAGATTGAATAGATAAGAGTCGTGCTCACCATCTTTTGTCCAGTCTTCCTGTTTGGCTTTTCCTCTGGCATCCAACATCCATTGAGGGTGTTGCAGTGCCCAAGCTGAGCCTTTCATAACACGCTCCGGTTCAAACCATACCATGAACTTGGAACCAACTCTATGCACTTCGTCGGCGATGGGGCGTAATCCTTCGGGGAAACGAATAGAGTCGACGGTCCAGTTTCCTACGGTGTTCGCCCAATTCTTATGATTGGCTACATCTGCAGAGTGATTGTACCATCCGGCATCCAGCCAGAATACTTCGGGTACTAATTTGAATTGTTCATACCGTTTCACCATAGCAATGGCATAATCTGTAGTCAGGCAGGTATATTCATTACAGGGAGTAGGATCACCGTAGTTGAAACTGGTCGATATTGGATATACGGTCGGTTTACCACCTACTTTCCAAGTGTGGTGGGCTTGCACGAAACGGCGGAACTGGTTGTGTCCTTTCATCCGGTCGGAACCGTTCCAGAATGACAGGCATACACTGGAAGTGCGGATGCTCTCTTCCGGATACAGATAGGTTTTCAAACGTTCAATTCCGGAGGTAAGCGCTACGCTTTGCTGGTCTGCACAGCGCACATCGGCAAACCAGGTTCCTGTCCATCCGATGGCTACGATAACTCCTTGATTAGCCGGAGATTCAATATTGAAGAATGGCATACGCATTTGTGAAGAGCGTCCACCTTCCGGTCTCATATAAAGATTATCACCCGGAGACAAGATTGTAAGTTGCTGGCTGAAATCTGATTTGGATGCATGGCTGCCTTCGGAATGATGAAGGTTGAATGCTCCCGGATGCTGGTAGCGGAATGTGATATCAGACACTTTTATGTTGGCAATCTCCGGCGTATTTTTCTTTCCCTGGTTGGTGAAACGGAGTACCCATTCCACCGTATTGAAGTCGGTAAAGCCTTTCACTTCACATTCGACTTTTAATCCTCCGGATGGTTCACGATAAGTATAAAGGTATTTCAGAACCTTGGGATCGTCACTTTTCTGACGCGTAGCCGTATAAGACCAGCTTTTGATAAATTCCTGTGAAGGTTTACCTCCATATTCGAAAGAGAAAGGAGGGACCACACCGCGGGCAAAGTGGGTGGTTATCCATTGGCTGGTGTTTACCGGGCGGTCGCTCATGCGGGCTACCGTCTGTCCTGTTCCATTATGAGGGAACAGAAGCAGAATGAATAGATAATATAGTATTCTTTTTTTCATTCTTTATTCGGTTTTTCGTTGGTAACTTTATATTTTAGTAATAAGGAACTATGTGGCTTTTCGAGGATCAGTGGCAACTGACTGGTCAGTTCTTTTCCCTGATAGATTTTGCTCTGTCGGCTATCCATGTCTGTCACTGTATAGTATTTTTCCGGATCCACTCCTGAAAGTCTGACGGTGATTTTTTTGTCTTTGGAGGCGGTTCTGCGGAAAGCAACGATAATACCACTGTCGTCCGACGGACGATGCATTTGATAGGCTAGCCAGATATTATCCCGCGTCATGTCTTCTGTACCCGTCAGTGGGTAATAATCTTCGTAATAGTAAGGTCTGATTTCGTGGAATTCTTTCAGACAACGTTGCATTTCGTAAACGGAGGCATTTTTATCGGTTATTTTCCAGTTATAAATCAAAGCTGTGCTGACGCTTGAGCGGAAAGAATACGGATCGGTCTGTAAACTACCTGTTCCATGTAAAGGTAGGAAGAAATTCAGGCCATACGTGTGACATTGGTAGCCGTCCGGATCGTCGTAATGATAATAATCACTCCTCCATAGTGGTGCGCTTCGGCCGATTGTTTCCCAGTCAATACGTCGTCCCCCACTGGCACAGTTGTCTATGAGCAGGTTCGGGAATCGGCTCAGCAGATAATCCCAGAAGTAGTATAGTCCTTCGATGTGTCGTATCTCTTTCATTCCTGTACGTCCGGGCTCATCGTTGGCTGCCCAGTAGATATCCGGCTGCATATTGAAATCCTGACGGTAATAGTCTATGCTGTTTTCTTCGAGCATATCGCCTATATATTTACTCATCCAGTGGCAGGCTTCCGGATTTCCCAGATCGAACAGTAGGTAGGTGTCATTGTTGTGTTCGGGAATGTCGAGCATCCAGTCGGGGTGTTCTACTGCCCATTGGGTACCACGGATGACACGCTCGGGTTCGAACCAGACCATGAATTTAGCTCCTACTTTGTGTATTTCGTCGGCTACAGGACGAAGTCCTTTGGGGAAGCGCAATGTATCTACAGTCCAGTTACCGGCTGTGTTGGCCCAGGTCTTGCCATGTTCGAAGTCTGCAGCATCGGTGTTCCATCCGGCATCCAGCCAGAATACTTCGGGCTTCAATCCGAACTGTATGTAACGTTTCACCATGGCAATGGCATAATCGGCTGTCAGGCATGAGTATTCCGTACAAGGTGCGGGGTCCCGATAGTTGAATCCGCTGGAAAGAGGATATTCGGCAAATTTTCCGTTGATTTTCCGTGACTTGTGTGCCAGGACAAAACGGCGGAATTTATTGTGTCCTGCCATCCGGTCGATATTTTCCCAAAACATCAGACTGATACTTGGGGTACGAATTGTTTCCTGTGGACGTAAGTATAATTTCATGGTTTTCATTCCCGAAGCCATGGATATTGTACGATTATCTTGTGCGCATACATCTGCATACCAGGTGCCCGACCAGCCTACTCCTAATATGACTCCCTGTCCGGCAGGTGATTCAATGTTGAAGAAAGGAAGATAGTCCCCTTCTGAAGAGCGTCCTCCTTGTGGAGACATCTGTTTGGTTTCACCCGTTGCCAGAGTAACCGAACGTGGATGGAAATCATATTTGGAGATATGGTTTCCGTCTGCATAGTGTAACTTGAATTCTCCTTTAGAAGCGTATTGCATGGCAAGGTCCACTACTTTCACTTGTTCCAGAGTGGGAGAGTTGCTCGTACCTTTGTTGGTGAAGTTCAATACCCATTCGGCAGCCTGATAACTGGGATAGCCTTTTACGGTACATTCTACTTTCAGTCCGTTGGTAGGATTGTAGTAGGTAAAGAGATACTTTATCACATCCGCTTCTTCGGATTCTATCTTTTGCTGGGAATAGTCCCATTGGCGGATAAATTCTGCGGAAGGTTTCCCGTCACATATAAACGAGAACGGAGGTGTTTTTCCTTTAGCGAATTGTTTCTGAATCCATTTTTCGATTTCAGGAATGTGTTTGGAGATTTTAGCCGTCGTCTGACCCACGGCTATGATGCTCCACACACTCATAATCAGTAATGAGAACAGGAATTTCGATTCGATTTTCTTGAAATGTTTCATTAGAATATAGGTTTATGTGGTTTTTATTTTTCTCATTATTCCGATCAGATAGCACCATACAATGGCAAGTACTATGATTGCAGATAACTGACTGTGGAATGAATCGGTAATTACTCCTAAAATAGGCGGGAGGACGGCACCGCCAGATACACCGACGATAAGAAGTGCAGATACTTCGTTCGCTTTCTCGGGAACACGTTTCAAAGACAGAGAGAAGATGATGGAAAACAGATTGGCATATCCTATCCCGAAAACTGCTACACATCCGAGGATAAACCAGAGATTAGTGCTAATGGTCATCAGTATCAATCCTGCGAGAGCTATCCAGACGCTATAAATATAGAATTTACTTTCTGAATATTTCATCAGTAGGATACCACCCAAAAAGGCTCCTACAGTGCGGGCGAAGAAATACACACTATTTCCCATTCCTGCATCTGTCAGTGGTAGATCACAACGTTCCATCAGGAATTTAGGGAAAGTCATATTGATACCTACGTCTACACCTACCAGCACGAGAATACCGATAAAGAAAGCAAGAATGTATTTGTCTTTGAATAATTCAAGAGTGACTTTGAAAGAAATGTTCTTCCGTTCCTGTTGTTTTTCTTGTATAGGGGTAAGCCATAGCCATATCAAAGCGAGCAGTGACAGTCCGGCATAAACGGGGAATATCATTTTCCATCCGAAAAAACTACCAGTCACCCAAGCTGCCAGGATAGGACCCAGGAATGAACTGACTGCTTTGACAAATTGTCCTAGGGTTAATGTACCTGTCAACTTATCGTTTGCAACGACATCCGTTACTAATGGGTTGAGTGAAACTTGCAATAGAGTGTTACCGATACCTATCAAGGCAAATGCGATTAATATGGCGGTAAAGTCATATGCAACGAGTGGAAGGCACATAGCTAATACATGGAATGCGAAGCTAAGTAATACGGTTTTCTTGCGTCCGATGCGATTCATTAACATTCCGGTGGGAATAGAAAGCACCAGGAACCACAAGAAACAGGATAGAGAGATGAGATTAACCATCGTATCGGTGAGATGGCTGAAATCATTCTTCACATAGCTCGTGGTTATTCCGACAATGTCAACAAATCCCATAACGAAGAATCCGAACATGACGGAGAGCATTTTTACTATGGATATTTCTTTTTTCATTCGTGTACTTTTGATGATAAATTACTTGGTTGGTGGGCATATATATCCAGCACGGCGGATATATATGGCTAACATGGTGAATATATATGCCCAATACGGTGTATATATATATCCACTAAATGGGGTGTATATACTTCTATTTTTGTACTAATACCCTGATTGATGAACGAGATAATTTAAGTTTTAGGTTATTCTCTTGCGTGTTGACCGTTTCTGTTGATTCTATAAGATTATCACCTTCCGGTAGGCGTCCTTCCATATATTTGTAGACATTGTATTCTCCATTGGCACCTTCTTTATCATTTTCCAACTGTATCATCTTGTCTTTGTCTGTAGCGTTGGAAAGTACATACGTCCATTTTCCCTCTGTGTTGAGAAAAGCACTTCCGGCTATCAACTCGTCGCCGAGATCCAATGGATATACTTCGTCGCCCTGGCGGACAAAACGTGTCAACAGACTATATGCATAGTATTGAGGACGTACCTCGTAGTCTTCCTTGATTTTGGAATATACATCTGGGTCTTCGGTATAAGCGGATTTTAGATATTTCCATAAACCGAGTTGCTGCATTTCCGAATAGGAGGCATTGCGGTTATAATATTGATCGATCAGACTCCAGTAGCTTACTCCGCAAGCACCGGCATTCAGATAGTTCAGAGCAACGCGGATTATCTGTACCCCTCGCGTATACGTGTCTATACCATATTGACGGGCACTTCCGTATCCAGGAAAACCGAATTCTCCAACAAAATGTCTTTTACCTCCTGCAGAAGCTATATTTTGACGTTCCCAATTTACGAGAGTCGAATTAGGGGTGTTGTAGTCAAACTTGTATACATGAGAGTTATACAGGTCGGCTTCATCGTTTGTGAAAGCGGAAACACAGGCAGCGATATATCCGGGTGTACCGTCTGTATTGTCAGAAAGGTTGAAGTGTACCTTACTGCGTATTCCATCTGCTTTAAACTTGGCATCCAGTGCTTTCACCATGGGGGCGTAGGTGTCCTGCCAACCCATGGTTTCAAAATCACCTTGCCACATGATGCGGCCGTAACCTGCTATATGACTGTCAGGTTCATTGAATGGAGTAATTTGATTGATACAGGTATAATGCTTTTCTTCAATCAGGTATTTCACCATTGTGGAGAAGTTTTCAGCAAATTCTTCATAGTTATCTATACCGGCAATCCAACCCGGATTAACGTTATAACTTCGTGCATCACACAAGAAATGCTTTTGACCATTGTTAATGCCTGATAGTAAGTCGATATTGGTAATGGCTCCCCATACGACTAATGTCACTCCGATATTATTCTCCTGGGCCAGATCCAATACTTTGTATACAGATTGCATTTCTTCCGAATCAAAAGTGAATTTGCTCATATCCGCGACATTAGGAGCGTTGTTGTCATTGGAGGGTTCCCACCATTGTGGCTGCATCATGATTCGGAATTGTTGTACTTTCATTTTCTTTACCCGTTGTACAACTATATTTTCCCAATCTTCAGCCTTTGAACCATCATTGCGGGTGATGTTTTGTGAGAAGAAGTGTGGATCCATCTCGACACCGATAGCATGAACCGGAGTTCCTGTTGAATTCCCTACTGCAACAGGATAATAGTTGCAAGCCGGGCAATCGTCATATTTGTTATAATCATCCGAGCAGGCGGACATTCCCCAAAGTGTGCAAACAATACTCAATAGAGTTTTACTGATATGTGTCATTTTCATTGCCATATTGATTAAATTTAGTAGGTTATTATTCAAAGCCTAATTCTGCCTCAATTGCCTGAATCAGAATGTGGATAACTTTGATGTGAATTTCTTGTATTCTGTCGGAATGTGCTGCTCGTGGCGCGCAGACTGCAATGTCTGCCAGTCGTGACAGTTCATTCTCTCCTTTTGAAGTCAGCGCTATCACTTTCATTCCATTGTTGTGTGCTTGTACGGCAGCTTTCAGTATGTTCTCGGAATGTCCGCTTGTGCTGATGGCCAATAATACATCTCCCTTACATCCCATAGCTTCTACATAGCGGGAGAAGATCTCGTTGAACGAAAAATCATTTCCCACACAGGTCATGTAAGCCGGGTCATTGATTGCAATTGCCGGTAGCGGGATGCGGTTGTTGCGGTAACGTCCGGTTAGTTCTTCTGCAAAGTGGGTGGCGTCACATAAAGAACCTCCATTACCACAGCTGATAATCTTATTTCCGGCTTTTAATGCTTCGGCGCAGGTAGAGGCTGCCTGTGAAATAATCCCGACTGTTGTTGTTTCCTCAAGAAAGCTCTCCAACGTTTGCCGAGCCTCTTCCAGTGTTGTTTCAATAAGCTCTTTCATAATAGTTAATCGGTTAAGTTAGCGGCTACAGAAAGAGCTGCATAATCTCCTATCTGCTCTCCCAAGGCGGCTGGTTTCACTTTACATACTCTGTTTGCACAGGATAATGCTTCCTGATCGATTATCTTTTGCATGATGGGTTCCATCATATTTTTATTCCGGGTATAGATGCCACCTATCACAATGACTTCCGGATTCAAGATATCGATCACCATGGATAATCCTTTTCCCAGATAAATAGCAGACGTCTCATATATGCTTTGGGCTAATTTATCACCTTTGGCAGCTTCTTCAGCCACTTTTCGGGCAGTAAGCTGATCTAGTTCCTGTAAGGTACACCATTCAACTTTCTGTCCGGTCTGCAATTTCTCCATCACATACATTTTGGAGAGTTGAGCAATACCTCCACCGCTGGCAAATCCCTCAAAAGAGCCCTTTTTACCGTAACCTATCGGACCGAAATCCGACAGGCGGATATGTCCCAGTTCTCCGGCATTGTCATTGGTGCCCGTATACAGTTTGCCATTTAATATTAATCCTGCTCCCAGTCCCGTACCGAATGTGAGAAAGACCATATTCTTAGTTCCTTTTCCTGCTCCGAACTTCCATTCGGCTAAAGCACAGGCATTGGCATCATTGTGTAGATTGGTTTTAATGCCCGTCTTTTTTTCCACCATTGCCACAATGGGGATGTTGTCCCATCCCGGTAGGTTAGGGGGAGACATCACGATGCCTGTTTCACTGTTGAGAGGACCTCCGCAACAGATTCCAATCGCTTTTGTGTTAGTAGGGGTTAGCTGGTGGAGGTTC
>ERZ791740.1669-NODE-1669-length-11444-cov-7.397752_pt1 | contig 11444 bp, 7 predicted proteins | sample MGYA00510041_ERZ791740 | MGnify/ENA primary metagenome ERZ791740 (study PRJEB30046, sample SAMN00791959) | human gut metagenome | study: EMG produced TPA metagenomics assembly of the A metagenome-wide association study of gut microbiota in type 2...
CCATGGTGCAGGGCATCGTGCTGCTGTACGCCTGCGTGGGCATCATCGGCCTGATTTTAGGTGATGTGCTCATGGTTCTCATTGACCCCCGCATCAACTTTGGCAAGAAAGAAGGTGGACGCTGATGCTCTCTTTTCTGAAACGTGAAAAATCGAAGCAGCTGGAGGATCAGCTGAATGCTGCTCAGGCACAGCGCCGCACCGGCTGGGAAGATCTGCCGGAGGATGAGCTGTTCACCCCCGCCGGGTTCAGTGAGGAACAGGCCGAAGCCACCGCCAGCTCCAACTACAGCTACTGGGGCAGCACCTTCCGTGCCTTTTTCAAGAACAAGTTCGCTGTGGCCCTGCTGATCGCGCTGGTGGTCGTGGTTGCCTTTGCCTTCATCCAGCCCCACCTGCCCGGTCAGGCAGACCCGAACCTGTGCGCCGTGGACCCTGTGACCGGCATCCAGTACCGCAACATCGCCCCCGGGCAGGACGGCTTTATCTGGGGTTCCAACTCCATTGGTCAGGACCTGTGGGCACGCATCTGGGCCGGTGCACGCACCAGCCTGACCATCGCCTTCTTCGTGGCCCTCATCGAAGCTGTGGTGGGCATTACCGCCGGTGTGCTGTGGGGCTATGTGCGCGGGCTGGACTTTGTGTTCACCGAGCTGTACAACATCTTCGATAACATTCCCACCGCCATCGTGCTGATCCTCATTTCCTATGTAGCCACCCCCAGCATCTGGACCATGGTCCTTGGCATGGCCATCAAGGGCTGGATCGAAATGGCACGCTTCATCCGCAACCAGATCCTCATCATCCGCGACCGGGATTATAATGTGGCTTCCCGCTGCATCGGCACACCCACCATCCGCATCGTGCTGCGCAACCTGCTGCCCTACCTCGTCTCGGTCATCATGCTGCGCATGGCCCTCACCATCCCGGAAGCCATTGGCAACGAGGTGTTCATCACCTACATCGGCCTCGGGCTTTCGGTGGAGACGCCTTCGCTGGGCAATCTGGTCAACGATGGCCGCAAGGTGATGATGCAGGCCGGGTTGCGCTACCAGCTGCTGTACCCCACCCTCATCCTGAGCTTTGTTACCATTGCGTTCTATCTGATCGGCAACGCCTTCTCGGATGCTGCCGATCCGAAGAACCATCTGCAGTAAGGAGGGGATATCATGGAACACAACCAGCTCATTCTCTCCGCAAAAGATGTCAACATCCAGTTCAACCTGCGTGGAAAAGTGCTGCACGCCATCCGTGGCATCGATCTTGACCTCTATCAGGGAGAGGTGCTTGCCATCGTAGGCGAGAGCGGCTCCGGCAAGAGCGTTTTTACCAAGAGCTTCATGGGCCTGCTGGACGCCAACGGCTCCATTACCAGCGGCACCATTGATTACTACGGCATGGCGGACGGCAAGCCGCTGCGCCTTTCTGACCTCAGAACCGAAAAGGATTGGCTGCAGGTGCGCGGCCGAGAGATCGCCATGGTCATGCAGGACCCCATGACCAGCCTGAACCCGCTGAAGACCATCGGGGCACAGATCATGGAAGCCGTTGCCCTGCATCAGGGCTTAAAGGGTGCTGCCGCCAAGAAAAAAACACTGGAATACCTGCGGGATGTGGGCATCACCGACCCCGAAAAGCGCTTTAAGCAGTACCCGCACGAGTTCTCCGGCGGCATGCGCCAGCGTGTGGTCATTGCCATTGCGGTGGCCTGCAGCCCCAAGATCCTGATCTGCGACGAGCCTACCACCGCACTGGACGTGACCATTCAAGCCCAGATTTTGCAGCTTTTGAAGGAAATGCGGTTCAAGTACGATCTGACCATCGTCATGATCACCCACGATCTGGGCGTTGTGGCAAACATTGCAGACCGCGTGGCTGTGATGTACGCAGGCGACATCGTGGAGATCGGCACTGCTGACGAAATTTATTACGATCCCCGCCACCCCTACACATGGGCACTGCTTTCCAGTATGCCGCAGATGGGCGTGAAGGGCGAGGACCTGTTCAACATCGTGGGCACACCGCCAAACCTGTTTGCGGAAATTCGCGGCGATGCTTTTGCGCCCCGCAACCCGCAGGCACTGAAGATCGATTTTGTCAAGCGCCCGCCTTACTTTGAGGTAACGCCCACCCACAAGGCCAAAACATGGCTGCTGGACCCCCGGGCACCCAAGATCGAGCCGCCTGCTGCGGTAAAAATGCTGCGAGAGGAGGGGCTGTAAGATGGAAAATGAACGCGAAGTTCTTGTGGAAGTGAACCACCTGAATGTAACCTACGGCTCCGGCAAAAAAGCATATGAAGCTGTGCAGGATGCCAACTTTAAAATTTATAAGGGCGAGACCTTCGGCCTTGTAGGCGAAAGCGGCAGCGGCAAAACTACCATTGGCCGGGCCATCCTGCGCATCCTGCCCACCTCCGGCGGCGAGATCCTCTATAAGGGCCAGAAGATCAACGGCAGAATTTCCCGCCAGCTGGACAGGCAGATCATCAAAGAGATCCAGATGATCTTTCAGGACCCGCAGTCCTCGCTGAACGAGCGCGCCAAGGTGAGCTATATCGTGGGCGAGGGCCTGCAGAACGTCCGGCCTGATCTTTCCACCGCCCAGCGGGAGGAAAAGGTGCGTCAGGCTCTGCTGGACGTGGGTCTGCTGCCGGAATTCGCCTCCCGCTTCCCGCACGAATTTTCCGGCGGACAGCGCCAGCGCATCGGCATTGCCCGGGCCCTGATCGTGGAGCCGGAGTTCATCGTTGCCGATGAGCCCATCAGCGCACTGGATATGTCCATCCGTGCACAGGTGCTGAACCTGCTGCGCCGCCTGCAGAAGGAACGCGGCATCACCTACCTGTTCATCGCCCACGATCTTTCCGTGATGCGCTACATCTCCGACCGCATCGCCGTCATCCACAAGGGCCGCATCGTGGAGCTGGCCGAGGCCGAAGAGTTGACAGCCCACGCCATCCACCCCTATACCCGCAGCCTGCTTTCCGCCATTCCCATGCCGGACCCCCGCCGGGAGCGGCAGAAAAAGCTGCTGGTGTACGACCCCGCCATGCACGACTACTCCAGAGAGGCCCCCCAGTGGCGCGAACTGCGGCCTGAGCATTTTGTACTGTGCAGCGCTGCCGAAGCCGAGCAGTGGCTGCCGCGCTGACCCCCGACATTTCGGGCTGAATCGTTGTTTTACGGCTCTTTTACGCAACATTCAAAGTTTATTTCTTGACATTCTCCGGCAGCTCCACTACAATAGAATCTGCATCATTGATTCTGATTTTTGAGTTATTAGCGTGTTCTGACCGGCGGCTTTCATCTTCTTTGCGAAGCTGTCGGCTTTTGGCAATAAAAAGAAGAAGAAAGAAAAGAGGACTTTATTCTATGACTACTGAACAGCGTGAACCGCTCTATGCGTCCACTGCGAAGCCCTGGCTGAAGTACTATGACCAGAAATACATCGACATGCCCCTGCCCAAGTGCAGCGCCTTTGAGTATCTCTGCCATCAGAACAAGAACCATCTGAGCGAGACCGCTCTGGAGTATTATGGCCGCAAATTCACCTTTGCAGACCTCTTTGTGAATATCAAGAAAACCGCTGCCGCCTTCCGTGCTCTCGGCGTGAAAAAGGGCGACATCATCACCGTCGTCAGCGTGATGACCCCCGAGGTGATCTATGCCTTCTACGCTGTCGATATGATCGGCGCAACGCTGAATCTGGTGGACCCGCGCTACAGCGTTGAGGGCATCCACGAGTACATCGAAGAGGTAGATTCCCGCCTGCTGATCTGCCTGAATGTGACCTATGAGCGCTGCCACAAGGCAGAAAAGCGCACCAATGTGGAGCGCGTTCTGGTCATCAGCCCCGCAGACTCTCTGCCGCTGCATCTGGCCGTCGGCTACAAGCTGACCAACCCCGATAAGAACCGCTACAAGTCCAACGTGATCCACTGGAAGGACTTTATTGCACAGGGCAAGGATCAGAGCATGAACGCCGAACCCTACGATCCGCAGCACGCCTGCGTGGTGGTGCACACCGGCGGCACCACCGGTTCGCCCAAGGGCGTTATGCTGACCGACGACAGCTTTAACTCTCTGGCCCACGAATTCATCGCCCAGAGCAACCTGTTCTGCCGCGGCCAGAAGCTGATGAACGTCATGCCTCCGTTCATTGCCTACGGCTATGCCTGCGGCGTGCACATGCCGCTGGTCATGGGCCTGCACGTCGTCATCATCCCCAATCTGGACCCCGACAAGCTGGGCGCGCTGATCTGGAAGCACAAGCCCGAGCACATGTTCGGCGTTCCGGCCCACTACCAGCAGATGGCAGCTTCTCCGCTGCTCAAGAAGAAGAAGGATCTCTCCTTCATCCGCAACTATGCCGCCGGCGGCGACTCGCTGCCGCTGGGCGCTGAGCTGACTGTGAACGAGTTCCTGAAGGCGCACAACGTGGAATATCCGTTGGCCAAGGGCTACGGCATGACCGAGGTCGCCTCTGCCGCTACCGTTGCCGCCGGCAACGTGACCAAGCCCGGCAGCGTGGGCATTCCCATGCTGAACACGGTGGTGTCCATTTTTGAGCCTGGCACCGAGACCGAACTGCCCATCGGTGAGCGCGGCGAGATCTGCATCTGCACCCCCACCGTCATGAAGGGCTACTACAATAAGCCCGAGGAGACAGACATGATCCTGCGCCGCCATGCAGACGGCCAGATCTGGGCACACACCGGCGATGTCGGCTACATGGACGAGGACGGCTTTGTGTATCTGGATTCCCGCATCAAGCGCATGATCATCCGTCACGATGGCTTCAAGGTGTTCCCGTCCATGATCGAGAACGTCATCAGCCGCCACCCGGCCGTGCATCAATGCTCGGTGGTGGGCTGCACCGATAAGGACCATGTGCAGGGCCGCCTGCCCTTCGTCTACGTGGTGCTGGACCCGGAAGGCGACAAGAAAAAGCGCCAGATCGTGCGGGAACTGCGCCAGCTGTGCAAGGAAGAGCTGCCGGAGTATGTGCAGCCGGTGGGCTACAAGTTCATCTCCGAAATGCCCTTTACCCCTGTTGGCAAGGTGGACTACCGCAAGCTGGAAGAAGAGATTACTCCCCGCGATTATTGATTCTGAACTTCACCCTGTAATTTTTCAGACACTGAGCTCTCCCGAAAGGGAGAGCTTTTTTGTATGGAAGAAACTGCAGAATACGGACGCAGCGATGGCCGCAATTTTTTGAATTTTGTCAGTTGACAATTTTTACTTTCCATTTTATCATAGAGACAACAGCTGTGCCGCACAGGTGCAGTCATTCCGGAAAGAAGGAATTACAATGAAAAACAAAAAGTTTGCCAGCTTTCTGGCCGCAGCGGCAGCGCTTGTGCTGCTGGCCATGCCTGCATTTGCTGCCGACGAACAGACGGAGCTGCCTGCCGCCGAAGCAGCAGAGGTGCAGCAGGAGCAGACCGCAGCGCCTGCCGAGCAGGAGACCGCCCTGCCCGCCGATGCCCAGACAGCCGGCGAACCGGAGCAGCAGCTCACCTATGTGGCGCTGGGCGACAGCATCACCTCCGGTGTCGGCCTTGCCGATATGAAATACAACATCGCCCAGATCGGCTACGATCTGCAGCCGAACTTTGAGGGCTACCCTTCCCAATGCTACACCGCCCTTGTGGGCAAGGGCCTTGGGCTGGACCGCCAGCACGCCATCAATCTGGGCCTGCCCGGCCTGATGAGCCCTGACATGCTGGATATGGTGCAGAACAGCGCCATGCCCAAGATGAATCAGGCTTCCGGCGCATATTACGTCTACCCGGAATATCAGGAGTATCTGCGCAAGGCCGATATCATTTCCATCCAGATCGGCTCCAACGACGCGCTGGTGCCCTGCATCGTGGGTCTGGGCGAGGCCACCAACTGGAAGAGCGAGCAGCTTGCCGCACTGATGGTCAGCGGTGCCCTGCGTGATTTCAACTTCCAGAAGCTGGGGCTCTTCCTCGAAGCGCTGAACCGTATGACCCTTACCTTTGACGAGAGCCGCGCCACCAACCGCCTGCTGTTCCGCGGCATGGATGAGATCTGCGATCAGGCCTATACCAATGTGACCGCCAGCCTGCCGCAGATCGTGGCCGGTATCCGCGCACTGAACCCGAATGCCAAAATCGTGCTGCTGGGTTACACCAACCCCGTGCCTCTGCTGCCCGCATGGAACCGCTATTTCAGCAAATTGAACCGCTTTGCCAAAGACCTTGCCGCACAGGAAGGCTTGATCTATGTGGACATTCCCCGTGCGCAGACCGCTGCCGACGGCCACCCCACCGTTAAGGGCCACCAGTACATTGCAAACCAGATTTTGAATGCTCTGAAGTGAGCTTTCCATCAAAAAAGCCTGTCTCATTTTTGCGAGACAGGCTTTTTTTGCGCTGTTCTGTTTTCAGCTCAGCCGGCCACTTTCCACCGAGAAGCTCACATCGGCTGCGGCCATCGTGGACTTGCGGTGGGAGACCAACAGCACCGTTTTGTCTTTGCACTCTGCCCGCACAGCCTTGAGGATCACGCCCTCATTCAGGCTGTCCAGATTGGAGGTAGGCTCGTCCAGCAGCAGGAAGGGTGCATCATGCAGGAAGGCACGCGCCACACCGATGCGCTGGCGCTCGCCGCCGGAAAGTGCACCGCCCAGCTCACCCACCGGGGTATCATAGCCCTTGGGCAGGCTGTGGATAAAGCCGTCCAGCGCAGCCTTTTTGCAGGCTGCTTTCACCTCTTCCCGGGTGGCATCCCGCTTTGCAATGCGGATGTTGTTCTCAATGGTATCGTCGAACAGCTCGGTCTCCTGCGTCACAAGGCTTTCCTGTTCGCGCAGGGCGGCGGTGTTCACGCGGCGGATATCCTCTGCGCCAAAGCGGATGCTGCCGCTGGATACATCCCAGAAGCGCATCAGCAGCCGCAGGAAGGTAGACTTTCCGCTGCCGGAGCGGCCGGTGATGCCCACGATCTTCTTTTCCGGAATGGTCAGGCTCAGGTCATGCAGCACCTCCTCATTGGCATAGGCAAAGTTCACATGCTCTGCCGCAGCACCTGCAAATGCGGTGTCTGTGCCGTCGGTCACATCGGCGGTGACGGGCTGTTCGTCCAGCAGGTCCAGCACGCGGTCTGCGCTGGCGAACACCTGCGTCAGGCTGGCACCAAGGTTTGCCAGCGCCACCACCGGGCCAAAGGAGCTGAGGGCCGAAAGGGTGCACACCAGTACGCCCTCCACGCCCATTTTACCGCTCTGGTAAAGGTTCAGGCTCACACCCAGCACGGCCAGCACCGTGAGCAGGATCAAGGTGTTCGTGATGGCCACGGTCAGGCCCTCGCGGTATTTCATCGCCTTCTGCTTTTCGCCCAGCATCTCACTGTGGGCCGTGATGCCCTCGGCGCGGGCTGCGGTGTCCTGATACTGCAGGGTATCCTTCAGGCCGCGCAGGCTTTCCAGCACATAGCTGTTGGTATCGGCCAGTGCCTGACGGTACTCCCGGGCGGCACGGTCGCCGCGCTTTGCGCTCCACACCGGCAGGGCCACGCCCACCAGCAGATAGCCCGCCAGCAGCACCAGCGCAGGCAGGATGTGCCAGCTGCCCACAAAGCCCGTCATGCCGATGACGCAGATGCACGCGATGCAGATGGGCGAAATGGTGTGGGCATAGAACACCTCCAGCGCTTCGATATCGGCGGTGATGAGCGAGATCAGGTCACCGCGGTCACGGCCTTCCAGCTTTGCAGGGGTCAGACGGCGCAAGGCACCGAACACCTTATCGCGGATCAGGGCCAGCAGCTTGAAGGCGATATAGTGGTTGGATGCCTGCTCTGCGTAGCGCAGAACGCCGCGCAGCAGCGCAAACACCAGAATGCAGGCAAAGGCCGTGCCCACGGTCCCCACCGGGCTTGCAAGCCCCAGCGCACGCAGGATGCCAAAGCCGCCGAAGATCGTAATAAAGGTGGCGCAGAAATGGCCTGCCACCCCCATCACGATCGCTGCCAGCATAACGGGCAGCATGGGCTTTACCAGTACGATAAGCCGTCCCACAATGGCAAAGGGGCTGCGGCGATTGATTTTATTCATATCAGGCATCCTCCTCTTCCAGTGTTTCCAGCTGCCGCTGTGCCAGATACAGGCGGCTGTAAGCCCCCTGCCGGGCCAGCAATTCGGCGTGGGTGCCCTGCTCGATCACACGGCCATTGCTCATTGCATAGATGCAGTCGCTGTGCACCACGTTTGCCAGACGGTGGGAGATCAGGATAATCGTCTTTTTTCCGGCCAGACTGTGGATGGCCTGCATGATGTCGTTCTCGCTCTCGGCATCCACGTTGGAGGTAGCCTCGTCGAAGAGGTAGATGGGCGTATCATGCAGCAGAGCCCGCGCCATGGCAAGGCGCTGGCGCTGGCCGCCGGAAAGATTGCTGCCGCCCTCATGCAGAGCGGTCTGCAGGCCGTTCTGGCTGCGGCAGAAATCGGCCAGATTCACCTGTTCCAATGCCGCCCAGAGCTGTGCCTCGTCCGCGTCCGGCTTTGCCATGCGCAGGTTGCTCTCCACCGTGCCCTTGAAGATGGCGGCGTTGTGGGGCACCAGCGTCAGGGTGCGCAGACGCTGTTCCTGCTGCAGCTCCTGCACCGGCACGCCGCCCAGCGTCACGCTGCCGGTATAGCCGGTGCGGCTGCCGGACAGCAGCGCTGCAATGGTGCTTTTGCCGCAGCCGCTCTCACCCACCAGCGAGACAAAACTGCCCTGCGGAATGGTAAAGGAGACATCGTTCAGGATGGTGCGGTCCTTCTCGTAGCCAAAGGTGACATGCTCAAGCTTCAGAGTCGTATTCTCTCCGGGCACGCGGTCACCATCGGCAGGCTCTTCCGCTGCCTGAAGCTTGAAGATCTTCTCTGCCGAAGCGGCACCGTTCATGGCAATGTGGAAGTAGCTGCCCAGCAGCCGCAGCGGCAGGAAAAAGTCCGCCGCCAGCAGCACGATGGTCAATGTGGCGGTCAGGGTCAGCCGACCTGCCGCAAATGCAGCCACCGCGCTGATGATGCCAAGGCCCGCACCGCCGTAAGCCATCAGGTCCATCAGTGTCACCGAGTTCAGCTGCATGGTGAGCACCTTCATGGTGATCTTGCGGAAGCGCTCGGCCTGCGCATTCATCTGCTCGTGCTTCCAACCGTCGGCCTGATAAATTTTCAGGGTGGTCAGGCCCTGAATGTTCTCAAGGAAGCTGTCGCCAAGGGTGGTGTACTCGCCCCAGTAGTTCGCCAGCAGCTTTTTGGCAAACTTCTGCACTGCCACAATGGACATGGGGATCAGCGGCACGCAGCACAGCAGGATGATGGCCGACCGTGCGTGCACACCCACCAACAGCACAAACAGGGTAACGGGTGCCAGCAGGCTGTAAAACAGCTGCGGCAGGTATTTTGCAAAGTAGGTGTCGATCTGCTCCACACCTTCGCTGGCCAGCATCACCACCTCGCTGGTGGCCGCCGTCTCGGTGTAGTTGGGGCCAAGGCGGGCAAGCTTTGCGTAGATGCTGCTGCGCAGGGTGCGCTTGACATCCTTGGAAGCCTGATCGCTCATGGCCGATGCCAGCATGGTAAAGGCAAAGCGCATGGGCACCGTGGCAAGGCAGAGCACAAGGTTCTGCCACAGCTGTGCACTGGTCAGGCTGCCCGCAAAGGCTGCGCCCACCAGCTGGGCAATGGCCCGCACAAAGATCACGTTGCACAGCATCCCCAGCCATTGGAAAGCCACATTGGCTCCCACATACCGCAGCGCACCGCGGTCAAAGGACAGCAATTTTTTGTTGATCACTGGGCTTTCTCCGTTTCTGCTTTTTCTGCATCACTGCCAAACAGACGCTCATATTCGCCGGTAAAGATGCGCTCCGGCAGTGCACTGGTCATGGCAAGGGCAGCGGTAAAGCGCTCTTCTTCGCTCAGCGGCTCACTGACCGGCGGGAAATGGGTCAGGATCGTTTTCAGCTCCCGATCCACCTGTTTTGCCACCCAGATGCCCCGGTCTGTCATATAGATCTTGCCGTAGTGCTCCTTTACGATCATGCCGCGCTCCATGAGCAGATTCATGATACGCACCACCGAGGGCTTGGTCACGCCAAGCTTTTCGGCAATGCTGCGGGAGCTGATATCCAGATGGGTCTGTGAGACTTCGTAGATCGCCAGCAGATAGCGCAGATGCGCCGACGTCAGTTCCATGCCGATCACTCTCTTTTCTGATAGATTTTCCAATGTTATCCAAAGCTAACTTTTTGTTTCTGAAAAAAGGGCGCGAGCCGAATGTTCCAGCCCGCGCCCTTTGCGGATCATTTCAATGCTCAGTGACAGCCGCTGCAACCGCTGCAGCTGCCATTGCAGCCGCCTTCGCCGCAGCCGCTGCACCCACTGCAGCCGCCGCCATGCTTGTGGGAGTGCCATGTGATCCAGCCCACACCGCCAAACACGATGACTGCCACAATGATCGTGGGCAGATTAAAATTTGCAGCGAGGAATTCCATCATACAAAACACACCCTTTCACATGTCATGCAGTTTGATCAGATCTTGGTCACGTCGATCTTGACTTCGTTGTTACCCGCATACTTATTGGGACGCACCATCAGGTAGATGAAGGCCACCAGAACCACAGCAGCCACGATGGTGAAGAAGTTGAAGCCGATCTCGCCAGTGATCAGGCCGCCGATCTGGTACACGACCAGAGCAGCACAGTAAGCCAGAGCGCACATATAACCAATGGCGATGGCGGTCCACTTGCCGTTGTTCATCTCACGCTTGATAGCGCCCATGGCTGCGAAGCAGGGAGCGCACAGCAGGTTGAAGATCATGAAGGCGTAAGCAGACAGCGCGGTGTAATCCTGTGCCACAGCGGCCCAGATCTCGTCGCCGTTCTCAGACAGCTCGCCGCCGAAGTGATACAGGACACCAAAGGTACCAACAACGTTCTCCTTGGCGATCAGGCCAGACACGGAAGCAACGGTTGCACGCCAGTTGCCGAAGCCCAGAGGAGCGAAGATCCATGCGATCTTGGTGGCGATGGCAGCCAGGACGGAGTTGTCCTGATCCTCGACCATGCCGAAGACACCGTTCTCGAAGCCGAAGCCCTGCAGGAACCACAGCACAACGGTAGCGGCCAGAATGACGGAGCCTGCGCGCTTGATGAAGGACCAGCCGCGCTCCCAGGTTGCACGGAACACGTTGCCCCATGCAGGCACATGGTATGCGGGCAGCTCCATCACGAAGGGAGCGGGATCACCTGCGAAGAGCTTGGTCTTCTTCAGGATCACGCCGGAGCAGATGATGGCAGCCATGCCAATGAAGTAAGCAGAGACAGCCACCAGAGAAGAACCGCCGAACATCGCACCTGCGATGAGGCCGATGATGGGCATCTTTGCGCCGCAGGGGATGAAGCAGGTGGTCATGATGG
>ERZ791740.1691-NODE-1691-length-11346-cov-2.865822_pt1 | contig 11346 bp, 10 predicted proteins | sample MGYA00510041_ERZ791740 | MGnify/ENA primary metagenome ERZ791740 (study PRJEB30046, sample SAMN00791959) | human gut metagenome | study: EMG produced TPA metagenomics assembly of the A metagenome-wide association study of gut microbiota in type 2...
TGCACAGATTTCAAGATCTTTTGCAAAATTTGGCATCACATGTTTCATCACATATGATCTGACAGGAGCAATAAAAAGATCTTCCTGTGCAGAAACTCCTCCGCCAATTAATATCTGCTCTGGATTAAACATATGCACAAATCCAACAAGCGCTGAAGCAATCACCTCTATCCATTCCTGCAGGATTTTCTGCACCACCACATTTCCTGTCGCTGCCTGTGCAAAAATCCATCGTCCATCAACTGGTGTATCTGCTGCCCCTGCAATCGCACCTTCCTGTATTGCCCAACGGACTTTTCGTACCAGTGCTGAAGTCGATCCATAATGCTCAAGACATCCCCGATTTCCGCAAGTGCACATTTCCCCTTCATACTGCACTGGAATATGTCCAAGTTCACCCGCAAATCCACTTGCTCCGAGCAAAATCTTTCCATTCATGAGAATGCCGCCACCTACACCTGTTCCAATCGTGACAACGACAACATCTTTTTTGCCCTTTGCAGCACCAATCCACGCTTCCCCAAGAGCCGCTGCATTCGCATCATTAAGCACTTCTGTCGGAATATGGAATTCCTGCTCCATCACCTGTCGAATCGGGCTGTTGATCCAGTTTTTAATATGTCCTGCGGTTCCTTCGACCACTCCTTTTTTTGTAGAGATTGCTCCCGTTGCTGACACCCCGATTCCTGCATATTCAGAAGCATTCTCACGATATTTTTCCAAAAAATTATGGCAGCTCTTCACTACCGTCTGCAAAATAGGTGTTTCATATCCATCAAAATTTACGGCATAAGTTTCTGTTGCATGAATCGTGCCATCTTCATCTACACTTCCAATCTTTACTGCCGTTCCTCCAATATCAATTCCAATATACTTTTTTTTATTCATCTTTATCCTCCGTGTGTTCCCCTTTTGCACGAATAGCAGACAGGGTTGCCTTATATTTTTGTGTTTTAAAGTAAGAATCATTTGCAAAATAATAAGAGTATAAAACATCCATAATTGCTAAAATCGAAAATTGCGGTGAAATTTTTGTTCCTGTATCCAGATTTTTTAATGCTGCTACCTGAATTACTTCCTGCGATTCCTTTGCAACGGATGACCCGGAAACTGCTGTCATGCATATAATACTTGCACCTCTGCTTTTGGCGATCCGAATACTTTCTAACACTTCTGCCGTCTCCCCACTTAACGTAATGGCAATCACAAGTGTTTCCTCCCCCGCCAGTGCTGCACCTATCTTCATCATATGGGAATCTGTAACTGCATTAACATCCATCCCGATACGCATGAAACGCAGCTGGAATTCTTCCGCTGCATAACCGGAATTTCCGATTCCAAAAATCAGTACACGTTTACTGATGTTAAGCATTCCCGCCACCCGCCGGACCTGCTCCTCATCAAGAATCCGAAAATTTTCCTGTAACAGTTTCTGGTACGAATTTTGTACGCGACGCGCAAACAATCCGACATCCTTTTCTGTTCCCTCGCTTTTTTGTTCAAATTTTAAGTCTCTTTCATAAGAAAAAATAAATTCCCGATATCCTTTGTATCCGCACTTCTGGGAAAACCTTGACAAAGTAGCCTCAGATACATACAGCACACGGGATATATTTTTAGAAGAAAAATCCATATCATCTTTATTACCAATAAAAAAATCTGCCACACTGCGTTCAACCGCTGTCATTTTTTTATAGGATGCTTCTATTGTCTGTTTTGTCTCATTTTGAAATGAGATCATATAATCATCGTTCATCTGTTCTCCACATCATCATCTGTTCCATATATCTTTCCACATATAACGCAATTTCCTGCTGCGTCCTGGCACCCGGATGCCCATCTGTTCCCATGCCATTGACCGGATTCTGCAACGGAAGCTTCAGAAACTCTGTGCCACATCGCTGCGCGGTTTCCTGTACTTTTTCACATAATGTCTGTTCCATCAGACCATAAAGCAGAAGTATTTTCGCATCAGCAAAAACCTTCTTCAGCTGCTGTATAAAATCCGTATATTTTTCTACAAACGCACGCTCGCGGGAAGGAATCTGCCTCACATAACTTGCATCATTCGTCCCCAGATTACACACGATCAGATCTGGAACTTCGTTTTGTATATAGGGAAAAATTTCGGGAAGAATGTTTTTCGTATAAGGCGTATCCTGCTCCGGGGCAATCCAGCGGGATAATACCCCATTCCCACTATATGCAACAATCCTGCTGTCTGCATGAAGCATCTCTGCTGCCTGATATGCATAAGTTTTAGTCACATCTTCATCCGCTGTCCGGAATGCACTAATCCCATTTATTCCATCCACTCCATATCCAGCGGTAAGCGAATCTCCTATGAAAAGCAAATGGCGGGATGGAATTGCATCTCTTGTAACCGGGGCATCCGTAATAAGATTTGTGATCCACACATTGCCATATTGTTCTTCCGTCAGTTTCACCAATCGGATCCTGACGGTTTCGGCTGATTCCTGCTGGTAAATTATATATTTTCTCTTTCCCGGCACTGCCCGGATTTTTTGCCGGAACTGCTTTTCGTCATTTATAAAAACCCCCATAAATGCATCTTCCTGTGCTGCAATGCTCTGTGCCGCCATTTCCACGGTAACAACGCTTGCTGCCGTTACAAATGCAATCCCAGATGCAGACCAGCAAAGGTGTAACCCTGACGGTTCTTTGTTTGTAATTCCCAATATTCTCACTTGTTCCCACCATACCATTTTCTCCACTTATGCCTGCCTTTTTTATTTTATTTTTACATGCAATTATAGCGAATCTGCCTATAAAATACAATCTTTAGTCGTAATTTCTGAAAGTAGTTTCCGCAACAGTTCCTATACTTCCCTATATTTCCGTTTTCACTCCATTTTTTGATAGTTCTTTCTGTTTTCTCCAAAGATATAGCTTTTTTGGCTTTTTAATTCTATAATCATTCTCATAATAAACGAGAACCATAACAAGGAGGACATTTATGAGAATCTACAAAACAAAAAATTATGATGAAATGAGCCGCAAGGCAGCAAATATTATCTCCGCACAGATGATTTTGAAACCAGAATCAGTACTTGGTCTCGCCACAGGTTCCTCGCCAATTGGAACTTATAAACAGCTCATCAATTGGTATAAAAAAGGGGATCTGGATTTCTCGCAGATCCACAGCATCAATCTGGATGAATACAAAGGACTTGACGCATCCAATTCGGAAAGCTACGCTTATTTCATGCGTCACAATCTTTTTGATCATGTAAATATCAAACCGGAAAATACCTATATTCCAAATGGTATGGAAGAAGATGTTGATAAAGAATGTACCCGTTACAATTCCATTATCCACCAGCTTGGCGGCATTGATTTACAACTTCTTGGTATTGGTAACAATGGACATATTGGCTTTAATGAACCATCCGATACATTTGCAAAAGAAACCCACTGTGTAGAACTGACAAAAACAACCATTCAGGCAAATGCCCGTTTTTTTGATTCCATTGATGAAGTTCCTACTCACGCATATACAACTGGAATCAAAAATATTATGGAGGCAAAACATATCCTGTTAATCGCAAATGGAGAAGGAAAAGCAGATGCCCTGTATCAGTCCCTGTTTGGTCCAATTACTCCCCAGGTGCCCGCATCCATACTGCAGCTGCACGATGATGTTTCCATTGTTGCCGATGAAGCTGCACTATCACGTATCATTGAAAAAAATCTTATTTAATATTTATTGCTTTTGTAAAGGAGTTCCTTATGATTATAAAAAACGGACTTGTCTGGGAAGAAAGCGGATCTTTCCTGACAAAAGATTTGCATATTGATAGCGATACCCATCGCATCGCAATGGATTCTGCTGATACGGCAGATGACACCATTATTGATGCATCCGGTCTGTATGTAATTCCAGGACTTGTCGATATCCATATTCACGGTGCTATGGGATGTGATTTCAGTGACGGCAGCGCGGAAGGACTTTTAAAAATTGCAAAATATCTTCGTTCCTGCGGCGTAACAGCTTTTTGTCCAACCTCCATGACTTTACCGGAAAACCAGTTGCTGACAGCCTTTGCATCGACGCGCGAAATTCCAGATGACAATAGCCATGCTTTTATCGCAGGAATCCACATGGAAGGACCATTTCTCTCTCCTGAAAAAAAAGGTGCACAAAAAGCAAGCTATCTTCGCGCACCGGATATCGATATGTTCCGACGTCTTTCCCAGGCATGCGATAACAAAATCCGCATCATTACGATTGCACCGGAACTTTCAGGCGCGGATGCTTTTATCCGGGAATTTCATTCCCAGCTGACCATCTCCCTCGGTCATTCCACGGCATCCTATGAAATTGCCCAAAACGCTTTCGCTGCGGGAGCCAGTCATGTCACGCATTTATTTAATGCCATGCCACCATTGCATCACCGGAATCCAGGTATTATCGGTGCAGCCACTGACTGCCCACATGCCATGGCCGAAATAATTTGTGACGGCATACATATCCACCCATCTGTTATCCGGAATACCTTTCGTATGTTTGGCGAAGACCGCATGATATTGATCAGTGATGCCATGCGTGCCACAGGTATGGACGATGGAACATATGAACTCGGAGGACAACCTGTAACGAAAAAGGGACGGCTCGCCACCTTAAAAGACGGAACTATTGCCGGTTCAGCAACAAACCTTTTTGACTGTATGAAAAATGCAGTAAATTTTGGCATTCCACTTGCTGTCGCTGTCAAAGCTGCCACCTACAATCCGGCAAAAAGTATCGGGTTAGAACATACCATCGGCACTCTTGCGCCTGGTGCAAGAGCTGATGTCCTTCTCCTTGATTCCGATCTGAACATTGTTCGTATCATATAAACCCCTGTTGTAAAAACGCCCGGCAAGTAGGAACCTGCCGGGCATTTTCTTATGTACTCTGTAATTTCTATCTCGGGTCCGGACGATGTTTCATATCACGGATCGGAATATTAGCGACAAGTGCCGGTACCGTTCCGTTATTGGAATCGGACTCTGTCTCGGTGATTTTTACATCAAGCGCCTCCGCATCAATATCCATGTAACGTGAGATCACTTCAATAATGTCATTCTTCATCATCTCCATCACCTCGGAAGAACAGTTGGCGGTCAGAAACCAGCACCAGCTTCAGGCGGTCTTTTGCGACGTTGCCGGAAGTCTTTTTCTTAAATAAATCCATTATTCCCACAATAAGTACCCCCCTCTAATTCTTCTTAAAGATATCTTTTAATTTTTCCAATACCCCCTGCTTCTCATTCAGGTTCAGGAATGGAACTTCTTCTCCCATAATACGATGACAGATATTAGAATATGCCTTTCCTGCCAGACAGTTGGTTCCAACCAGTGGCTCACCACGGTTTGTGGAAATAACGATCTGCTCATCATCCGGCACGGCTCCGATCAGGTTTACTGCCAGAATATCCGTTACATCATCTACCGTCATCATCTCACCGCGCTTTACCATGTCTACACGCAGACGGTTTACAATCAGGTCAATCCGTTTCATCTCGTTTGCCTCAAGGAGTCCTACGATGCGGTCTGCATCACGGATCGCAGATACTTCCGGTGTCGTAACAACCAGTGCACGATCCGCACCTGCTACCGCATTCTTAAATCCCTGCTCGATACCGGCCGGGCAGTCCAGTAAAATATAATCAAATTCTTCACGAAGTTCATTGATCAGTGCAACCATCTGCTCTGGTGTCACTGCATCCTTATCTCTGGTCTGTGCAGACGGAAGAAGACATAATTCCGGATATCTCTTATCCTTAATCAGTGCCTGACGGATACGGCATTTTCCTTCCACAACATCTACCAGATTGTATACAATACGATTCTCCAGACCCATAACCACATCCAGGTTACGCAGTCCGATATCGGTATCAATCATTACAACTTTCTTGTTTAACTGTGCAAGACCTGTACCAATGTTTGCTGTGGTTGTGGTCTTACCTACACCACCCTTTCCTGATGTGATAACGATTACTTCGCTCATGAAACTTATTCCTCCTACGTCCCTAAATGTTATTTAATATATTTTTGGTGATTGGCTCAATATAGATATTTCCATCTCTTGCAATGGCGATCTGTGCTTCCACTTCCGGTGTCTTTGACCGGCGGAGTGTACGACGTTTCGGTTCCGGCTTGTCCGGACTCTTTGCGATCAGATCCCCAATCTGAATCTGAATCGGCTGCATATCCAGCGCAAAAATAAAGCAGTTACGATCACCCATACATCCTGCCTGTGCGTTACCTTTTAATGCCCCAAGAATCACAATGTTTCCCTGGGAAATAATTTTGGCTCCCGGATTGACATCGCCAATGATCGTGACACTCGATTCACTCGAAATCACCTGTCCCGACCTTAAAGTGCCACGATAAAACTGCTCCGGCCCGTTTCCTGCTGCGGCATTCTCATACTGCTGCTGTACGGCATCGTAAAACGCCTCGACCTGTTCTTTCATGACAGCTTCCTGTCTTGTTCCATTTTCAACGATACACAGGATTTCAATCGATGTGTTGCTTTCAATTGCTGAGATGATCTGCTGTTCTTCCTCTTCCGAAAGTTTTCTTCCTTCAAAGGACAATGCCAGTTTTGCATTTTTAAAAAATGTACTGGATGCTTTGAACTTTTCGACAACATCCTTCAATAACTCATCAAACCCAATCTCCGGGTCTAAGACAAGATTAATTCCGTATTTATTACTTTTTATCGTAACAGATTGTGACATGGTAACCTCCAATTTCATTATTAAAATGAAATCCATCAATTGTAATTATACCTGTTTGCGGCAAATACGCAAGCATTTTCGCTTTATTTGAACGATTTAAAAAAACCTGTCCCTCCTGCGATTGTATTTCTTTCGTTTCTTCTCACGAAAACGCATTTTATCATTTTTTTTCGTTTTTCTCTGATGACGGATCACATAAAAATTATCATATGCCCGTTTTGCCAGAAACAACAGAACCACTGCTGCGACAATAACCACTCCCGCAACAATGAGCCATGCAGGATCGATCCGTATGACACGTTCATTTTTCTTCTGCCCGCTATCGGTATTGACGTAATAATTATCTTTTACCTTTGCTCCGGTTTTTACTATATCCACACTGCCGACCTCATGACCGGCATATGTGTATGCAAGCCTTGCAACTTTCTTTTTCCCCTTTGCAGATTCTGTCTTTTTATAGGATGCATCGGAAAACTGTGCTCCTTTTGGCATAATGATATAAGCATCCTCATCCAGCTTTACATAAGGTTCACTGTTGTTCAAAACCCCGTAATTTTTTCCGTTGTCCTTTGCCAGACCCGCATCGTTTTCCGAAATATTCAGCGCCTGGAAATTTTCAAAACAGTAATCAAATAATTTTCTGGTATCCGTATAATGATCCGGTGTTGCCGCATCCATCACCACACACACCAGAGTAATTCCGTCTTTCTCCGCAAAAGACACCAGAGTATTATTCGCCACTGTCGTGTAGCCGGTTTTTCCGCCAGTACAGTATTTGTACAAATGAGAGCTGTCCCCGCGAAACGGGTAGATCATTTTATGGTGATTGTGACACGGATATTCCGCCTTGCATTTATTGGTCTTCGGAAGTGTATAGCTTGGACTGCCTGCAATCATCCGGAACGTCTCGTTTTTGTATGCCTCTGCGGAAATCAGTGCCATATCATACGCGCTGACCCAGTGATCTTCATCCGGCAGACCATTACAGTTATTGAAATGCGTATCCGTACATCCCAATTCCTTTGCACGCTTATTCATCAGGTCAATAAACGTCCGGTAATCACCACACAGTTTCTGCCCCACATGCTCCGCAACCGCATAAGCACATTCATTGGCAGACTCCAGCATAACCGCATACAGACACTGCTCCATCGTCAGTTTTTCTCCAAGATTCCGGGCAATATGGGAAGTATCTCCCTCATTTTTAAATACCGCATCCGCAGAAAACGTAACGACCTCATCCATATCACAGTTTTCGATTGCCAGAAGAACCGTCATGATCTTTGTGATACTCGCCGGATAATGTTTCTCGTGACTCTTCTTTTCATATAAAACGGTGCCGGTATTGACTTCCATCACAATGGCACTTTTGGACTGCGTTTTTACCCCGTCCGGCCAGTACTCATCTGCACGCACAGACAACGGTAACATGAGTAAAACCGTGCATACGGCAAGAAAAAATGCTGTTACACGGGTGTATTTTTTTATTTTCATAAGGCTCCCCAATTCTTGATTTTCTTATATTTATAATACCATTATTTCCATAATCGTTCAATTTTTATTTGCCGAACGGACGAAATTTGTATATAGTAATAGTATTCTTACAGTTAGCAAAACTGAATTTATCTTTTCCAAGGAGAAATTACTATGAGACTAAGAAATATACCGGGTGCCAATGAAGCTGTGGCAGCCAGCCCATATTGTATACAGAATGCGGCAGAACACCGCGGACAATGGCATGCCTTTTTTGAAAATAACCATCCGATCCATATCGAAATCGGCATGGGAAAAGGCAGATTTCTGATGGATCTTGCTGCGTTACATCCCGAAATCAATTATATCGGCATCGAACGTTACACCAGTGTACTGCTGCGCGCAGTCCAGAAAATGGATACCCTGCAGCTTCCAAATGTTCATTTTCTGTGTGAAGACGCCGCAAAACTTCCGGAAATTTTTGCACCGGAAGAAGTTGACCAGATCTATCTGAATTTTTCCGACCCGTGGCCAAAGGACCGCCATGCCAGACGCCGACTGACTTCCCATGAATTTTTAGACCGCTATGACCAGTTTCTTGCAGCCGACGGACGGCTGGAATTTAAAACGGACAATCAGGATCTGTTTACGTTTTCTCTCGAGGAAATCGAAACTTCCGACCGCTGGCATCTTAATGCCTCCACCCGTGACCTGCACCATGATCCATCCATGAATGAAGGAAATATCATGACCGAATACGAAGAAAAATTTTCTTCTAAGGGCAACCCGATATGTAAACTGATCGCCTCCCGCTAAGGAGGCGGTTTTTCCGTTATCCTATTTTCCCAAAATCCGCCGGTTTCTGTACTTCCGGTACAGCCGGTAACAAAACCGTGCTTCTTCCTGTGAAATCTCTTCTTCGGAAAAGACCGCTTTCTGCACAATGCACAGATACTTCTTCCAATCCTCCGCCGGAACGGACGGATAGGTTGTCATCAGCTTTTCCAGATAGTCCGCATCGGTCTTCATGCCAAAACTTCGCTGATGTAATCCCCGGTAAATCCGCCGGTTGATCCGGTATACCGCATGACGATTCTGCCGGTTGCGCAACTCCATAAGCAATTGTTCCCGGTAAATGCGCATCCATTTTGCCACAAGTACCAGCACCAGAACCGCGGCAGCCAATGTCAGACACACCGCAAAAAACACTTGCAGATCTCGCGTGTGGTTCTTTTTCCCATTATTTTTTACCGGCCGCTTTGTCTCCTTCTCCGTCATCTGACTTTCTGTCTGCTGCTGTGTTTCCATCTGTGTTTCTGACGGCGATTCGTTTTTCGTCTGCATTTGCGTCTGCGGATTCTGCTCCGCCGCATCTTTGTGCTCTTCATGCCGCTGTTTCCACGTATCGCGCAATTCCGGAGTCGTCGGCAGCTTTGCACTGTCATTCGTATAGCCCGGAGTCATTTCCACCGGCACCCATCCGATATTTTCCAGATAAATTTCCACCCATGCATGCGCATTGTAGTCCGGCACATCTGCCTGATAGCCTTTCTTTTCTTTATGAAATGCCGATGGTTCCACCACATATCCCGATGCATAACGCGCCGGAACTCCCAGACTTTGTAAAATCAGCGCACCCGCGCTGGCAAAATGCATACAATATCCCTCATGTCCGGTTTCCAGAAAATAAGCAATGGTATCTTTCCCCTGTGGGATGTGATTCAGATATAAGTTATAGGTATTTTCGTTCCCCAGCCAGTTGGCAACCTGTGTCGCAAGATTCTGCCGGATGTTGTTGGTAGTTATCTGTCTTTCTGCCCGTCCGGAATTGTTTCCATCCGTATCTGCCAGCCAATCCTCATCGTATAACCCGCCTGTTTCCATCTGATCCGCCACATAGGTGCCGTTTTCCTCATACACGCCATATCCGATACTTTCCAGAGCCAGCCTTCGTGTAATAAAATCTCCCACTGCCGGAACATCCGTGGCAAATTTACGGTATCTGCTGTCCGCATAGGCATCATACCACTGCTGCAGATCCGTATCTGTTTCTCCGTGGACCATACAAAACCTGTCAAAAACATCGCGCAGATCCGTATTTTCATCCAGTCCCTCAAAAGAAACCTTTCCCGTTGCCCTCTTTTTACGTACCACCGTATCATCCCTGAGCCAGACCTTCCCACCGGCTGTCTGCAAATCTGAAAAATAAGGCATATACGCGTTTTTTAACCCCAGTGCCCGATAGGAAATCTGATACGAAACCGTCTGTGTTTCATCCTCTGCCAGCTCACTCGAACGGATGTATTTTACAAGTTCACCGGCATTCTGCTGCATTAACATTGCAACATCACTGCGATGGTATCCCGCCTTATCCACTTCGTGCGCAAACGTTTTCCCTTCATTTACCCATGTACCGTTCTGATATGTGCCACTGGCAAATGATTTCAGATACAGTTTGCCCGCCGGGGCTTTCGATGCTTCTATCGAAAATACGGTTTTTCCGGTATAGTCCGGTGTTGTATTATCCACATGTTCCCGCGATCCCTGCAAAGTTATCCCCGAAAACGTCAGGTTTTTCACACGTTCTTCCACCTGTCTCTGAAACGCATAAAACTTCGGTGACTTTTTCGGAATCTGCTTTGCCACACCGGAAAACGCATAGCTGCTCACCGAGACAAGAATCACGGCAAACACACCGGCTGCAGCATAGGACAGTAGCTGCATCCATACATGGGTACGACCGTCAGACACCCTTACATCCATGTGCGTCCATGGTGCCGCAGACACCAGCACGGTTCCCACGAAAAAGAGTGCAATTCCACTCCAGCCCAGTCTGGCATTGACCAGAAGAGCAACCGACAACGCTGTTATATCCGGAAGCAGCAAAACCAGCCGCACACCGGTCACATATCGAAACATCAGACTTAACAGCACAACAACTGCCAATAAAAACGCCAGCATATAAGTATACCGCATCTCCGTCCCGGCCCCGGTCATATAATTTGTTCCATACTGTTTATTCCAATATGACAGATATGCCTGAAACAGCATTTTTCCGCTCTCTGTCAGTTTTCTCCGGTGAGAAATTCCAAACAGTACGAGTGCCGCCGGATATCCGATTTC
>ERZ791740.1700-NODE-1700-length-11249-cov-2.741022_pt1 | contig 11249 bp, 9 predicted proteins | sample MGYA00510041_ERZ791740 | MGnify/ENA primary metagenome ERZ791740 (study PRJEB30046, sample SAMN00791959) | human gut metagenome | study: EMG produced TPA metagenomics assembly of the A metagenome-wide association study of gut microbiota in type 2...
GATCCAGGCAGATTCAGAACGTTATCGTTCTATCGGCTTGCAGGCAATCAAGGAAGGAAAGCTTTGCCTTTTGCTTCTCGCCGGAGGACAGGGCACTCGTCTTGGTTTCGACAAACCAAAGGGCTGTTTCAATGTTGGTATTACAAAGGAACTCTACATCTTCCAGCTTTTGATTGAGCACACGTTAGACATCGTGCGTGCTGCAGATGCATGGATTCCGCTTTATATTATGACCAGCGAAAAAAACGATGTACAGACGCGGACCTTTTTTGAAGAACATGATTTTTTCGGATATGACAGCAGTTATGTGAAATTTTTTGTGCAGGAGATGGTTCCGGCGGTCGATTTCGATGGAAACATACTGATGGAATCGGAGGATTCTCTCGCGATGTCTCCGAATGGAAACGGAGGATGGTTTAAATCCATGCTCCGGGCACATCTGGATGAAGATATCCGGACACGTGGGATTGAATGGCTGAATGTTTTTGCCGTGGACAATGTATTGCAGCGGATTGCGGATCCGGTGTTTGTCGGGGCAACGATTTTGTCTGGATGTGTGTGTGGTTCGAAAGTCGTGCGTAAGGTTTCTCCGTATGAACGTGTGGGTGCAATGTGTCTGGAAGATGGAAAACCATCGATTGTCGAATACTATGAACTGACGCCGGAGATGGCAGAGGCTGTCAATGAAAATGGTTCGCTGCTTTACGGGTTCGGTGTGATTTTAAATTATCTGTTCCGTGTGGATAAGCTGATGGAGATTGTAAAAACAAATCTTCCAATGCATATTGTAGAGAAGAAGGTTCCGTATCTGGATGAAAACGGTCAGCTGCAGAAACCGAAGGAGCCGAATGCCTACAAATTTGAAACACTCATACTGGATATGGTGTATATGATGGATAATTGTCTTCCGTTTGAGGTTGAGCGGGAAAAGGAATTTGCACCGGTGAAAAATGCGCTCGGAACTGATTCGGTAGAGTCTGCCAGGGAACTGTTAAAGAAAAATGGCATTGCCATTTAACAGGGATTTACAAAATTTACAGAACTTTGTCACAATTTGAACACAGTTGACAGGTAGAATTCTCCTTAGAAAACAGGAAAGGAGTTTTTCATTATGGATAACAACTATTATAATAATATGAATCAAAATCAGAATCAGAGTACACAAAATAATCAGAATGGATACAATCCGTACAATAGTAACAGTCAGGGACAGACATACCAGAATACATCATACAATGCGTACAATCCGTATCAGCAGCCGACCGGAGGTCCGGCACCCCGGAAACCGCGTCGCAGATCCGGATTCGGAGCTACCATTGGTAAGTGTGCGGCAGTTGCTCTGGTCTTTGGTCTGGTAGCCGGAGGTGTATTTACCGGAGTCAGCTATGTAGGAACCAAAGCGCTGGGAGTTTCCGGACAGAATGTAAGCAGTTCAAAGAGTTCTTCTTCCGCAAAAGTCAGCCAGACGAGTACCGGCAATGCAGCGGATCTTTCCGATGTTTCCGGAATCGCAAAAGAGGCAATGCCGAGCATTGTGGCAATTACAAATACCGGAACGGTATCCTATCAGACATTCTGGGGGACACAGCAGCAGCAGAGTGAGAGTGCAGGGTCCGGTATTATTATCAAACAGGACAGCAAATATCTTTACATTGCGACAAACAATCACGTTGTTGCAGATGCCGATTCATTGAAAGTGCAGTTTGTGGATAACGAAACCGTAGAATGTAAGGTGCAGGGAACCGATGCTTCGGATGATCTGGCGGTAGTCAAAGTAGCATTGAGTGATATTAAGGATTCTACATTAAAAGAAATCAAGGTAGCTACGGTAAACGAGGATACCGATACCCTGGAAGTTGGTCAGGGCGTTATCGCCATCGGCAATGCACTTGGTTACGGACAGTCCGTTACCAACGGTATTATCAGTGCGTTAGGAAGAACCGTTACCGTGCAGGATGAACAGACCGGAGAGACCGTGGTCAATAACAACATGATCCAGACCAATGCAGCAATTAACCCTGGCAACAGCGGTGGTGCGCTGCTGAATGCAAGCGGAGAGGTCGTCGGTATCAACTCTGCAAAATATTCTGATACGAGTGTAGAGGGATTTGGTTATGCAATCCCGATGTCAGATGCCATGCCGATCGTTGAACAGCTGATTGAAAAAGGACAGGTAGATCAGTCCAAGGCTGCGTTCCTCGGCATTCAGGGACAGGATATTTCTTCCAGTGTTGCCAGTGCTTATAACATGCCGCAGGGGGTATATGTATATCAGGTTGTCTCCGGATCACCGGCAGAAAAAGCAGGACTTCGTCAGGGGGATATTATTACAGAATTTGACGGCCAGACAATTACAGGTATGACGCAGCTGAAACAGCTGATCGCATCCCACAAATCAGGGGATGAAGTAAAAATGACAATGGAACGGCTGGAAAATGGCTACAAGGAAAAATCCATTACCGTGACACTTGCAGCACAGTCCGATTTTGTATCCGAGAGCAGTTCCGATAATTCCAATGATTCTCAGAACTCACAGGATTCCGGTAACTCCGGCGATTCCAGAAACTCGGAAAATTCCGATAATTCCGGCAACTCCGGTTTCTTCGATGGATTTGGTGGATCAAATAATTAATGACAAATTGCATAAGATGCGCTATAATAGATTGTCCGAACATAATTCGGGCAATCTATTTTGTATTTTAAAGCAACACTGCCTGTGGCAGCAGGATAATGCCATGGGGTAGTTGCAGTTTTAGAAACAGGAGTCAGACAAAAATGAATAGGATAAAAGATTTGATCATTCAGTTCTGTAAGTTTGGTGCGGTCGGTGGATTGTGCTTTGGCATTGATTATGGACTGATGATCTTTTTGACAGAGACACATATCATGCATTATTTTGCATCCAGTGCCGTGTCGTTTACCGTATCCGTTATTGTGAATTATATCCTGAGCATGCGTTTTGTTTTTACTGGAAAGGAAGACATGACGAAGGCACAGGAGATGGTTATTTTTGTGGCACTCAGTATGATCGGGCTTGTGATGAACCAGATGATCATGTGGTTTGCCGTAGAACATTTAGGAATGTTTTATGCAGTAGCAAAAATATTCTCCACCATGTTAGTTACTACGTATAATTTTATCTCCAGAAAAAGATTCCTGGAAGCATAAGCCGGGGTTGGAGAGTTAGGAGGATGTATGAAAAAGAAAAGAATTGTAATCGCATTGGGACATGAAGCTCTTGGAAGTACACTGCCGGAACAGCAGAAGGCAGCTGCGCGTACTGCAAAAGCGGTTGCGGATTTTATCCGCGAAGATTATCAGGTGGTTATTACACACAGCAATGGACCGCAGGTTGGCATGATCCATACGGCAATGAACGAATTCTGCCGTCTGTATCCGGAATATACAGCAACTCCGACATCTGTCTGCTCTGCGATGAGCCAGGGATATATCGGATATGATCTGCAGAATGCCATTCGTACCGAGTTATTAAACCGCGGAATCTATAAGACAGTTTCTACGGTTCTGACACAGGTTGTCGTTGATCCGTATGATGAGGCATTTTATCATCCAACCAAAGTGATCGGTCGTGTGATGACAAAAGAAGAAGCAGAGGAAGAAGAAAAGAAGGGGAATCATGTGACAGAGGTGGAAGGTGGATACCGCCGTATTGTGGCATCTCCAAAGCCAATGGATATCGTGGAAATTGATGCAATTTCCGCACTGTCTGATGCCGATCAGGTTGTCATTGCCTGTGGTGGAGGCGGAATCCCGGTTCTGGCACAGAACAACCGTCTGCAGGGAGCCAGTGCTGTCATTGAGAAGGATCTTGCAGCCGGAAAGCTTGCAGAACTTCTGGATGCTGATATGCTGGTGATCCTTACGAGTGTAGATAAGGTTTGCCTGAATTATGGCAAAGAAGACGAGGTAAAGCTGGATACCCTTTCTCTTGCCGATGCAAAGAAATATCTTGCGGCAGGAGAATTCGGAGAAGGAACCATGGCACCTAAGATTGAAGCTGCAATTGACTTCATTGGAGAGTCTGCGATCCGCTCTGTTCTTGTAACCAAATTAAATAAAGAAGCAGGAGAGATTACCGGTGGTATGGGAACTCTGATCAAGAAATAGTAGTTTTTTGCAGGAGGCACAAAATGAATCGAATTAAGAGTTTTACAATCAATCACAATCTTTTGATGCCGGGATTTTATATTTCCCGTGAAGATGGGGATGTGATTACCTATGATCTGCGTACGCGCAAGCCGAACGCAGGAGATTATATGGACAATGCAACCATGCATTCCCTGGAGCATATGTTTGCTACCTATATTCGCAATTCCGAGATGGGAAATGAAGTTGTCTATTTTGGACCGATGGGATGTCAGACCGGATTTTATCTGCTGGTTCGTAACAGCAGAAGTCCCAAAGAAGTGTTTGCCATGACAAAAGAGGTTTTGAGACAGATTTATGATCATAAAGGAGAGGTATTCGGTAAGTCTGCAATTGAGTGTGGACATTATGAAAATTTATCTCTCGCAGCGGCAAAGGCAGAAGCGGCAACCTATCTTGCTGTGCTGGAAGAACAGACAAATATGGATTTTACATATCCAGAATAAAACAGATTGCAGGAGGAAAAGATACATGAGAATCGGAGTAATTGGTGCGATGCAGATAGAGGTGGATAACCTGAAAGCATCCATGAGCGATATCAGCACGAAGGAATACAGTGGCGTTACCTATGTGTGCGGAACCATTGGAGATAAGGAAGTGGTTGCAGCAGTGTGTGGAATCGGCAAGGTGTTTGCCGCAATCTGTGCGGAGGCAATGATTCTGGAGTTTCATGTGGATTATGTGATCAATATCGGCGTGGGTGGCACACTTTGCAAAGAACTTGGGGTAATGGATGTTGCTGTGGCAGATAAGGTAGTGCAGCACGATATGAATACGACACCTCTGGGAGATCCGGTTGGACTTCTTTCCGGTATCAACGAAGTGTATCTGCCGACAGACGAAAAAATGTGCAGACTGCTGGGCAGCTGCCTGGCAGAAAAAGGAATTCACTATCATGTCGGAACGATTGCCACAGGGGATCTGTTTGTCAGCACACCGGAGCAGAAGACAAAGATTCATGAGCGGTTTGATGCGATTGCCTGTGAGATGGAAGGTGGATCTATCGGACATGTCTGTTATGTAAATAAAGTTCCGTTTGCGATTTTACGTTCCATTTCGGATGGAGAGGGTGCTTCTATGGATTATGCAACATTTGCAGAGAAAGCTGCACTGCAGTCAATTCTTGTGGTGATTGATTTCATTCAGAGAGCGGATGAGTTGCAGGCATAAACTGCTTCTAAATTTTTGGAATGGTACATATACTCTACAAAGACTTTTTGGTGGAGTTGTTATGTTCAAAAAAATACATCGTGAATTAAAAAAAGAGTCATGCAGGAAGATCGGAAACGGTTTTCTTGTCATGGCTCTTATTTGCTGTCTGATGTTTGTCTCGTATCAGGCGACATCTGCAGTGATTACAAGTGCTAAGGTCGGGGATCGTGAACTTCCGATTTACTGTGTAGACACAACAGAAAAGAAAGTAGCACTCAGCTTCGATGCTGCATGGGGAGCAGAAGATTTTCCACGTATCATGGATGTTTTGGATAAACATAAAGTAAAGGTGACATTTTTTATGACCGGAGGCTGGGTAGAAGATAACCCTGATTGTGTGAAAGAGCTGGTAAAAAGAGGGCATGATCTGGGAAACCACAGTGAGCATCATTATGACATGACGACAATTTCCCAGGAGGAAAAAGACAGTGAATTAAAAACTGTGCATGATAAGGTAAAAAAACTGACCGGTTATGAGATGTATCTGTTTCGGCCGCCTTATGGGGCTTACGACAATGATGTGATCAAGACGGCGTACGCCATGCATTATTATCCGATTCAGTGGTCAGTGGATAGTCTGGATTGGAAGAATTATGGTGTGGATTCTATTATCACGACGGTTTGCAACCATAAAGCACTTGCACCGGGAGCCATTATCCTCTGTCACAATGGAGCAAAGTATACAGCGGATGCATTGGATGCCATGCTGACCAATTTAGAGGAACAGGGTTACAAGATTGTGCCCATCTCGAAGCTGATCATGAAGAAAAATTATCATATGGATGCGACAGGAAAACAGATTGCGGATGATGCCAGAAAGCAAAAGACGACGGAGGCGGTAATACATTGAGTTGTGTATGGAAAAGGTGTAAAGTCTAATTGTAGCGTTTTGTTATAATTGAAAACGAGAAGGAGGACATGAAAATGTACAAAAAGCAGGGAAAAAACTGCTGCTGGGTTTGATGGTACTGGCTATGGTAGTGACAAGTATCGCAGTGATGCCGACAAATGCGCAGGCAGCAAAGAAAAAGACACCAAAGGCTACGATTGATTCCTGGTATAAAGAGCAGGGAATATGGATGAGTGGACAGTTGGGATATTTTGAGAAGCATCCGTATAATTTAAACAAAGAGTCTTACATGATTGCAAATCGCAACAAAAAAGCAAAATATACATATTATTCATCGAATTCCCAGAAAGTGAAAATTTCCAAGGCAGGAAAGATCACATCTGTCAAGGGAAATGATGGGGATGTTGTAAAAATAACGGTTAAGGAAACGTACAAGAAAAACTAGAACCGTTGGCAAGATAAAATAATCGTTGCAAATCCAAAGATCCTGAATCAGGAAGTGACATGGTACGTCGGCTCGGTAGGGATGTTTTGTCCACAGGATGTAGAGGGATGGATCAGCAAGAAAGATGCAGAGAAATATTATGGTGACTGTGCGGCATTTGCATGCGGAGCTTACCAATGGACCAGCAGCGATGAGCAGTTTGACCCGCAGGAAAAATTGAAAGAGATCAATGGGGATGGATCTTCGGATACCAGCGACTCAGGTAAATATTTTGACGGGGATGCTGAAAATGAACAGTTTAAAATAAAAGAGGAAGGAAAGCTGTATTTTGCTTATTATGCATTAAATTATAAGACAAACCAGTATTATTATGTCGGTTCTTTTGTTGCAAATTTAAAGAAATGCACAGAAGCAAAGAGTGTATATATTACTGGAGATCTGGGAATGGAAGATCTTTATGTAGGGGATGACGATTGGGAAGATGACGATCTTTAATTAAGATCGTCTGCAGTTAAAGGGAGGTGCTGTTTATCCATATGGATAAACGGCACCTTTTTCAATTAATTTGTATCCTCCATATCTCCAAGCGCGTATTCGATGCATTGAATGACAACTTTATTAAAAGACATGTTATTTTCATCCGCAAGCGTTTGTACCTGTTCAATCAGATCTTTTGGCAGGCGCAACGATTTATTTTCATATTCTATGTAATCTGCCTTTAGTTTAAACATACATTGTAACACTCCTTTTCCTCTATTTTAATATAGATTTTTAAGGCATGATATATGATAAAACGAACATTAATTGCTATAATCGACATATTATGGAAATTGGTATAATATATAATATAAATTATATTATAAAATTTTTTACAATTAGGAGGACATGATTATGAACAAGCTGAAAAAAGCATTGGTAATGGTTTTAGCATTGGCAATGGTTTTAACATGTGCCATGGTAACACCGGTGCAGGCTGCGGGAAAACTGAACAAGAAATCGGTTTCTATTTATGAAACAGAGACGGTTTCGCTGACTGTGAAAGGAGTAAAATCCGTAACCTGGAAAACTTCCGATAAGAAGATTGCCACTGTTGATAAAAAGGGACTGGTAAAAGGCGTAAAGAAAGGCACCTGTACTGTTACAGCAAAGGATACAAAGACAAAAGCTGCATATTCATGTAAAGTTACCGTAAAAGCAGCAAAATCACTTGGAATTGCAGCAAAGGATATTAGTGTATTCACTGGTGGAGAAACTATTTCTTATCCGGGAGAGGAAATCAAGGGCGCAACTTATGTACTGGATGGAAAGAAACTCGGGAAAAAGGATTACAGTACATGGACAGATAAGGATGGAGAGCGTGTAGTTTCTTATGTTACACTTACAAAGAAGCTTACAGATGGAAAACATACCTTTGCTATCCAGAAAAAAGGGTATAAGACCGTGACAAAATCCTTTAAATTTACTGCATTAAAGATTGATGGAATGTTTCCAGAGGGTGAAGATGGGGAACCTTGGGTATCCGATGGTATATTGTATGTATTCTGTACACCAAAGCTGGATGGAAAAGATTTTGTGATTAAAGTAGATGGTACAGAAGTAAAACCTAAGGATGCTTTCTTAAGTGGAGATGGTTTTTTTGTTATCTGGGTGGATGCTACAGGACTTTCCGCAGGAGAGCATAAGGTGAGCGTTACCGCAGAAGGAATTCCGGATGGAGAAGCTTCATTTACAGTAAAATAATATATCTGAATTTCAAAGGATATGAATCATTGTCAGGAGGATGACTATGAAACAAATGAAAAAACTGCTTGCATTTGTACTGGCATTTGCGATGATCATCACGATCTATCAGCCATCAGCGGCATATGCAGCAACCAAAAAAATAAGATTAAATGCAAAGACAATGACGCTTCAGGTGGGACAGAAAAAGACCCTGAAAGTAAAGAATGCAGGGAAAAAGGCCAAATTGAAGTGGTCCAGCAATAAGAAATCCGTTGCAACCGTTTCCAAAAAGGGAGTGGTAAAGGCAGTAAAAGCCGGAAATGCTGTCGTTACCTGTAAGGTAACAACAAAAAATGGCAAGACAACCAAACTCACTTGCAAGGTTGCGGTTAAGAAAACAGCAAAAGTTACCAGCTTGACCGTTGGTTCTCAGAGCGAACTGGAAAAGGCTCTGAAAAACAAAAATGTTACAAAGATCACAGTTGCGACACAGGGAGCTGTTACATTTACGGTACCGCAGGGCAATTACAGTAAGGTGGATCTGGTAATCAATGCACCGAATGCGGATGTTGTGAACAATGGAAAATTCAAGTCTATTGATATTCAGGCAATCAAGCCGAATACCTACCGCGAGAATGCAAAAGGAAATGTTATTACGGTCAGTGCAACCGGTGATGCACGTGTGATTGTTGAAACCGGTGCTACCGTTGCAAAAATTATGGTTTCCGGGTCAAAGGGAAATGTAAAACTGGTGGTAGATGGAACCCTTTCCGGCATTACGATTGATGCTCCGGTGAATGTGACTGTAGAAGGAAAGACAACCGTAGCAGTACCTGTTACCGTAAATGAAAAAGCGGCAGGTGCAAATGTAACTTCCAGTACACCGGTAGAGGTAAAGGCAGCAGCGCCGATCGCACTGAACCTGACCAAAGGTGCAGAGGGAAGTAAGGTAGAGACCACATCTGATAAAGCAGAAGTAACCGTAAAGAATGAGACAACACAGGCAGTAACGGTTACGACTCCGGCAGGAAGCAAGGACGTGGCAAAAGATACCACTTCAAAAGTTGATAATGTAGGAAAAGTTACGGATGTAGCAGACAATACAGATGCCAATAATGGTGGTGGAGCAACAGGGGGAAGTTCTTCTTCCGGGGGAAGTGTAACTCCGACTCCTTCTGTTGGAAAAATGGATAAGGCACAGAATGTTGTAAAAAATATTGAAAAGAATGAATTGTCTGCATCTATATCAGCATTACAGAACCCAATGATTTGTCAGAAAGTTTTGTTTGATGAAATTCAGAAAAAATTCAATGAAGATGAGGAACTTAAAGATATATACTTTGAAGTTTCTTATAATGAGCCAATAGAGAAAAATGATCCAAAATTGATTGCATCTATGCGGGTTACAATTTATGGAGAGAATGATGAAAGTTATGAGATATACGGTAATGTGACTTTTATATGTAAAGAATCTGAAATTCAGGTATCTGCGCCTGAAATCAAACATATTTTGAAACATTCTCTGGTGGTAGCAGTTGAGCCAACTTATGAATATGCTTGTGTTACTAGCGGCACAGCAATTTCCGCTATAACAGAGAATCAGTGGGTACAAGGAAATGAGTCGGATGATTTTGGATGTTATGAAATGTCCGGTCTTAACGAAAATACAGAGTATGTTGTATATAAGAGAATTATTGGTGTAGATGAGTATTATGGAAGTTCAACAGCTACAACAGGCGGGGAAGAAACTATTTGTCTTGCGGAGGCTGATGAGAACGCAAAGAATGTTAATGTTGGAAATGTTAAGGCAGGTGATCGAATTTCTATTCCGTTGAAAGGATTGAAGGTTGCATGTTATGGAAAGCCGAAGGATGGTTTTAAACATGGAGACTTTGATTTTCGGTGTGATAATGAAATGAACAAGTTACTTTGGGATGGTTATTGGTCGCTGAATTCTTATGATAAAGATAACAACTTGCTTGTTACATTTACTGTTCCTGAACAACTGGAATCAGGAAAGGTATATACAGTTAAAATATGTTATAATTTTGAGTGTAGTAAGGAATCAGATAATCCTGATGAGTGGGGAGATCTTATTACAAAAAGTGATGATTTGATATATACGGTTACGTTTACTGTAGAATAATTGAATAGGTGCTTAGTGAAAACTGTCCATCCATAACCGGTGGGCAGTTTTTTTACTTGCAGAAAAAATTTATTATTTTTTGAAGGGGATCTCAAAAGTATAGTGGGGTTCCTAAAATTTTTTGGGAGCAATGAAATAGAGAGAAAAATAGATTTATAAAAATTTAATTTGCTATCAGAATCAATATCCTTTACAATAAAATCACATACGTTCTTTTGGGGAGATTTTTTGACGGGGATTTTTATGTAAGAGGAGGTTTTATTTGAACACAGAGATAAAGAATGCCATACAGGCAGCTGATAGCGAGGCACAGTATGATGAAAGCGCAAAGCGTCTGTTAGCACAAAAGTATGTATTGGCCCACATTTTAGTTAGAACAGTGGAAGAATTTCAAGGGATGGAAATCGAAAGAGTAGTTTCCCTGATAGAAGGAGATCCATATATCAGCAAAATACCGGTTGCGTCCGGACTGACCAATAAGGACAGGAATGTGGAGGGGAAAAGGATTGTAGGACTAAATACAGAAGCCGGAGAAAAAAATGAAGGACTGGTTCGATTTGATATTATTTTTTATGTGCGAATGAGAAATGGATTGGCGCAGATGATTATCAATGTGGAAGCTCAAAAAGATGAGCCCGGTTCGTATCAGATTTTAAACCGGGCAATTTTTTATGTAAGCAGACTGATTTCGTCACAGAAGGAACGGG
>ERZ791740.1710-NODE-1710-length-11190-cov-9.079749_pt1 | contig 11190 bp, 9 predicted proteins | sample MGYA00510041_ERZ791740 | MGnify/ENA primary metagenome ERZ791740 (study PRJEB30046, sample SAMN00791959) | human gut metagenome | study: EMG produced TPA metagenomics assembly of the A metagenome-wide association study of gut microbiota in type 2...
TCGGACGGAGCAGACGGTTCCGGCGCGGGCGCGCCGCAGTTGGTGCAAAAACGCACGCCGTCATCGAGCGGCGCGCCGCATTTCGGGCAGGTGCGCGGGGCGGCGGGCTGCGCGGACGCAGTGGGCTCGGACGGCTGGGATGCCGGCGGGTACGGCGCTTTCGGGGCGACGGGCTGCTCGGGCAGCATGGCGCCGCAGGCGCGGCAGATCACGGCGCTGTCAGACAGCTGCGCGCCGCATTTCGGGCAGAGCATGGCAAGACCTCGTTTCTGTTTCGGATTTTTTCTCATTGTAACATCCGGCTTTCGATTTTACAATCCATTCTTTGCGTGTTATACTCACATTATCTTCTATTCTGATTTTTTCCGGAGGCAACAGATCCATGAACATCACTGCCATCATCTATGACGCCGACGCGCGCCGCACGGCCTACATCCTCGGCACGGTCATCGGCAACTGCAAGCTCTTCCCCGCCGAGCGCGCCCCGCGCGACTGGAGCGGGTACGCAAACGTCATCACCGTCACCGCGGGCGAGGACGGCCCGGTCGTGACCGCCGGGCTGCAAAAGCGCGTGACCTTCCGTCCGAAGGGCGAGGACGAGACCGTCGCCGCGGCCGAACTGATCGGCAAAGCCTTCTGCCCGCCGGAGGCCCCGATGCCGACGGACGCGCTCAAGGCGCGCATCGACGCCTTTCTGGAGGCGCACAACACGCTCGCGCTGGCGACCGGCTGCGGAAAATGGGTAAGGTGCACGCCGCTGGAATACCTGCGCGTGGACGGCAGGCTCTACATCCTCACCGAGGGCGGGCTGAAGTTCAAGGGCATCTGGTGGAACGGAGCGATCTCCGCCGCCGTGTTTGACAGCTACACGGGCATGGCGTCGCTCGCCGGGCTGCAGATGACGGGCACGGCCGTGTACATCGACCCGCTGAGCGACGAATACCGCAGCGTGATCGAGGCACGCGGCGTGCAGCTGCAGCAGCTGCAGCAAATGCCCGCGATGCTGCACGCGGTGCGGCTGGACATCACGCGCTATGAGCTGCTCGACGGCGCGCTGCGCGCCGATGGCTACGCCGCGCGGCAGGTGCTCGATCTGGGCTGATGTATTCTATTTTTCCATCTGTGCCATACTATGGTTAGGGAGCACCCGCTCCGAAACCGGACACAGAGGAAGGTGAAACCTTTGCACAAAGCAGGCACGCAGCCGGCCATCCCGGTCGGGCTGGGTATGGCGCTGGTGCACAACCAGCAGGCGCTGGCAAAGTTTTCGGCGCTCACGGACGAGGAAAAGCGCGCGTTCATCGCGGGCGTGCACGGCATCGACTCACGGCAGGAGATGCGCGCGTATGTCGGCCGGTTCGCAGAAAGCTGAAGATACCCCCGCTGCATTTGCAGCGGGGGTATCTTCATGTCTCGAAGCGGATGAGCGTGCAGAGCGTGTCGCCACTGTAGACGCACACGAAGGGGCCGGTGTCCGTCAGGGTGTATTTGAGCGTGACGGCATCTACGTCCTTGACCGCCTTCGGATAGACCATGCGAAAGCCCGTGAACGCATCGCGCGGCACGGTGTCCGGCAGGGCCTCGAGCGCAAAGTCGAGATACTTCGTGTTATGTACATGGCCGTTGAAGTCAATGTCGCTGCGGCGCAGGGGCAGCGTTTTCTCCCCATCGAAGGCGGCGGGGGCACGCAGGCGCGGCGCGGCGGACGCGAACACGCCGCGCGTCTCCGGCAGATAGGACCGGAAGCGCTGCTGGTCGATGCGGATGATCTTCTGCGCGCGCAGGTCGAACAAAATGAGCCGCGACTCGGCGCACACGAGCTCCGTGCCGGTCTCGTCCGCGAGCGTATAGTCGCGGAAGATGCGCCCGGTGGGCACGCTGTCGCGCACCCAGGTCGTGACGCGCAGGGGCGCCTTGCTGTCCGGCCGGCGCACGATCTGGACGCGCCAGTCGGTCAGCACCCAGGTGATGCCGTTGCGGCTTTCCTCAATGATGTCGTCGCCCGAGCTGTCGGAGTGGCGGCTGGCCGTGTTTTCCAAAATGCGCAGGATCGCTTCATACCCCAGCTTGCCGCTGGGGTCGAAATCGGCGACGCCCGGCTGATATATCTCCGAAAAAAACATAATGATCGCTCCGTAATCGTAAAATTGTGTGCCTTCAGACGCCCGGCAGGCAGCCGTTTGCGAACATCCAGCTATAGGCCAGCGCCCAGGAACCGAAGAGGTCCGTCTCGTGCAGGGCGCGCACCTGCGCGCGCGTATACCACGCCGACTCGATCTCCTCCATGGGGTCGGCACTCGGGCGGAACGTCCCCTCCGCCGTGCCGAAAACGCAGACCGTGCGCTCGTCACCGATGCCGACCGTGCACGCCGCCGGCGGCAGCACGTGCGTGATGGCCGTCAGGCGCAGGCCGGTCTCCTCGCGCAGCTCGCGGCGGGCCGCCTGTTCTGGCGTCTCTCCCGGCTCGATGAGGCCGCCGGGCAGGCCGTAGATGCGCTGGCCGAGCTCCATGCGAAACTCGTGGATGAGCGCGATGTGCTCGCGCACAGCGTCCGTGAGCACCATGACGACCGCGTCCGTGCGGTGGTGCTGCAGGTGCTCGAGCGAGTCGATATTCCGGTCGCGGCTGACCATCTCATACGTGCGCGGGCAGCCGGTGCGGTCGATATAGTGCAGGTCGTAGCGGTGCAGGAACGCGCCGCCGTCCTTCTTTTCAATGTCAACGAATTGCAATGCGGGTCGCCTCTCTGGTCATGATAGCTTAGGATACCACGTTTTGCGCCGGGGTACAACCGGAAATGATAATAGATCAGCCGCTGTCCTTTGACAGCGGCTGATCTGTTGGGGGAAGAAAGAAAGGGAGGATGCGGGGCGGGCCGACCGGCCGCGCCCAGTATGAGGATACCACACCTTTCTTAAAAAATCATGAGTGTCAGCCGGTCTCCGGCAGCGGCACGATGCCGTGCGCGAGCTTGAGCTGCAGCACGCGCAGCACGCTCGCATCGAGCGCATCGGCCGTGAGCGTGCCGTCTGCGAGCGCCTGCTCCACGGCCGCGACCGCACCGGGCACGTCGCTGATCTCAAGCAGCATGTCGTTGCCGGCGGCGAGGGCGCGCACGGCCTTCTCCCCGTCAGTATACTGCGCGAGGGCCTGCATCTGCAGCCCGTCCGTGACGATGACGCCGCGGAAACCGAGGTCATAGCGCAGCAGGTTCGTGACGAGCTTGTGCGAGAGGGACGCGGGCGCATCATCCATCGTCGGCACGGTCAGGTGGCCGACCATGACCATGTCCGCCCCGGCGGCGATGCCGGAGACGAAGGGCTTGAGGTCCTCCTGCCGCAGCTGCGGGAGCGTCTTGTCGACCGTGGCGGCGCCGTTGTGCGAGTCCGTGGCCGTACTGCCGTGGCCGGGGAAATGCTTCAGGCAGCAGATGACCCCGGCGTCACGAAAGCCGTGCACGGCGGCAGAGACGAGCGTGGCCGCCTCGTCATAATCATCGCTGTAGGCGCGGTCGCCGATGGCGTTGCTGCGCTTGTTCGTCCAGACATCGGCCACGGGCGCAAAGTCCGTGTTGAAGCCGTAGGCGGCGATGTCGCGCGCAATGGTCTGCGCGTTGTCGTGCGCGCCCTGCGTGCCCTGTGCGCGGTAGCTGTACATACTGCCGAGCTTCGTCGTGCCGACGGTGTTCATCAGGCGCGCAACGCGGCCGCCCTCCTCGTCCACGGTGACGAGCGGGGCCGCGGCGCAGGCAGATGAGAGCGCGGACGTGAGCGCCCGGAGCTGCTCGCCGGAGGTCATGTTGCCTGCCGAGAGCAGAAAGCCGCCGACCGGATAGTCGCGCAGCGCGGCGGCGAGGTCATCCGTCATGGCCGTGACGGTGCTGCCGCCGGTGAGCGCCTCGGGGTGCACGATGAGCAGCTGGCAGATCTTCTCGCGCGTGCTCATGCCGTCGAGCAGCGTCTGCGCCGCGTCCTTCCGGACGGCAGCGGATGTGCGGGGCGTGGGCTCGGGCTGCGCGGCGGTCTGCCCGCGGCGGACACACACGACCACGAGCAGCACCGCCAGCGCCGCGAGCACGAGCAGGTAAATGACCGCGCGCCAATTTCGCTTTAAAATTTTCCAAAATGTATTCCATCTCATGTCTTCAGTTTACCGCACCGGCGGCAAAAACGCAATGCCATCCCATCGACGCGGCGGACTTGTTTCGTTCACAATTTCGTGCTATAATAATGGACAAAATTTCGGGGGCGCGTGCTCCCAGACAGGAAGTGCTTTCTTTTATGACAAAAATTGATATTTTCTCCGGTTTTCTCGGCGCCGGCAAGACCACGCTCATCAAAAAACTGATCGCCGAGGCCTACACGGGCGAAAAGATCGTGCTGATCGAAAACGAGTTCGGCGAGATCGCTATCGACGGCGGCTTCCTCAAGGACTCCGGCGTGCAGATCAATGAGATGAACTCCGGCTGCATCTGCTGCAGCCTCGTGGGCGACTTTGCCGACGCGCTGCAGAAGGTGCTCACCCAGTTTCACCCCGACCGCATCCTCATCGAGCCCTCGGGCGTCGGCAAGCTGAGCGACGTCATCCGCGCCGTGCAGGGCGTACAGTCCGACGAGCTGGTGCTCAATGGCTTCACGACCGTCGTGGACGCGAACAAGTGCAAGATGTACATGAAGAACTTCGGCGAGTTTTTCAACAACCAGGTCGAGAACGCAAGCGCCATCATCCTCTCGCGTACCGAGGGTATCCGCCCCGAGAAGCTCGACGCCGCCGTGGCGCTGCTGCGTGAAAAGAACCCGACCGCCACGATCGTGACCACGCCGTGGACGGAGCTGGACGGCAAGCAGATCCTCGAAACGATGGAGCGGCGCGACACGCTGTCCGCCGAGCTCGAGCACCTCAAGGCCGAGGCCGCCGAGGACGACGACGAGGATGAGCACGAGCACCATCACCACCATCACGATGATGACGAGCACGAATGCTGCTGCGGCCATCACCACCATCACCACCACGCGGACGAGGTGTTCACGAGCTGGGGCACCGAGACGCCGCGCAAATACACCGACGACGAGATCCGCACCGCGCTCGACGCGCTCATCAACGAGCACCGCTACGGTGTCGTGCTGCGCGCCAAGGGCATCGTGCCTGCGACCGACGGCGGCTGGATCCACTTTGACTACGTGCCCGGCGAATCCGACGTCCGCCGCGGCAGCGCACAGGTCACCGGCCGCGTGTGCGTGATCGGGTCGCACCTGGCCGAGGATGCACTGAAGGAGCTGTTCCACATTGGCTGACACGAAACAGCAGGCGCCGGATCTGCCGGTATACCTGTTCACCGGCTTTCTGGAGGCCGGCAAGACGAAATTCATCCAGGAGACGCTCGAGGACGAGCGCTTCCACAAGGGCGAGCGCACGCTGCTGCTGCTGTGTGAAGAGGGCGAGGAAGTCTACGAGCCGGACAAGTTCTGCGCCGGCAACGTCTTTGTGCGCAACATCGACGAAGAGGCCGACCTCACGGTCGAGCACCTGAAGGCGCTGCAGGACGAGATCCAGCCCGAGCGCGTGCTCGTGGAATTCAACGGCATGTGGATGCTCGACTCGCTCTACGGCAACCTGCCGGAGGGCTGGGCGGTCGCGCAGGAATTCCTGTTTTGCGACGCGACGTCGTTTTTGAGCTACAACGCGAATATGCGCCAGCTCACGGTGGACAAGCTCAAGAGCGCCGAGCTCGTCGTGCTCAACCGCTACAACGACAGCATGGACCGCATGGAGATGCACCGCGTCATCCGCGCCATCTCCCGCCGGTGCGACATCGCGTATGAATACACCGACGGCAAGGTCGTGTACGACGACATTGAAGATCCGCTGCCGTTCGACCTTGACGCCCCGGTCGTCGAGATCGAGGATCGCGACTTCGCCATCTGGTACCGCGACATGTCCGAAGAGCCGAAAAAGTACGACGGCAAGACCATCGAGGTCAAGTGCCGCTGCCTTGTGCGCAAGAACGTGCCGAAGGGCTGCTTCATCGCTGGGCGGCACATCATGACCTGCTGTGTGCAGGACATTCAGTTCGCGGGCATCATCTGTGTGTGGGACCGCGCCGACGAGATCCGCAACGACGAGTGGGCCATCATCACGGCCCGGCTGGACTACAAGTTCCACCGCGCCTATGGCCGCAAGGGCCCCGTGTTCACGGTGCAGTCCGTGCAGGAGGTCGAAAAGCCGGAAGAACCGGTGGCCACGTTCTATTAAACCGCGAAGAAGCCTCGCAGCGTTTGCCGCCCGCAGGCGGCAAAGAAAATGCAATCATTTTTTCCGGCGGCATGTACGGCGGAAAAAATACTTTTCAGGCTGCAAGTGTGGAATTTGTGCGCCATCGGCGCGCAAATTATGCGCGCAGCAGACTGTAAACCTTTTGTCGGAAACCCCGAATGGGGTTTTCGACAAGTGAAAAAAATCAGCCGCCCGGTGGGCGGCTGATTTTTCTTTGCCGAAATTCAGTTCTCGCGGTCCTCGGCCGTGGACAGCAGGACGCGGTCGTTATCAAACGCCTCGCCCGCCTTGGCGGCGAAGGCATCGAGTAGGCCCTGCACGGTCATGTCCGCGCGCTCCGGGCCGGAGACATCGAGCACGATGCGGCCGGCGTCCATCATGAGCGTGCGCGTGCCGAGCTCGAGCGCCTGGTGCATATTGTGCGTGATCATGAGGCAGGAGATGCTGCGCTCCGACACGACGCTGCGCGTGAGCGCGAGCACCTTATCGGCCGTGACGGGGTCGAGCGCGGCGGTGTGCTCGTCGAGCAGCAGCAGCTCGGGCGTGACCATGGTGGCCATGAGCAGCGTCAGCGCCTGGCGCTGGCCGCCGGAGAGCAGGCCGACGGGCGTGTTCATGCGGTCCTCCAGCCCCATGTCGAGCTGGGCGAGCGCGTCACGGAAAAAGTCGCGGTCGCGGCGTGTCACGCGGCGGAAGGACTTATGCTTTTCCGGCGAGCGGAGGTAGGCCACGGCGAGGTTTTCCTCGATGGTCATGTGCGGCGCAGTGCCCTTGAGCGGGTCCTGGAACAGGTGGCCGATGCGGCGGCTGCGCTTGTGCGACGGCAGGAACGTGATGTCCCGCCCGTCGAGCGTGATCGTGCCGGCGTCGACGTAAAACACACCGGCGATGGCATTGAAGAGCGTGCTCTTGCCGGCGCCGTTCGAGCCGACGATGGTGGCAAACTCCCCGTTGGCCAGCCGGAGCGAGAGGTCGGACAGGGCGCGCTTCTCGTTGACGGTGCCGGCGTTGAACGTCTTGGAAATATGGGAAACTTCAAGCATCGGTCTCGTCCCCCTTTCCGGACAGGGCGCGCAGCTTGCGGGCGTTGGACTTGATCTTCGCCAGATGGACGTAGTCCTTCATGTTCGGCGCGGCGATGGCGACGGCCACGATGACGGCGGACACGAGCTTGAAATACTCGGCCGAGATGTTCAGCCGCAGCGCCAGCGCGATGATGAAGCGGTAGACGATGCTGCCGAGCACGACGCAGACGACGCGCTTGCCCACGCTGCCGCGGCGGCCGGCAAAGACCTCGCCGATGATGAGGCTCGCCAGCGCGATCGTGACCATGCCGGTGCCGAGGTTGATGTCGCAAAACTTGTTGTATTCCCCGATCAGGCAGCCGGACAGCGCCGTGAGGGCGTTGGCCAGGCACAGGCCGATCGTGATGGTGGCTTTCGGATTGATGGAAGAAGCGCTGACCATATCCAGACTGTCGCCCGTGGCGCGGATGGACAGGCCGAGGGACGTGCCGAAAAAGCGGATGAGCACGAGCACGATCACGGCCGCGATGAGCGCGAGCAGGATCAGCCGGCTCCACTGCCCGCCGACAAGGCCCTTGAAGAGCGAAAACACCGTGTCGACCCCGGTGATGGACACGTTGGACGAAAAGCCCATGACCGCGAGGTTGATCGTGTAGAGGCCGGTGTTCGAGATGATGCCGGCGAGGATGCTCTCAACGCCGAGGCGCGTCTGCAAAAAGGCCGTGATGTAGCCCGAGAGCATGCCCGCCGCCATGGCCGCGAACAGCGCGAGGATCGGGTGGCCGGCGATGGTGAGCATGGCGCCCACGGCGCAGCCGAGCGTGAAGCACCCGTCCGTGGACAGGTCGGCGATATTCAGGATGGAAAAGCTGATGAACAGCGCCAGCGCGACGAGGCCGTAAATGAGGCCGACCTCGAGCGCCGTCTGCAAAACGGTCAGCATGGAACTCCCTCCTTCGGGATGTCAGATCAATCAGTTGAAATTCTGCTGCGTGGTCGTCTCGAGCACGGAGCTGCACTTGCCGTCAAACGCCTGCTTGACAGCCGCGAGGTCGTAGCCGAGGGCGGCGCAGCTTTCGGTGTTGATCATGGCGATGCCGTTATCGAACGTGGTCACGGGCAGCGTGGCGGGGTCTTTGCCGTCAACGAGCACCTGCACGACCATGTCGGCCGTGATCGTGCCGAGCTTGGTGTAATCCACACCGTAGCCGACGAACGCGCCGTTGAGCGCGAAGGAGTCCGCGCCGCAGTACTGCGGGATCTTGGCATTGAGGAACTTCTCGTAGATGGCGAGCTCTGCGGTCATGATGGTGTTGTCGGTCGGGGTAAAGACGGCGTCGACCTTCTCGGCGATGAGCGCATCGACGGCGGAGGTGACTTCATCAGTGGTGGTGCCGGTCTTTTCCACGCAGCGGATGCCCTTGCCCTCGAGGTAGGCCTTCGCGTCCTCGATCGGCTGCTTGGAGGAATCCTCGCTCTTGGAGTAGAGCAGGCCAACGGTCTTGGTGTCCGGGTTCTGAGCGAGCATCAGGTCGAGCAGGCCCTTGGTGTTGAGCGCGTCGCTCGTGCCGGTGATGCGGCCGCCGGGCGCGTCGAGCGAATCAACAATGCCGGCGCCGACGGGGTCAGACACGGCGGAGAAAACGATGGGGATCTCGGTGTCCTCGGTAGCGGACTGCATGATCTTCACAGCCGGCGTTGCGATCGGGACGATGAGGTCCACGCCCTTGCTGACGAGCTCGGCGCCGATCTGGTTGAGCGTCGTGCCGTCGGCCTGGCCGTTGTAGAGCGTGTAGTCGAACTTCACGCCCAGCTCCGTGGCCTTCGCGTCGAGCTCGGCCTCGATGGCCGCCTCGATCTGGTTGAGGGACGCATCGTCCACAAACTGCACGATGCCGACCTTATAGGTCTTGCCATCGGCCTTGGTGTCCTCGGTCTTGCTGCCGCAGGCGGACAGGCCCATGAGCGCGGTGACGGCGAGCACGCCGCCGACGATCTTCTGGAAAGTCTGATTCATAGTATATTCTCCTTCTATATTGAAAGCGGTTGGTTTTGAACTGTTCGGATACGGTCTGACGCGGCAAAAATTCTCCGGCCGCCACGCCATCGTCTGGTTTTGCGGGTCATCTGCATCCCTCCTGCGGTAATTTGAGCAATAAAAAAAGCCTCGTCCACGAAACGGTTCCATCCGTTTCATGGGACAAGACTGTAACTCCTGCGGTGCCACCCATGTTGGCGCTCATGCGCCCACTTTGCACGTACGATCATACGCTCCGCCGGATAACGGCCGCGGCCACCGTCGCCCCTCATGCTGCTGCAATCGGTTTGCCCTCACGAGTCCATTCGCCACCCGTCCGCTGCAGCGCTTCCACCGTCCGCTGCTCTCTGAAAGCTTCGTGAATGGGTACTCCTCTCGGTCATCGGTTTCTCGATGGTGTTACTCTACCACTTCCCGCGCCGGATTGCAAGCCCCATTTTCACGAATCTGCACCCGTTTTTCGGGAAATCTTTTGCGCATTGCGCACAAACGTCCCTGACCGGCGGTCAGGGACGTTTGCGTGTGTCAAACTCTGCGAGGCTGTTGGGGCTGTCCGGTCGCCGCAGCGTTAATTTCCGGTGTAGACGAAAGCGTTCGGCAGCGTGCGCCCGGCGGTGAGCGCGGGGTTGGAGCTGCGCATGATGTACTTGCCCTTGTACCAGATCATGGCGCTGGTGCCGCCGTCGAGGTTCATGGCCTGCATGCAGTCGTGCTTGGTCATGATGGCCGCGCAGTCCGGCACGCTGATGCCGACCGACGTCGTGAGCCGGCCCTCAACGAGCAGGGCGATGATCTCGCCGTACTTCGACTGGCCGAGGCAGGCGCGCGGCTGCAGGTCGGAGAAGCCGCTGCGGGCGTTGACGACCGTCTCCCCGTCGATGATCATGGCGGGCGAGAACTCGACCGCGTCCGTCGTGTCGGGCGAGACCGAGGAATCGCTGTCGCGGATGTAGATGCGGTTGTCCTTATGCAGCTCGAGACGCTTGTAGCCATAGCCCATATGGCTGCCGTAGGACTTGCCGTTGCACATGGCGTAGCCCGCGAGGGTACCGCCGTTGCCGGTGCCGCCCGGGTCGATGAAGCCCGAGCCGGTCATGCCGATGACGCCGCCGTGGGCCTCGGCGATCTTGCCGCAGACCTGGCCGACGCTGCCGAGCGTGGACGCGGCCTGCAGACTCAGGCGCGACGGGTCTTTCATAATAACGAGCACGCCGCGGTAAGTGCTGCCTTTCACGCGCGCGATGAGGATCTTGTTGCGCGCGTCGATCGCAAGCACCTGCTCGCCCTGGATGGTGCGGATGCTGGTGCCGTCAGCCGTGAGGGCGGACTTGTCGATGTTGATGCGGCTCCAGCCGGCGGCGAGGGCGTCGGGATGCTCCTTGACATACGCCTGCATGCTCGGCACATTGACCTCCCAGAAGAGGTTGTAAAACGCGATCTCTTCCTTGCTCATGCCCTCGGTGTTCGTGAGCGTCGGGTTGCGGGACTCGGACTCGCCTTCGCCCCACTCGCTGTTGATGCCGATCTGCGCCTCCCTGGCGGCCTCCATTTCGGCGAGGACCTTGTCAATGACGCTGCGTGGGATGAACGCCGTGGCCAGCCACTGGTGGCTAAGCGTGTTCATGGCCGTCTGGATATAGGCCGTGCGCCACTTGGCGATGAACGGAATGTCGGAATAGACCGCCGTCAGATACAATCCGGCCAGGATGGCCAGCACGAGGAACAAAATGAGCAGCCGGCGGCCGAGGCTCTTTTTCTTCTTCGGCTTTTTGGCCTTTTTCGCCTTGCGGCCGTGCTTGCCGGCCGCGGCCGGGGCGGCCTGCGGCGGGCGGCGGCGGGCATCCGGTGCGCTA
>ERZ791740.1712-NODE-1712-length-11153-cov-2.540998_pt1 | contig 11153 bp, 6 predicted proteins | sample MGYA00510041_ERZ791740 | MGnify/ENA primary metagenome ERZ791740 (study PRJEB30046, sample SAMN00791959) | human gut metagenome | study: EMG produced TPA metagenomics assembly of the A metagenome-wide association study of gut microbiota in type 2...
ATTGAGTTTTTTCTTTTGGAGAAAATTCCTTTTTCACATTAATTTTCCTTTACAATAATTTTCTTATCTTCAATACAAACTTCTTTGTTGCAAATTGAAAGTGCAGCTTTTTTATGAGTGATAATCATACAAGTTTTGTTTTGTAGATTTACAAGATTTTGAAGTAATCTTTTTTCTGTTTCTTCATCAAGTGCAGAGGTACATTCATCAAGTAAAAGAATCGGTGACTTAGTAAGAATAGCTCTGGCAATAGCAAGTCTCTGAACTTGTCCTTCTGAAAGTCCTATACCTCTCTCACCTAACATTGTATCAAGTCCACTAGGTAAAGTATCTACAAAATCTGCACAAGCTATTTTTAGTGAAGTGTGGATTTCTTCATCAGTAGCATTTGGTGATACAATCAGCAGATTGTCCCTAATTGTACCTGAAAGCAGGAAGTTACCTTGTGGCACATAAGCAAACATTTTTCTTGAATTTTTATCAATATAAAGCTTTTTGTTATCTTTTAAATCAAGATAAATTTCACCACTTGAAACATTAAAAACTGACATTAACAGTTTCATAAGTGTGCTTTTGCCTATACCTGTAATACCCATAATGGCAACAAAGTCACCTTTATTGATTTTTAGGCTTGTATTTGACAAAACTTCATCTCTGCCATAGCTAAAGGTAATATTGTCAAAGTTGATGGACTTTAGGTTATTATAAATGTTTTCCACATTAATTTCACTTTTGTTAAACTTTCTTTCCTGTGGAAGTGACTCAATTTCCATAATTCTTTCTGCTGATGCAGTAGCAGCAAAATAAGTAGGAAAAATTCCTGTAAGTCCTGAGATTGGACCTTGAATTTGAGAAACCAAAGCAATAATTTCTGTTAGCACACCATATGTAATATTGCCATGAACAATATTATAAGCACCCCAAATTAATCCAAAAGCATATCCAAGCATAAATACAAATGAAAATGCTGAGGAGCTGATAACAGAAAGTGTGTTTCTCTTTCTACGGATTACATAGTTATTTTGTTGCAAATTTTTTGCATCTTTTAGCACTTCATCTTCAATATCAAAGGACTTAACAAGAAGTAAACTTGCAATAATTTCTTGCAAAAAGCTTCTCACTTTGCCATCTGTTTCTTGACCTTTCTTGTGAAAGTTCTTCATCTTAGTTCTATACAAAGATGCCACAAAAAGAGCCAATGCACCACCAACAACAAACACCATTGTAAAAGGTATACTGATTTGCACCAAAACAATAAACACACCTGCAAGTTTTACAATCATATATGTTAGTTGAGGAATGATAGTAACAATTGCACCTGTTATTGTACCAATGTCGCTTGTAAGTCTGTTTAACAATTCACCTGAATGATAAGCTGAAACATCAGCAAATTCTTTTTCTAATATTTGTTGAAATAAGTCTGTTTTGTAGCTGATTTCCAGCTTTGCACTAATTCTAAACACAAAAATCCTCTGTAACACACTAAAGAAAATATCTGCACAAACGATACCACCAAAAATCATACCGTAATGCGCAACACCACCCAAAGGGTCATTTGCATAACTTGGGTCATTACCGGTTGCAGCATTTACAAGGTACTTACTGGCTATAGCAACATATACACCGATTACTGCAAGAATACCGTAGATTACAACAAGCAAAATTATTGATGGTAGCTGAGATTTACTTTTCTGCAATATCCATCTTAATGCAGTTTTATTCACTTTTTTCTTGTAAGTTGAAATACTCATTTTCTTTTTATCTTTCTATAATATGGATATAATTTTTCTTTAAAGGAATAATATTTCCATCTTAATTTCTTCTTTGCAACACATTTTCTGGAATAAATCTTATAATTAAGGTCAGTGATTTTATGAGTAACATTGTCCTTAGTAAAGGCTGTTACAACTGCAAAAATATCTTTCCTATACACATTCATTTCACAAATCATTCTATTGTCGCCACATATATTATATGTACCGTCATTATTGACTTTTATGATTCTATGAAGTACATAGGAATTAGTTGGTTTATGGTAGAAAAATACCACATCATATTTTTTTAGTTTTGTTGGCTTAGTTAAGGTTACTGTATCGCAGTTATCCCTTAGCATTGGCAACATTGACACACCTTTGGGTGTGAAATTCACATTGCTACCACTATTGAGAATCTCCTTAAAAATCGGTACAAGTTCACTAATAGGCACTTGTTTATTCAAGTAAGTTACCGTCCTTTAGCTTTGTAATAAAGTTGTCTATATCTTTCTTTGCTATATCTTCAGTTACTTCATATTCATCAAGCATAGCCTTTAGCAAATCTTCTTTTGTCGTATCATTTTCTAACTTTTCCCATAGAAAAGCACCGGTTTCATTAAGATTCATCATACCGTTAAAGTCAACAGTTGCCTTGCCTACAGGAACAACAACATAACAATCTGCAACTTTTCGCAGTAAAAAATCTTCCTTAATTTTCATATTAATCTTCCTTTACTATAGTATCATGAGAAAGTATTGCTGAACTTTTATCCATATTGCATTTCAGTTTATAGAATTTGCAATTCTCTAAAATTGCATTAATCATATTTAGAGAGTCGTTCATTTTATTTTTGCCAATTCTTCTCATAGTTTCTTTAAACAAATATCGCATTGCTTTTTGAGGTGATAATTCTTCAATAGAATTATTTTCACTTCTTTCCAAAAATACAATTGCACCTAAGACAGCACTGTCATTTTGGAATTTCATTGTTCCACCGGCAAATGGTGAGCCATATACAATCAGTTCATTATTCTCTAGACGAATTATAGGTTTATCATCATTTATAATTTGTACCTTATCCCCATAAACTTTATGCCACAATGAAGTATGGGTTGACTTTCCCACACCACTATCAGCAGAAAAAAGATAGCATTTTCCATTATATTTTATTGCTGATGAATGTACCATAATCGCATTGTACTTTAAGATTTTTTCAAAAAAATCAAAAGATAAATATACATATTCTGTTTCATCAATAGGGATTTCAGGATGAAGTGAAATGTATTTTTTGTAGTCATCAACAGTAAACTTATCCCCTACTTTTATCACATCGGAAGTAGGTGTTTCATGAGTTTCAAAAGACTTGATCATATCTTTTGTATAATCATAAAGAGGGTTAATCTCAACAAAAAAGTTAGCAAATTTACAAAGCATAATACCCTCCAAAACAATCAATCTAATAGCACAACTAACAACAAAAATGATGTTATGTGTACTATTTAATTATAGTTGAAAAATGAGAATAAATCAAGGAATCGCAAAAAGTAACAAAAAAAGAGCTACCATAAAGGCAGCTCTAAAAAATTCACTTAGAATTTATCAATCATATGCAATGCATACTTCTGAATAAGTGTTGCATCGGTAACATCAACTTTTCCGTCACCATTTACATCAGCTCTCTTAAAGATTAGTGCACCCTCAGGAATTTCATATCCTGATTGTAAAGCAATGTATCTCAAAATATAAACTGAATCTCTAACATTGATAGCACCATCATTATTAACATCACCAATTAAAAGTGGATTTTCTTCAAAAGTTATATTGTTGTCCTTAGCATATTTCTCGGCATATGAACCATAGTCACCTATAATTGTAAGATTTTCACCACAATTGCTGAAAGCATTATCGGAAATTGAAGTTACAGATGAAGGAACATTAACCTTGGTAAGTTTAGAACAATTGCTAAAAGCACCATTTGCAATAGTTGTTACTGTATCATTAATTTTAATTGATTCTAGGCCTGAATTAAAGAAAGCCTCATCACCAATTTCTGTAATTGCAACACCGTTAGGCAAAGACTTTAGAGAAGTACAACTGTCAAAAACTCTGGTACCGATTTTTTCAGTATAAAAGTTAACATTAACCTTAGTTAGGCTAGTACAGTTCTTAAACATATAATTAGGTAAAGTTTCAATTGCTGAGTTTACATAAGCCTCAGTTAATGAAGTACAATTGTTAAAAGTATATTCACCCATTGAAGTAACCGTAACCGGTAAAATTATTTTCTTTAGCTTAGTACAAGAAGAAAATGCACTGAAACCGATACTTTTAATCGTGTTTGGCAAGGAAACTGACTGAATTTCATCATGTTTATAAAACACTAAATCATCAATTTTAGTTACAGTATAACCATAAACAGTGTCAGGAACTTTAACAGAAGAACTGTTGCCATTATATTCAGTCAAAGTTGCCTGATTTGTAGTACCATTAAGTTCAAAAGAAAAATTACCGTACACAACTTCAGCAGCACTAGCTGACATAGGAACAATACTTATTAAGAGAAGTACAACAAATGCTAAAGAAATTATCTTTTTAGATTTTTTCATTTTGTCCTCCTATTTAAATAGCAACACATAGCATAATGCTATGTGTTGCATAAATTTTACTGTAAACAGTTTACTTGTGTTGAATCACCAGTTACCTTACCAGTTGCATCAAATATGTATTTAATGCAGTTGTCACTAACAATCCAATCAGTTTTACTTTCCTCAGTTGCACTTTCCTTATAATAATTCATAGCACTAAATGTATAAATGATCTTTTGAGAAGCAAGTGCTGATTGTTTAAAATCAGTAGTAAACTGAACTCTGTTCTTGTTAGTTAGTAAATCCTTACTAGCTGTGTAAGTTAAGCCCAAAGCCTTGTTATCGTTTTTGCCGTCAATCTGAATTGTGACACCGGAAAACTGAGCTTTACTACCATTTGCTTTAATCAAATTATAAACATTTGTACGAATATTACTTAGTGCAGTTGTGTTATTCTCATTAATATAACTTTGAATGTAGTTGTTAGGGTCTAGAATATAGATAACTGCAACATTTTTGATATTAGGGTCATCATCAGGACAATTATAAACATTCATAACAGTGTTTAGACGAACTCTATCGATACCGTTACTATCTTTATGGTAATCAGGACTATTCATAGAAACAGTTAAACCAGGATTTGTATTATCCTTTGCGTTACCATAAATAGCATATAACTTAATATTATTAGTTATACGATAGCCATATTTATATGAGTTAGATGCAATTGACTTACCATTTTCATCATAAGACCAATACAAGAACTTAAGCTCATCCTTACCATTCTGGATAGACATTGCAGTGCCGGAATAAGTACCTGTGAAACCTGTAACACCATATTCCTTTAAGTAAGAACCTTCTTCATCGATAGAATCAACACCATTAGCGACACCTAAACGAACATTATAGAATACCGGATTAATAATATTAGTCTTTGTACCAACAAACTTGCTTGTATCACCAATCGGAGATAGTTCGTTTTTAGCTGTTGCATAATGGAATGTTGGCTTATAAGACTTTAGATTATTAAAGAACCAAACTGTAATTGAAGTAACCGTTTTACCTGCCATTTTAGCATCAGTTTCTGTTGCGTACTTTGTTTTACCATTGTAGTAAGAAACCCAATCTTCACCATCACTTACTGTAGCACCGTCAGAACCTTGAAGTCTACCGTAGCAGTCAGTGTGATTTTTAAAGTTACCTTTAGGATAAGCAGTTCCATAAGTCTTATAGGTTGAAGATGATTTAACAAAGTCTCTGTATGAATACTCATTCTGAATACCTGTTTCAGCATCAGCCTGACTTGTGAAGCACTTATAAGAGTCAATAACATTGTCCGGGTCAATTCTACCAGCAGTAACAGCCTTAGTAATCATTCTAGCATAATCATATGTGCCATCTTGATTTTGATATTCTGCAAGTTCAGCAACAGAGAATACGTAGTTCACTACAGTAGGTTTTGTGTTAATGTGAGCAACAGTACCTGTTTTCACTTCTCTATCATAATACTTAAATGAAATAGTGAATCCGGCTTCCTTATTAGTGTAAGTAAGTTGTACTGTCTTACCTGCATTATTAGCATCATTTGCGATTGGCATATTACCTGTAACTGTTTCAGCCTCTGTACTGATTGTGCTATCTACAGAATCATTACAAGATATAAAATCAGTATCCTTGATTCCATTAGTTTGAGTTCCGGCTTTAGTAGAATTTAAAGTGGTAGCAACAAATTCACCGGTTACATTATCAAACTGATAACCTGTTCTTTGCTTTTCAGTTACTTCATAGTGAGTACCAACAGGGATACCGGTGATAACAGCATATTCATTAGCTGTAATGCTAACACCAGACTTACCATAAGTACGAGTACCTTCTAGCTTACCGGTAGAAGAATCGTAAACTTTATATGTTAGGTTTTCATATTCATTTAGCATTGTATCATCTTTGTCACCAAAGATATTTGACAATTTAACAGCAAAGGTGAAACGGTCACCACTCTTTGGATCAACCTTATTATCACTATTATCAGAAGTAACCTTCTTTATAATTTTAATATCACTTGTTGAAACAGTGTTAGTAAAGTTAACTGTCATAGCACTTGAATCAGAATGGTTTTCGGAATAATCTGCAAAGTAGAAACCATCAGTTCCGGCACTTGTATCATTACTGAAAACATTGGAATCTTTATTACCCTTTGCCTCAGTTATAACTTTTTGGCTCTTATCATCAGTGATTTTGTAAGAAGTTGAGTAGAAATTAGAAACATTTCTTCTAGTGACTTTTTCTTTATCATCACTTGTTGCAACACTCATTGCTGTGTTTGAATCTCCGGCATTTACTTCATACAAAGTTTCGTTTTGAACTACCTTTACCATTGTATTGCTAGGAATTTTCGAATTAAACTTAGCAGACTGATTAAACAGTAAGTTGAAACCACCATTAGTATCAGTTTGACCGGAAACAGCTGTTGAATTATTTTCATCAGTAGAATTTTCCAATTTTGCAAAATCATCCGGTAAACTAAAGTTAATAGAAGGTAATCCTGTATAAGCATCTTTCAAATGCGTAGACCAATAAGATTCACATCCTTTACCACTATCATTCTTAACAGCCAAATAGTAGGTTGTACCGTTAACTACTCTACGGATAATGGTGTCAGTTGTTACAATAGGATATAGTGGATTAGAACTATCAAATGTAAAGTTACCGTTGTTGTTTATAATATCGGATGTGGTCTTGTTAGGAAGAGTGACATACTTTCCTTTTAGTTTATCAAATTCAGCATCACTGGCATATTTATTTTCAATCATATAGCTAAAGTAATCTTTGTTAGCAATACCCATAGTGGCATCCTTTAGACCAGGGTTAACTGAATCAAAGTTTACATCGTTACGAACAAGAAGACCTGTGTTCTGAGGCAAGTTAAAGCTGACTGAACAGTTAGAATCAAAGCTACCTCTTTCCATATAGAACATCTGAAGAGTATGTTTCTTGGAAGAGTTTTTGTTGTTAAATTCTGCACCGTTAGCCTTGAATATTTTTGCTAGGTCAACGGTTGTAACATATTTTTCGTCAGTAGCATATTTATCGTCTGTCTTAGGGTCAGCAGTACGGCTATTAATGTTATCTGATGAATCAACTGCTGCCTTATAAATAACCTTCATATCAGAGAAGTTGATTGAACCGGATGAAACCTTATGAGCACCACCAAGGTCAAGAACCAATACACCATCAACATATACCCAAACGTCATCGTCACCGGAGAAGTTAAATGTAATGTCTTTCTGTGTACCATCAGCAGCAGTTAATTTACCTGTTTCTGACATATAGAAGTCAATATCAAATTCGGTACCAAAACCATATTTATTAGCATTCTTAGTACTATCAGAATTATCAAATGGGAAGAAACCAACACCCTTATCATTACCAACAGTAGCGTTTGAATATGTATCTACCTTGAAATCGCCATCAATTACTCTGTTCTTATCAGTAAATGAATCATAGGAGTAGGTTGTGATACCATTAAATGTTGATTCGTTAAATGGAAAGTTCAAGCCTTCATTAACACTTGATGCAACATCGGTATTATTCTTTAATTTATCATAATCAAACAATGGCATATTGCCTGAACCGTCAGCAGTCAACAGATAACCACAACCATTTTCATTTTTGCTTGTAGAAGAAAGTGTATTTCCTGCCAAACCTTGAACTGAAGCATAATAAGCATGATTATCATCATGACGCATAGCCAAGTTATCCTGAATTCTAAAGTTTTGGTTTCCTGCAACTTCTGTTGTTGTAGGCTTAACATAACCAAAGAATAGAGGGTTAGCATAAGCAGTATCATACAAAGCATTTAAATAAGTGTTAAATGTGTTTGTAACATTACCACCTGCATCATATTGTGTATTATAATTAACTGCATTTGCTTTAAAGTTCTTTGTAGGAACATCATTGTTCTCACTTGGTGTTTTTGTCCAGAATGAACTATCAAGAACAACACCACGAGAATAGCAAGAAGAACCCTTTTTGTATAACAAATAAATTCTGTTAGGGTTTAGACCGATTGAAGCGTCACCGGCTTTATTCGGTACAAATGTACTAAGTGTATCAATTTCAGTTGTACCACTACTTACAAATTTAAATGATGTTGCCCATACAGGTAGAGATACCTTGTAAACATTAAATGTCTTTGAATCTGTAACACCGGAACTATACAAGTCCTTCATATTTACGGTAATTGTATTAGAACCGGAATCTTTACCATCTTTATCAACTTTAGTTGTAACATCAGCATAACCTTTTTTGTCTGCAACAGAGTTATTCCAATAGTAAATTCTTAGACCTAGACCATCACCAGTAGTTGGTTTTGAAATATCGGTATCATCTGTAGGTTCAGCAAAGTAATAATCCACTTTATTACTATTATCAAAAGTATTTGTCGTACCCATATCAAAAGTAGCTACTGCATAAATATTGTCATCAACAATGTAAATAGTTGGTGATGAAGCACCTTCATTACAATTAATTGTATAAGTTGGAATACCTGCAACATCATCAGTATCAATTGTACTACTTGTGATAGTTGTATATTTATTTTTGCTTTCAGAAACAGTTAAGTTACAAACTGTATCATCAGAAATTGTTTCATCTGAAAATACTGCGATAGTAACAGATTGAACACCATCAGCAGGTTTAAATGAATCTTTAGTTAGCTGATAAAGTTTACCCAGTTTGCCATCTTCAACTTTAGCAATATAAAGAATTTTTTCACGATAGTCAACTTGAATAGTTTTACTAGATACATCTGTATAAGTTAGATTAACAGTAGGGTACTCAGGATCAATATATGTTGCATCTGTAGAAACAACTACCTTATAAGAAACCACACCTTCTGTAATGCTTGTTGTTTCGCAAGAAGCAGCAAGCTCTGTTGTCGTTTTTTCTTCTAATTTGTTACCCTTTCCATCATAGAAAGTATAAGTATAGTACTCACCATCTTCAACATGCTTATTATTGATTTTTGCTGTTAGAGTAACTTTATTGCCAATCTTTACGGCAGTTGTACTTGGAGAAAGAGTAACACTTTCAGCTAGAGGCTTAGATAGAGAGTCAATTTTGAACTTACCTTGACCATTAGTATCAATGTCACCATATGTTACTTTATAAGAACCGGCAGATAGCTTATATTGAATATTCATAATATCATATCTACGATTCATCAGATATGGTTTACCAAGTTCACAATTCTCCATACCATCACTATACTGTAAAGTAGAGTCTGTACTTGTAGAATCTTTGATGTAGAAGTAATGAGTACCTTCTTTAACAGTTATAATGCGCTGATAAGTACCATCTTTAGCCTTAGTGAAGTTACCTAACAATGTACCTTCTTTATTTCTACCTTCTGAAATATATAGCTGATAATTTGAAATTGTATCATCCTTAGTAACTTTAAACTTAGGAACACCGTTAGAATCAATATCAACAATTTCAATAATAAAAGTACCTGTATCATCAATTCTATATGTACTACCATCGCCTTTAGTAGTTGTATATTCTGTACCCATTGTAACTACTTCGTTGCTTGTATTTTTAGAACCGTACTGAGTTTTAGCAACAGTGTTATAGAATTTGAACTGTTTACGACTTGATGTTAAGGTAATGACAGCTTTACCATCTGAAGTAAATGCTAAACCTGAACCACCTGCCCATGAACCACCATCAAAATCACCTAATAACTGATACATAGAACAATCTAATGGATTTCCCTCAAATTCGGCTACAAATGTTTCATCTGAGGAAATATTATCAACCACATATTTGTTGTTAGATACACCGGCTTTTACATCTGTTGTTGCACCTGATATACCTGTAGTTCTCTTAAGTGATTTTAATTGATAACCGGGATTTGGATTAATATTAATTGTAACTTTATCACCGGCTAGGTATTTGTCTTTTTCAACATTGATTGTACCGTTACCACCGGGTGCTGATACTGAAACAGTATATTGTTTCTTATACTTAGCATATACATCTGCGTCAGCTGATGGAGAGAATGTTGTTGATGCCTTAGATGCATCAGTAAAACTACCATTTTCAGTTTCCCAACCTGCAAAAACATATGTTGAACTACCGATTGTGATAGTATTCTTTGCAACAACCGTACCGGAAGAAGTATTTGATGTTACTTCACCATTAACAGATACAATATTCACATCGGAATCTTTATCTGTATATGTAATGCCATCCTCAGTAATTTTATATTTTGCAGTAACATCGTAAGCTTGATTTACATTTACTACAACTGTATCTGTAACACTAGTATAACCATCAGCAGAAACAGTTACCTTATAGTAATGTTTACCATTTGTTAAATCAGTGAAAGTAGCAGTATCAGTTGAAAGTTCCTGTGGAGTACCAACTGTTGTGCCATCTTCCTTAACTTCTGTGAAAGTATATTTTACATTACTTGCTGCTCCACTATTCAACTCAGTAACATTAGCAGTTAAAGTTGTTGAACCACCAACAACTACATTTTCCGGATTAGCAGTAAGATTAACTGATTTTGCCACAGGTGTAGATTCCAATTCATATTTTAGTGTACCTTGTCCATTACCCGGTGTCCAAGTGAATTTATATTTACCACTTGTTTCAGGTGTGAATACAATTTCATCACTAAAATTATTAGTACCATAATCATAAAGAGTAACAGACTTATTAGAATCATCAAATGCTTTTTCGCTACTAAAATATGAGTTTTTTACATCATTATTCTTTTTTTGTGTGCCTTTTTTGATACCCTGATTTTAC
>ERZ791740.1721-NODE-1721-length-11105-cov-2.754842_pt1 | contig 11105 bp, 3 predicted proteins | sample MGYA00510041_ERZ791740 | MGnify/ENA primary metagenome ERZ791740 (study PRJEB30046, sample SAMN00791959) | human gut metagenome | study: EMG produced TPA metagenomics assembly of the A metagenome-wide association study of gut microbiota in type 2...
CGGTGCAGGGCCGCAGCGTCGTCGTCCACGATGGTGATGTCGTGATACTCCACCGCCAGCTGCCGGGCAATGGCATAGCCCACCTTGCCGTTGCCCACAATGATGATCTTCATGCTTGCTCCTCTCCGCTGCTCTCCGGCAGCCGGCTGCGCCTGCGGCGCAGTATCACGGCGCTGTACTCCGCGCCCATAATCAGCACCGTGCCGCTCATATAGAGCCACAGCAGCACCACCACAACCGTGGCAATGGAGCCGTACAGCACGGAATAATTGGCAAAATTCTCCACATAATACGAAAAGGCCAGGGACAGGACCATCCACGCCGCCAGGGAGATGCCCACCCCGGGGGCCACTTCCTTCAAAGGCCGCCGCTGCCCCCGTGCCAGCATATACAGCACCGTCAGCATCAGGAACATCACCACGCCCAGAACGATAAACCGCAGATAGCTCCACAGGTCGATGAACCCCGCCGGCAGCTCGATGAGGCCGGAGAGAAACTCCAGCGCCCGGCGGCCCACCGTGACCAGCAGCAGCGTCAGTCCGATGGTCAGGATCAGCCACACGGTGAACAGCAGAATCCCCAGCTGATTGACCAGCATTTTTCGGGGCGGACCCAGGCCGAAGGCCTTGCGCAGGGAGTGCAGCAGACAGCTGGTGGCCCGCATGGGGAACCAGACGGAGAAAATCAGGCTGAACCACAGCAGCTGGCGGCTGGCGTTGGCGGACACATATTCAAGATACGACTCCAGCACCGACATCACGTCCGCCGGAACGATCTGGGACAGCACCTGGGTCACGCTGTCCACGTCCAGCTTCAGGATGCCCAGCAGGGTGCTGATGAACACCAGCAGCGGAAACAGCGCAAACAGCAGGTAATAGGTCAGGGCCGCGCTGTCCCGGCCCACGTCATGCAGATAATACCGGCGCACCAGCTGCACCGTGATTTGCCCCGCAGCCGTCCGGGGCGACCACTTTTTCTTCACAGGAGCCCTCCCCCCTATCCTGTACAGTGTATCACACAGGTGCCCAAATGAAAAGAGGAAATTGCCCCCATACGGATTTATTTATAGCGGCAGATTGTAAAAAAATTATTATTTTTCACGTTTCCCTATTGCGATTTCTCGTACGGCTTGTTATAATTAGTTTATCCGGAAGCAAAGCTGCTTCTGGAATCTACAGTAAAGAGGGTCGAATTATGGACAAACTTACCAACATCGTACGGGACGAAATTTCCCGCCAGTACAAGAGCGTCCGGCAGTTTGCTTTTGCAGTTGGCATTCCTCTGTCCACCATCAACAGCGCACTGCACAACGGCATCGGCGGTTCTTCGTTTGACACGGTGGTCCAGATTTGCCGCACACTGGGCATCTGCGCCCTGGGCGAGGAGAACATCCACCTGACGGAGGACACCCAGCGGATCCTGGACCAGTACGCCAAGCTGGACGACTATGGCCGCCACACCATCGCCTCCGTGATACAGGTGGAGTATGACCGCTGCACCAAGACGTTTGAGGATGGCTCCGACCTGCGGGGCGGCTATTCCAGCGTCAATCTGTCTGCCCCCGTTGCCAACGACGAGCCCGTCTCCATGAACGTGCTGGCCAGCCGCGAGGACTGAGTGGATCCCCATAATTGCATAAAATGAGAGCTTCCGGCCGCGCCGGGAGCTCTTATTTTATACGTTTCATCCAAAAATTTACCTGATTTTTGGCGGGCACGCAGCAAAAAGCGGTTGATATTTCGCAGTGTACCTGTTATAATAGAGTGTAATTAGCGGAACAGCGGCGCTTTATCGTGTAAAATTGCCCGCAGCCGCTCTATCCTTTCAGATGGGAGAAAGATGCATGAAAGCGATCCAAAAATCCGGCGCCTGGCTGTGGGCGCTGCTGGCGGCCCTCCTGCTGACGGTGCTGCTGACAGCCACGGCCTTCGCCGGAGACAACGATTTCCGCTGCTGGACCGTGGACGCCCGGCAGTGGACCAACCAGGGGTACCAATCCGAAAAGGACGGGGTGTGGTACCTGTTCCTGCCCCAGGACGAAAGCCCGGCGGACACGGTTCTGTCCTTCAGCGGCAGGGTAACGGCGGCCTCCGCCGGCGCCCTGGACCGGGAGGGCGGCACCCTGACCGGGGCCTTCGCCGACCGTGACCGGGTGACCCTGACCCTGGAGGGCGGCAGGACCGAGACGGTGTGCCTGCGGCAGAGCAGTCTGCCCAGCCTGCGGCTGACCCTCAACGGAACCACCCTGGACCGGATCCACCAGGACAAGGACGTGAAGTATCCCGGCAACGACCTGGTGCTGACGGACGGGGACGACGTCCTCACCGGCGCCGTGGAGATCAAGGGCCGGGGCAACTCCACCTGGCGGGAATACGCCAAAAAGCCCTACCAGATCAAGTTCAGCAAAAAGACCTCCGTGCTGGGCATGCCCGCCGCCAAGAAGTGGATTCTGCTGGCCAACGCCTCCGACGACAGCATGATCCGCACCCGGCTGGTGTATGACGCGGCGGAGCAGATGGACTTTCCCTTCGTGACGGAATATCAATATGTGGACCTGTGGATAGACGGCCAGTACCTGGGCGTGTACCTGCTGGGCGAAAAGGCCGAGATCGGCAAGGGCCGCCTGAACCTGCAGGACCCCGCCGGGGCCATGTTCGAGCTGGACAACGGCTTCGCCACGGACGAGGACCACTATTTCTTCGAGGGGCGGCTGAACAGTTACTTCGCCCTGAAGGAGATCGTGGAGGAGGACGACGGACACATTCAGCAGGCCATGACCAATTTCCAGACGGCCATGACCCGCCTGACCACGGCGCTGACCTCCCAGGGCTGGGAGAATCTGTCCCTGAGCCAGCTCAATGAAATGATCGACGTGGACTCCCTGGCCCGCTACTATCTGATGAACGAGTACGTTCTCAACGGCGAGTCCTTCTTCACCAGCTTCTTCTGGTATCAGGACGGCGCGTCCGACGTGCTCCATGTGGGCCCCCTGTGGGACTTTGACACCTGCATGGGCAACAAGAACGAAAAGGTCACCGACTACAACGCCAGCAGCACCTCTGTGCTGATGAAGAAGATGCTGAACATCCCGGCGTTTTATCAGCGGGTGCAGGAGCTGTACACCCGGTATAAGCCGGTGCTCACCGGTATGGCCGGTCAGGTGGACGGCCTGCGGGACGAGATCGGCGTCTCCGCCGACCTGAATTACCTGCGCTGGAGCACCCTGGGCGCCGCCAATCCCAAGCCCGGCGGCACCCCCTTCGCCCCCACCTATGACGAGGCCCTCAGCCGGGTGCGCACCTGGCTCACCGGCCGGGCCAATGCCTTTACCCCCACCGTGCGCCCCCAGCAGCTGGGGTACTACTTCAACGCCAGCCGCACGGTGATGTACCTGACCTACTCCGCTCCCAGCCAGACCTCCCTGCGCTTCGCCGTCTGGGGCCAGCAGGACGGCCAGAACGACCTGCACTGGTATCAGGCCAAGCAGCAGGACGGCCGCTGGGTGGCCGAGGTGCCCCTGGTCAACCACCAGGAAACCGGCACCTATATGGTCCATGTCTACAATCAGAACGGCCTGCCCCAGGGTCTGCTGGACCACGGCACCGTGGTAGTGGACAACCTGGTGCAGCCGGAAAAGCCCGCCCTGAAGGCGGCCCTGTCCGCTGACGGACGGTATCTGAACCTGACCCTCACCGGCGGCAGCGGCCTGACCCAGGTTTGGTTCCCCACCTGGAGCGAGAAGAACGGCCAGGATGACCTCCAGTGGTACGAGGCCAAGAAGCAGGCCGACGGCTCCTGGACCTATTCCGTGGCCCTGTCCCGCCACAACACCACCGGCACCTATTTCATCCACGCCTACGGCAACAACAAGAAGAACCTGGTGGCCCACACCACCGCCTATGTGGAGAAGATCCCCGGGCCGGAGATGAAGGCCGCCCTGTCCGCCGATGGGCGGTATCTGGACGTGACCCTGACGGGCCGCGGCGACCTGACCCAGGTCTGGTTCCCCACCTGGAGCCAGGTCAACGGCCAGGACGACCTACGCTGGCACGAGGCCGCCAGGCAGGCCGACGGCTCCTGGACCTGCCGCATCGCCCTGTCGGACCACTCCGGCACCGGCGTCTACTTCATCCACGCTTACGGCAATACCAAGAAGAATCTGGTGGCCCACACCACCGTTACCGTACCTCAGGCTTCCCAGCCTTCCCAGCCCGAACAGCCCCCCCAGCCGGTCCGCTCCGGCATGCAGGCGGTGCTGTCCGCCGATGGCCGGTATCTGGACGTGACCCTGGCGGGCCGCAGCGACCTGACGAAGGTCTGGTTCCCCACCTGGAGCTCCGTGAACGGCCAGGACGATCTGCGCTGGTACGAGGCCACCAAGCAGCCGGACGGCTCCTGGACCTGCCGGGTGCCTCTGGCCAACCATAAGAGCGCGGGAGGCTTCTTCCTCCACGCCTACGGCAACAACAAGAAGAACCTGGTGGCCCACACCACCGCCTCCGTGTCCCAGGTGGTGTCCCCCCAGGTATGGACCCGCCTCCACGACGGCGGCCGCTATATGACCGTGACCCTGACGGGCCGCAGCGATCTGACGAAGGTCTGGTTCCCCACCTGGGGCGCAGCCAACGGCCAGGACGACCTGCAGTGGTACCAGGCGGTCAGGCAGTCCAACGGCGACTGGTCCTATACCGTGAACCTGTCCCAGCACCGGGACAAGGGCACTTACTTCATCCATGTCTACGGCAATACCAGACAGAACCTGGTGGCCCACACCACCGCCTATGTAAGCTGAAAGGAGGGACCGCACCCCGGAGAGATCACCCCGATCAAGTGTTGGAAATCAAACTGTAACGGAGGAAAAAGATGAAAAGAGCACTATCACTGCTTCTGGCGCTGCTGATGGCCGCCAGCCTGGTCATGCCCCAGGCCTGGGCCGCCGGGCTCCAGGAGCCGGAGCCGGACGCTGTCGTCCAGCAGACGCAGCCCGACACCGCCGAACCCGACGCCCAGCTGCCCCAGGCGGAGGTCCAGTCCGGCAACACCGCGGGGCTCACCCCCATTACCCGCACCAAGAATGCCGTGGCCAGCGGCGTGACCCTGGAAAAGGTGGTCATGCGCAACGTCAACGGCAGCCAGGTGGTGGGCTACCTTTCGGAGATCGACCTGTCCAAGGACGTGACCCTGAAGGCCAGCTACACCGGATATTACTATGACGGCAGCACCGCCGCCCAGCGCAAGGCCATGGTGGACGGCGGAAAGCTGAAATGGGAGATGTCCCAGACCACCGCCCAGGCCGCTGCCTACGGACGGGCCTCGGATACCGAGGGCCGCGTGGTCCTGGCCACCAACGCCGACTACTACAATATGCAGACCGGCGCCCCCACCGGCTACCTCATTATGGAGGGCAACCTGGTGAAAACCGGCGCCGAGCCCTTCTTCGCCATTCTGAAGGACGGCTCCGCCGTCATTCGCCCCGCCGGCAGCGACACCTCCGACGTGGTGGAGGCCGTTTCCGGCCCCTATATGCTGGTGGAAAACGGCCAGATCGTCCCCGGCCTGGACCAGGGCGACCGCATGCCCCGCAACAGCGTGGGCATCCGTGCCGACGGCTCCGTGGTGTTCTTCGAGGCCGACGGCCGCCAGGAGCCCATGTCCATCGGCATGAGCATGTATGAGGTGGCCAGCTTCCTGAAGGATGCCGGCTGCGTCACCGCCATCTATCTGGACGGCGGCGGCTCCGCCACCGTGGCCGCCCGCTATGAGGGCACCGACGAGCTGCTGGTGCGCAACAGCCCCAGCGACGGCCTGGAGCGCACCGTGTCCGACGCCCTGCTGGTGGTGTCCACCGCCCGCTTTGACGGCGACTTCGACCACGCCTCCGTCAGCCCCCAGAACGAGCTTTATACCCCCGGCAGCCAGGTGGCCTTCACGGCCCTGGGCGCTGACTCCGCAGGCGGCGCGGCCGACCTGCCGGAAAGCGGCCTGACCTGGGTGCTGGACACCCCCGCCGCCGGGCGGATCGACGCCTCCACCGGCGTGTTCACCGCCGCCAAGGGCTATGTGGGCGAGGTCCGGGTCCGCCTGACCTATCAGGGGCAGGACGTTGGCTCCGCCTCCGTCACCATCGCCGAGCCCGACCAGGTGTATTTCTCCGGCAAGAGCCTGTCCCTGGACTATGAAAAGACCAGCGACCTGGGCCTCACCGTCAAGAGCAGCCTGCGGGATATCCACTATCACGACGGCGACTTCACCTGGAGCATCCGCTCCCTGACCGAGGGCGTCTCCGCCGACGGCATCGGCACCATCGTGGACAACCGGCTCCACACGGCGGCCAAGGCCAGCCAGACCCGCAAGGCGGAGATCACTGTCACCTATACCAAGGCAAACGGCCAGGAGCTTACCGATACCGTCACCGTGGAGATCGGCAAGATGCCCACCGTCCTTCTGGACTTTGAGGACGAGAGCTCCAAGTCCGGCGTGAACGTGGGTGCCAACGCCGTGTGGGGCAACCTGAATAGCTTTTCCGGTCACAGCGCCCATAATCTGCCCGGCGTCAGCGACGCGGGCTTCGGCGTGGCCGGTCAGGTCAGCAAGGATCCCAACGGTCTGGACATCCCCTACGGGCCCATTACCGATTTCGGCCTGGCATGCCCCGACTTTATCAGCAGCAACGCGGAATGGGACTGCAACTCCGCCGGCGCACCCTACAGCTGGGACTGCGCCCAGGATCCCGCCACCCTGTTCCGCTCCATGGGCTATGAATACTATGTGGGTGCCATCGCCACCGCCCAGGAGGGTGCGTGGGATATGTATGCCCGCCGGGTAGGCTCCGATGAAGGCCCCGTGCGCTTCGGCCAGAAGTCCCTGGAGTATCATTACGACTATACCAAGATCTCCGGCACCAACAACACCAACGAATACCTGCGCTACAGCGGCGAGGACGTGGTCATCGAGGGCAAGCCCACCGCCCTGGGCATGTGGGTCTACGCCCCCGAGGGCACGCCCAACTACTGGCTCAGCACCAGCGTGTCCTACTGGAACGGGGAAAAGTACGTCTCCACCAGCCTGCTGCACCTGAAGACCACCACTGTCAACGCCGCCGGCCAGACCGTGGAGACCACCACCCAGTATACCGGCATCAACTGGACCGGCTGGAAGTATGTGGAGGCCGACCTCAGCAGCGTGTATGACAAGGCCCAGGATGTGGAGAATCACCCCCTGAAGATCACCGCCGGCCAGGTGCTGCTGTGGACCATCATCATCGAGGGCGGCACCGGCGACGTGGACGGCAACAAGATCACCTGCGGCTCCCGGGCCGCCGGCAGCCTGTATGTGGACAACATCCGCGCGGTATACGGTACCACCGCCGACGACCTGGAGAACCCCGTCATCACCTCCGTCCGGGGCGGCAGCTCCTCCATCACCGGCTATTCCGACCTGACGGAGCTGGCCGAGGACGGTTCCACCGTCCTGACGGACAATGAGCTGCAATTCTTTACCGGGTATTATGATCCCCAGGGTGAGAACCGCACCGGCGTGTCCGCCGAGAACACCGTCATCACCATCGACGGCCAGGATACCCGGAACTTCGCCAACACCGACCAGGCCGTTACCGGCACCGTGACACTGCCCAATGGCCGCCACAGCATCAAGGTGGAGATCATGGACGGCTTCGGCAACCGGGCCAGCGTCACCCGCTCCTTCACCGTGAAGGGTACCGCCAATATCCCCACCGTGACCCTGGACACCCCGTCCTATGCCCTGGTGGGCGAGAACTATGTGGTGTCCGTCACCTCCCCCAACGCCGGTAAGATCGACTCCGTCACCGCGCACATCGTGTACGGCAACGTGGACCTGTTTGACACCGACGAAAACGGCGGCAAGGGCGCGTTCAACACCTGCGCTTCCCTGGGCTACGGCGAGGGCTTTGAGGGCACCAGTTCTGCTGCCCGCCGCACCACCACGGAAAAGACCGTCACCGTGAACATGAACCGCACCGGCTCTGCCGGGAAGGACCTGTTCACCTTCACCATGCCCATGCCCGCCGGGGCCACGGCGCTGGACAGCCTGCCCATCTCCGTCACCGTGACCTACACCTGTGACGGCGTCACCTACACCACCTCCACCGGCAGCCTGCGCCTGCCCATGCAGGGCTACTACACCGTCACCTCCGACATCATGGTGGAGGGCGCGGCAGCGGCCCGGCTGTATGTGAAGGACATCAACGGCAAGGCCGCCTCCGGTGTGGACCTGTATGTGGGCGACACCCGCATCGGCACCACCAACGCCTCCGGCCAGGTCAGCACCGACTACTTCAACAAGCTCTCCGCCGGCTCCCGTACCGGCGTCACCGCCCGGAAGGACAATCACCGCTCCTTTGAGACGGTCATCGTCACCCGCCGGGCCGGCGGCAGCACCGATGGTATGCCCAGCTTCGTGCAGCTCAACGCCACCCCCAATGCCCAGAGCTGCCAGAACATCACCTGGGTCACCAATCCCCTGACGGCCCAGGCCAAGGCCACCGTGCAGTACTGCCAGCAGAGCAGCTTCAAGGGCAGCTTCCCCTCCAGTGCCCAGGGTCAGGTGACCCTCCGGGAGTTCACCACCTCCGGCGACGCCGTCTATGTCAGTACCGTGTCCCTGACCGGCCTGAAGCCCGGCACCACCTACGTCTATCGGGTGGGTGACGGCAGCAAGTGGTCTGAAAACATGACCTTCACCACCAGCCAGCCCGGCGCGGACACCACCCGCTTCTTCGTCATCGGCGATACCCAGCTCTCCGGCAATGTCGAAAGCGATCAGGATGAGATCCGGCTGATGAACGCCATTGCCGCCAATATCAACGGCCAGTCCATGAACTTCGGCATCCAGACCGGCGACTTTGTGGACAACGGCGGCAACCTGGGCCAGTGGAGCGAGATCCTGGACGTGTTCTCCCGGAACTACGCCGACCTCCCCGTGGTGCAGGTCATGGGCAACCATGAGTACTACGGCGACCTGTCCGGCGGCAACGCCGCCAGCCTGTGGACCCTGCCCGACCGGCTGTACTACTCCGTGGAATACGGCGACGTGTACGTGGCGGTCATCAACTTTGCCGCCAACCTGGAGGATGCCTGCCAGTGGCTGATCCAGGACGCCGCCAAGTCCGACTGCACCTGGAAGGTGCTGGCGGTCCACCAGCCCGCGTACTACACCAATCCCAACGGCAGCAGCGAGGCCTTCAACCGCTATATCCCCGCCGCCGCTGAGGCCGCCGGCATCAATGTGGTGTTCTCCGGCCATGACCACAGCTATGCCCGCACCATGGTCCTCAAGAACGGCCAGCCCGTGTCCGAGGCCGCCCAGAACGGCCGCCTGCCCGCCACCTACGGCAAGGGCGTGCTGTACTACATCTGCGGCGACCTGGGCGAAAAGTCCCGCAGCACCGAGTACAAGGCCGTCAACAACCCCGACTTCCACTTTGCCCAGGTGTCCCAGGAGTATGACTCCCTGTACCTGGCCGTGGAGGCCACCGCCGACGCCATGACCGTCCGCACCTACTCCGTCAGCGCCGAGGGCGCCCAGTCCCTGCTGGATACCTACACCATGCGGGTGCCCGCCTCCGTGTGCCGCGACAAGGGCCACGACTTCTCCGGCGACACCGTGTACGTCCGTGACGGCAAGCTGGTCTGCTCCTTCTGCGGCCAGACCGTGGAGCTGAAGGACTCCGGCTACACCGGCTGGGCCCGGGACGAGGCCACCGGCCTGCGGATGTACAGCTATAACAACGCCTGGCACACCGGCTGGTTCATCATCGACCCCGAGGTGTATTGCTTCGACAAGAGCGGCATCGCCTACGATGGCCGGGTCACCCTGTACGGCAAGCAGTTCGTCTTTGACGACGGCGTGGTGGTCAGCGGCCCCACGGGCTTCGTCAAGCGGGACGACGGCAAGACCCTGTACTTCGAGAATGGCCGCATCGCCTCCGGCTGGAAGGACATCGGCGACGCCACCTATTACTTCGAGACCTCCGACCTGGGCGATGACTTCGGCGTCATGTACACCGGCCGCCGCCTGATCGGCAAGACCTGGTACGAGTTCGGCAGCGATGGCCGCCTGTATCAGCTGCTGCGGGGCCGTATGTCCGCCGATGAGAAGGAGATCGTGGTCACCATCACGCCTCCCGCCGGTCAGGGCAAGAACTACAGCAACATCATGGCCGCCGCCTGGAGCCAGCAGGATGGCCAGGACGACCTGGTCTGGTACAATGCCACCGCCAACGGCGACGGCACCTACACCATCCGGGTCCCCATGTGCAAATACAACGTGGTGGGCCGGTATCTGGTCCATGTGTATAACCACGGCATCCACGGCCAGCTGCTGGACGGTCTGACCTTCCAGAACACCCACGTGGTGGGCCACACCGACACCGTGGCCAGTGATTCCAGCACCTGCGTCAGCGCCGGTCAGGTGAAGTACGTCTGCCGCTACTGCGGCGCGTCCCACACCTCCAGCACCCCCGCCAAGCACCACACCGTCTCCGCCGTGGTGGACAGCGAATGCCGCACCATGACGGTGACCATGAACGCCGGCAACGGCCACGCCCACTCCAACGTCCGCTTCGCCGTGTGGAGCAGCATAAACGGCCAGGATGACCTGACCTGGTACACCGCCAAGAAGAATTCCTCCGGCCAGTGGACCTGCACCGTGCCTCTGGTGAACCACAACAGCACCGGCACCTACTTCATCCACGTCTACTCCTCCGACTCCGGCCAGAACCGGCTCATCGGCAACACCACCGCCCAGGTGGCGAAGCTCCCGGCTCCCGACACCGTCACGGCCCAGGTGTCCGACAACTGCCGCACCATGTCCATCCGGCTGGATACCGCCCGCAGCTACAGCGGCATCCGCTTCGCCGTGTGGAGCAGCGCCGGCGGCCAGGACGACCTGGTCTGGTACACCGCCAAGAACGGCGGCAGCGGCAGCTGGACCTATAACGTGCCCCTGGTGAACCACAACACCACCGGCACCTACTTCATCCATGTCTACAGCGGCAGCAAGCTGGTGGCCCACACCACCGCCCAGGTGGCGAAGCTCCCGGCTCCCGACACCGTCACGGCCCAGGT
>ERZ791740.1726-NODE-1726-length-11086-cov-2.811894_pt1 | contig 11086 bp, 9 predicted proteins | sample MGYA00510041_ERZ791740 | MGnify/ENA primary metagenome ERZ791740 (study PRJEB30046, sample SAMN00791959) | human gut metagenome | study: EMG produced TPA metagenomics assembly of the A metagenome-wide association study of gut microbiota in type 2...
TGCATGTGTTAGGCACGCCGCCAGCGTTCATCCTGAGCCAGGATCAAACTCTCTAATAATTTGTATATTAGACCTTTCGGTTTAACATCTTATTAAATCGTCAAGCTCATTTCTGAATACTTGCGTGTTTGTGTTTTTTTAGTGTTCACATTCACTATCCTTAAAACTTGAGTTTTTTAACTCAAAGTCATTTTCGGGTTTCTTGTTCGTTGTTTAATTTTCAAGGTCCGTTGTTCCAAACTTACTGAACTTCTTACTCTCGATTTCTCTTAAGTTTTTCCGTTCCCTCAGCGGAACGTGTTTTATTATACGGCTATTTTGCCTCTTTGTCAACACTTTTTTTCAACTTTTTTTAATTTTTTTTAAATTTCTTTTTGCTATACTATATATTGATATTTAAATTAATCCTTACGCAATATATAGCTATATTAGATATCAATAATTGCTATACTATTTGATAATTCTTTGTATTTCCCACAAAATTATTTAAAATATTTTTTTAAATTTAATTTTCACTTTCAAATTTATTTCTATTATCCACAATTAATTCCTATTTTCTTCTTATAATAAAACAGCCGATGCTTTATTTTGCACCGGCTAGATTATTTAAAGTATTTAATAAATGAATATAACTTATTCTTTTACAAACAATATTATTAATGTATTATGATTTAATATGTAACATTGTAAACAAGTTTACAATGTTAACCACTCCTTCCGTCTTTGCTACGCAAAGCCACCTCCCTCAGCGAGGGAGCTTTGAAAGTTTTATTTTTTATATTAAATTACTTATCATTCTTTTCAACTAGAGCCTGAGTATCTCTTGCGATAACAAGTTCTTCGTTAGTTGGGATAACATATACAGGGATTTTACTATCATCAGTAGTTAGTAGTGCTGTGCCGTCAGCAGTTTCATTTCTTTCGTCATCACACTTAATACCTAGTACATTTAGGTAATCTAGAACTGCTTTTCTTAGATGTGTCTGATGTTCACCAATACCTGCAGTAAAGCAGATACCGTCACAACCACCTAGGGCAATATAATATGAGCCGATTGTCTTAGCAATCTGATAATACAGCATCTGGTGAGCTAAGTGTGCTCTTCGTTACCTGATTCTTCAGCTGCACAAACATCACGGTCATCTGATGATACACCGGAAATACCTAGTAAACCGGACTTCTTATTTAGGATTGTATCCATTTCTTTTGCAGATAGACCTTCTTTTTCCATAATATATGTAACAACAGAAGGGTCAAGTGAACCGGAACGAGTACCCATCATAAAGCCATCTAGTGGAGTTAGACCCATTGATGTGTCGATAACTTTACCACCTTCAATAGCAGTGATTGAAGAACCGTTACCAATATGACAAGTGATAAGCTTTGTATCCTTAATATCCTTACCTAGTAATTTAGCAAGTTTACCTGAAACATATCTATGAGATGTACCGTGGAAACCATATCTACGGATAGAATACTTTTCATAATATTCATAAGGTACTGCATACATATATGCTTTTTCAGGCATTGTAGCATGGAAAGAAGTATCAAATACAGTAACCATCGGAGTATCTTTACCAAATACACTTTGAGCAGCCTTGATACCCTGAACTGCACCAGGGTTGTGTAGTGGAGCTAATGGTGAAAGAAGGTTAATCTGTTCAATAGTAATAGGTGTAACAACTGTTGATTCGTGGAAAATTGCACCACCCTGAACGATTCTATGGCCAACTGCACCAACTTCTTTAACATCAGAAATAACACCTACTTCTGGGTCAGTTAGAAGTTCTTTAACCTGCATAAATGCTTCTGTATGGTTATTCATTTCAACTTTAACAGTCTTTTCTTGACCTTTATAGTTCCTATAACCAACTAGGCTATCGCCAACACCGATTCTTTCGCAATTACCTTTACATAGAACTGATTCGTCTTTCATATCAAACAACTGATACTTAAGAGAAGATGAACCAGCATTAATTACTAATACTTTCATTATATCCTCCTGTTGAATGATTCATTCATTTGTTATATAATAATTAACGATATTATTATAAGTCAAAAATTGTAGTATTTCAAGTATTTAGGAGATTTTTATGATATACGGTTTGGTATCGGAATTCAATCCTTTTCACAATGGTCATAAGTGGCTGATTGACAAGGTTAAAACTGAAAATGACACGGTAGTTACGGTAATGAGCAGTAGTTTTGTGCAGAGAGGTGACATATCTATTATTAGCAAAATGGATAGAACCTTTGCCTCACTAAAAAATGGTGTTGACCTTGTATTGGAATTACCTTCTGTTTACTCATTGTCAAGTGCAGAGGACTTTGGGAAAAGCTCTATTGAGATTTTGAAAGGTACCAATATAATTGACAAAGTCGTTTTTGGCAGTGAATGTGGTGATGTTGATTTACTGAAAAAGGGAATTTCTGCTCTTAAAGATGAAAATGTACAAAACATTATAAAAGAAAATATGAATAAAGGTGTTACCTATCCCAAGGCTATTCATAATTCTATATTAGAATTATATTCTGATGAAATTGCAAATTTATTTGATGGTTCTAACAATATATTGGGTATGGAATATTTAAAGTCACTTGAAAATAGCAACATATCAGCAATTACTTTTTCCAGAAAAGGTGCAGGGCATAATGATAAATTTTCCAGTGGTGACTTTGCCAGTGGTAGTTATATAAGAGATAATTATTCTAGCAGAGAATTATACACACCTAAATACCCTATTACCGATACTGCAAAAATTGAAAATATTGAGAAAATTATTCTTTACAAACTATCTTCTATGACAGAAAATGACCTTAGAAATATTCCTGATGTTCAGGAGGGTTTTGAAAATAGGATAATTAAAGTTGTTCAAAATACTAACAATTTTAATGAATTATGTGAAAAGCTGAAAACTAAAAGATACACAATGTCAAGGATTAGGAGAATAATTTGTAGGGCAATTCTTGGTATTGATAATTCTGTTAAAGGAATTAGTGTACCATACATTAGGGTGCTTGGTTTCACAGAAAAAGGCAGTAAATTGCTGAAAGAAATCAAGGAATATGGCACTTTGCCACTAATAACTAATGTGAAAACCGGTTATGATAATCTTGATAATAATGGTAAGAAAATTCTAGAAATTGAGAACCTTGCAACTAGGTTGTGGTCACTTGCAAGTTGCAACAACACAATACTAAACAATGAATTTACTCAGCAAATTATTAAAGGATAAGTTAATATACAGAACAAAAACCTTCTAAATTTTAGAAGGTTTTTTCTTTAATAGAATATTAATTATAATTCCTACAAAGAATATTGATACTATTGTAAAAACATTTAATTGCACTTCACCTAGAAAAAATCCTATTAGCTGGTAAATGATCAATGATATTATGTAGGCAAAAATATTTTGATATAGCAATGCGAAAATAAATAACTTCTTGCTTACAAGTTCCTTTTTCATTGCAATTATTGAGGCGATGCAAGGGGAATTTAGCAAGTTAAATACCAAGAAACTGATTGCTGAGGAATATGTTGGCAGAACTGATTTTATAGTTTCATTGAAATTTAGGAACACATTTAGTGATGAAACGATATTTTCTTTTGCGAAAATTCCTGAAAAAGTTGCACCGATACATTGCCAATTATTAAAACCTAAAGGATAAAACAAATTTGAAATTGACGCTGAAAAATAACACATTAGTGATTTATTTTGATTTTCACCATTTAAATAGGTGAATTTTCCATTAGCAAAACCGAAATTAGAAAGTAGCCAAATGATGATACAAGCCACCACCAAGACAGTACCTGCCTTAATTAAAAAGGCTTTTATTCTTTGGAATAGATGTGTAAAAATCGTGGTTAATGAAGGTAGATGATAGTTAGGAATTTCCATTATGAATGGTGAATCTGTTGTGGTTATAATGTTCAGATTACTGAGAATTAATGAAGAAATCAGCACAAAAATAATTGAAGAAAAATAAATTATCGGTGCTACAAGGAAGTTATTTGAGAAAATCGCACTGCTAATAAGTGCAATAATTTGCAACTTGGCACTACAAGGTACATTTGTTGTGGTGATGACTGTTATAATTTTTTGCTTTTTATTTTCAATAGTTTTTGTTGACATTATAGCCGGTACACCACAACCTGAACTAATAAGTAAAGGAATTATACTTTTACCTGAAAGACCAAATTTTCTGAAAATTTTGTCCATAATAAAGGCTATTCGAGACATATAGCCTATATCCTCTAATATTCCTAAAAATAAAAATAATGCAATAAGTTCAGGTACAAAAGCTATAACACTACCTACACCATTAATTATACCTTCATTAATTAGTGAAATTAAGATATTTGAGCAGTTAATATCGGTGAGAAAAGTTTTTATATTGTTACTTAACAAGTCATCAAAAATTACTGATGTAATAAAGTATGAAGTAAAATTTCCCACTAAACTAACGGATATGTAATAAATAAGAAAAATTATTAAAACAAAAATGGGAATAGCAGTATATTTTCCTAAAAGAATATTATCTACTTTATTTGAACTATCGCAAGACTTGCTACCGGCTGAGTAGCAATTGCTGAGAAGAACTTCAACAAATTTATATCTATCGTTTATTATTAATGCTACCGATTCATCATTATATAATTCTTCACAAGAATTAATTTTACTATTTATTTTATTTATAGTTTCTAATTTTAGATTTAGTGAATTTAAAATATATTTATCTTTTTCAAAAATTTTTACTGAATAATATCTTGATTTTTCTTTAATAGAATTATTATTGATTTTGCTTTCAATATATTGCAAAGTATTTTCTACATTAGAATTATATTTCATAAATTTAGGTGGTGAAGTTTTATTATTCGCAACTTGAATTGTTGTACTGATTAATTTATCTATGCCTAAGTTTTTAAGTGCTGAGATTTCTACCACTTGAACACCTAGCATTTTTGAGAGTTTTTCTATATAAATTTTACCACCATTTTTTTGGACAACATCCATCATATTTATTGCAACAACTATGGGTACACCTATTTCCATAAGTTGAAGTGTTAGGTATAGATTTCTCTCTAATTTTGTTCCGTCGACAATATTGATAATTACATTTGGTTTTTCGTTTACAAGGTAATTTCTTGCAACAACTTCTTCCGGTGAATATGGGGATAGTGAGTAAATCCCGGGTAAATCGGTTATAGTTATGTTATTATGATTTTTTAATATACCCTCCTTACTCTCTACCGTTACACCTGACCAATTACCTACATACTGATTGCTACCGGTTAATAGATTGAACAAAGTTGTTTTGCCACAATTAGGATTACCTGCAAGTCCGATTTTTATATTCATTTTGTCACCTAAACTTTCTACCATACAGTTTATTCTATGAAACAGAAAATATTACAAGGCAACAAAAAACACCACCCAAAAATGGGTGGTGTTTTTAATTTAGTTTACAATCAAACCGGATGAATCATATTTTCTTTGTCAGCGTTGTTGTTAAGACCGATTTTCTTATTTCTACGCTTTTCAAAGAAGTCCTTAGCTACCTTAGGGAACATAGCATAAGAAAGTACATCTTCTTCCTTTTCTGCGAAAGGAGCAGCTTCTTTCTTTAGTTCTTCCAGTTCAGGCTTTAGTAGGTCAGCCGGACGACAGTCGATTGGCTGCATATCGCCAATAATCTTTGTTCTGAATTTAGGGTCGATTGGTAGTGGAGTTGTACCATACTTACCTGCAACAAGATCCTTAAATTCATTTGTAACCATCTTATATCTTTCACCTGTGATAACATTGAATACTGCCTGAGTACCAACAATCTGTGATGATGGTGTAACTAGTGGTGGGTAACCTGCATCCTTACGAACATTAGGAACTTCCTTCATAACATCAAGAAGCTTATCTTCCTTACCGGCCTGTTTTAGCTGAGAAAGTAGGTTAGATAGCATACCACCAGGAACTTGATATAGTAGAGCTGATGCATCTGTAGCAAGCATCTTAGGGTCAATTAGACCACTGTCTAGATACTTCTGTCTTAGACCCATAAAGTATTCACGAATGTTAGCTAGAGCAGCTAGGTCAAGACCTGTGTCATATTTTGTACCCTGGAATGCAGCAACAATTGATTCTGTTGGTGAATGAGATGTACCGTCAGCTAGTGGTGACATAGCAGTATCAACAACATCACAACCATTTTCTACCGCCTTCATAATACACATTGAAGATAGACCTGCAGTAGCATGTGTGTGTAGCTGAATTGGAATATTAACTGCCTTCTTAAGATCCTTAATTAGGCTTTCACACTTATATGGTGTAAGTAGAGCAGCCATATCCTTGATACAGATAGAATCTGCACCGATAGCTTCAATCTTCTTAGCATAGTCAACATAGTATTTGTTATCAAATACAGGACCTGTTGTGTAACTCATAGCAATCTGTGCATGAGCACCTTCCTTTTTAGCAGCCTTAACAGCTGTTTCAAGGTTCTTAATATCGTTAAGAGCATCGAAAATTCTGATAATATCAATACCGTTAGCTACTGACTTCTGAACAAAATATTCAAGAACATCATCAGCATAGTGACGGTAACCAAGCATATTCTGACCACGGAATAACATCTGTAGCTTTGTGTTAGGACATTCCTTACGAAGTGTACGAAGTCTTTCCCATGGGTCTTCATCTAGAAATCTTAGGCAAGCATCAAATGTTGCACCACCCCAACATTCTAGTGAATAAAATCCGATTTTATCTAGTTCTGGGAGAATTGGTAACATATCAGAAAGTGGCATTCTTGTAGCAAGAAGTGACTGATGTGCATCTCTAAGAACTGTTTCTGTAATTTTTAGTTTCTTAGCCATTTTAATCTTCCTTCCAGTTATTAGCCGATTGTTACAAGTACTGTACCTGAGTCAACAGAGTCACCCTTGTTAACACAAATAGAAGTAACTGTACCTGAGCAAGGAGCATTGATTTCGTTTTCCATCTTCATAGCTTCCAAAATTACAACTGGTTCGCCTTCTTTAACTGTTGCACCGTTAGCAACCTTAATATCAAGAACTGTACCAGGCATAGGTGATTCAACCTTTGTACCTGCACCTGCTGATGGAGCCGGAGCAGCTGCTGGTGCTGGAGCTGCAGCTGGAGCTGGAGCAGAAGCTACTGGTGCTGAAGAAGCACCTGTTTCTTCAACCTGTACATCATATGTTGTGCCATTAACTGTAATCTTTAAATTTTTCATCTTAAATTCCCCTTTGATTGTAATATATTAACCGATTGTTGAATGTTTCTTTGGTAGAGTAGAAACTCTCTTGCTCATTAGCATTGTTACTGACTGACCAAGAACAGTTCTTAGTTCTGCTTCTGTAACGATATTTTCGATAACACCGTCTTCAGCAGCCTTAAATGCTGATAGGTTAGCCTGAGCAAATTCTTCAGCTACCTTTGGCTGATCCTTAACAGGAACTTCCATCTTTTCAGGAGCTAGTAGGAATGTTGCTGCCATTTCGTTAAGTGGAGAAACAACTGCTTCAGGTAGAGCAAATGTTAAATCTGTCATTGCACCTGAACCTGCCATTGCTACATATCCAGGACCTACTGCCTTACCTGTAATAACTGTAATCTTTGTTGTTGTAGCTTCTGCATAAGCATTTGTAACAGAAGTTGCAGCACCAAGACAATCAAAGCCTTCACTATTTAGGAATGTGATAACAGGAATTGAGAAAGCATCACAGAAAGAAACAAGCTTTGTAATCTTCTTGCCGTCAGGCTTCTGAATCTTGCCACCCTTAGTCTGTACAACACCAACAACTTCGCCCTGTAGTCTAGCAAAACCAACCTTTGCAGTTTCGCCAATGTGGTCATATAGCTTAACATCAGAACCTGCATCAAGTGTCTTGCATACAATGCACTTGCCTTCAGGGTCAGGACCGAATTCTTCTGCACAAGGAGCAGTTGAAAGGTTGTTAGATGGCATATAAAGGATAAGATCCTTAGCTTTAGAAATAGCGTCTTCCTTATCGTCAGCGATAATTGCAACTGAACAGTTACAACCTTCATCATCAGAAGTCTGAACAGAAATCTTAGCATCCTTAGCCTTGATAACAAAGTCAGCAGAAGAAGCTGTAATAGCAGAAGTACCTAGACAATCTGATAGTACAACAGAAATCTGTGGTACAACACCTGAAAGAGTACTTGCTGCGTGAAGAACTGTACCGTAAGCGTTTAGAAGTTCATTACCTTCCTTTAGCTTACCACCTAGGCTGTCATAGATACCTACAACAGGTGCACCGTTCTTTAGTGCAAGGTCATATACCTTCTTTAGTTTTGCTGCCTGTGCCTTACTCATAGCACCGTTTGCAACATCAATATTCTGACAAAAAGCATAGCAAGGTAGTCCGTTTACAGAACCATAACCGGCAACAGCTTCTGCATAGTTGTCACCTGACTTTGCATATGTGTCAATTTCAATAAAGCTACCCTCATCAAAAAATTCTGTAATTACCTTATAAGCAGAAGTTTTTGAGATTTCAGCCTTAGCCTGAGTAATTTTTTCTGTACTCATCTCTATTCCTCACTTTCGTGTATTTATACTGTGTCTATATTAAAATACTACATAAATCATTATATCCCAAAATATATTTTTTTACAAGAAAAAAGTGTGCAAAGATTTATTTTTGCACACTTTAAATAATTGTTGAAGATTTATGCGTAATTTATAGTCAAATTGCTCAAAAATACGCAAAACCGTAAGCCTAGAATTAATAGTGTATTTTCCTATTATTATGAACAAAATGTATATAATTGTACACATTTAATTTAATAATAAAATACTTAGTTAAAGTTGTATAAACTAACTTTGTTGACCACTTACCAATAGAACAGTCATCACGCTTTATTAACGGGCGAACAATTAAGTGAACATCAAAGAAAACGAGCCATAGGCGAAGTTTGATTTGCTAATGTGAACTTATGCAAAAGTTTTTTGTAAAAAAACTTTTGTAGTGAAGCCCCTACAACTGTAAGCCAAAATTTTTATAGAAATTTCTACAACTGTTAGCCTTAGCTTTTATAACAATTCATAATTAAATTGAATGTGATGATGGGTTTGGATTTGCCACTAATTTATCTATTTCTTTTTGTGTTAAATCTCTCCAGTCACCTGTTTTTAGCATACCAAGTTTTACTGTACCGATTGCAGTTCTCTTTAGTCTTGCAACTTCTAAGCCTAACTGTTCACACATTTTTCTAATCTGTCTGTTTCTGCCCTCGTGAAGTAGAATTTCAAGCACAACTCTGCCCTCTTGACGAGTGATAATACGGACTTCACAAGGCTTAGTCTTGTAGCCGTCAATTGTCATACCCATCATCATTTGTGTAACTTGTTCGTCACTGATGCTGGGTCTTACTGTTACTCTGTAAACCTTATAAATATCTTTCTTTGGGTGAGTTACTGTGTTTGCAAATTCACCGTCATTTGTCATAAGTAGCATACCCTCACTATCTCTGTCTAGTCTGCCTACAGGATATACTCTTTCTTCAATGTCAGAAACTAATTCTGCAACACATTTTCTTCCCATTTCATCACTCATAGTTGTAACATAACCACGAGGTTTGTGTAGCATAATATATCTTTTCTTAGGCATTGCAGTACCCTTGATTCTTTTTCCCTTAACAAAAACCTTATCATTTACAGGGTCAACCTTGTCACCGATAACTGCAACTCTTCCGTTAACCTTTACACTACCTTGTCTGATTAAATCTTCTGATTTTCTTCTGGATGCTACTCCACAATCAGCCATCATTTTCTGTAATCTTACTAATTCTTTCTTAGCCATTGAACAATTCCTTTATAAAATCCCAGAAACTTTTTTCCGTTTCCTTATACTCAATATCTTCTTGATACTTTATTATATTTTTCTCAAGAAGTTTTCCATTCCTATAATAATTTATAACACCTGCTTTGTCACCCTTTTTTATTGGACAATAAGCAAATGGTGAAAGAAATATCTTTCTTTCTATTTTATCACTTTTGTTATTTAGAATAAATACTTTTTCTTTTAGCTTTATATTTGTCTTATCCTTAACTCCACCAACTAACTGCTGTACCAAATTTTCTTCTTTAAAAACTTTTGTCTTTACCTTAGAAAAGCCATAGTCATATAAATTTATATGGTCTTTCCAATCATTCTTATCACCTAAAGTTACTGCAATCAGCGTTATGGCATTTTTCTTAGCAATAGTAACATCTTCCGGCACTTTCCGTATAACCTGTTTTGCCACCGATACAATTTTCATACAGAGAAAGAAGTCTGTTGTGGTTTTGATATGTAACAATTTTATCCTTTGGTGAAACGAAAGAAACTGTCATTGATTTGCTACCACAAATCTTCATAAACTCTTTATTCTCAGAACATTCCTTCATCAAAAGAGCCATATCATAGGGTGTGCTAAAATGGTTATCATCATCAAGTCCCGAGGGTGTTACAAAGTTAGTGTTTTCCATACCAATCTGCTTTGCTCTTTTGTTCATTAATTCTGCAAACTTTTCTTTACTACCTGCAATCTTAATTGCAGAGGCAGTGGCAGCATCATTACCGGATGGCAAAAGCATACCCACACACAAGTCCTTTAGTGTTACCTTTTCATTAACTTTTAGGTACATTGAGCTACCTTCTTCTATCATAGATTTCTTAAAGGTAACTATAGGGTTATTGTGCTTTTCTGCATATTCGATAGTTAATAAAGCAGTCATTAACTTTGTAGTTGATGCCATCTTCATTTTTACATTTTCATTTTTTCCATACAATACTGAATTATTATCCACACAATAGAGAACTGTTCCCATTGCTGATGTGGTAACTTCAGTTGCCTTAACATTTATAGTAAGTAATGAAAATGAAAAAACAAATAAAACTAAAAGCGAAATTACTCTCTTCAAAATACCACCTCAAAATATGTTATGAAGTGATACATACTATTAGTACAAATGCAAATTACATTTCTACTTCATTATCATCAACTGTAATTTCAGGTGTTGTACCGTTGTCTTTATTTTTCTTTTTATCTTTCTTAAAGAA
>ERZ791740.1729-NODE-1729-length-11071-cov-6.275962_pt1 | contig 11071 bp, 9 predicted proteins | sample MGYA00510041_ERZ791740 | MGnify/ENA primary metagenome ERZ791740 (study PRJEB30046, sample SAMN00791959) | human gut metagenome | study: EMG produced TPA metagenomics assembly of the A metagenome-wide association study of gut microbiota in type 2...
TCTTGTTTTTGTTTTTCTGGTACTCGCGGTTCAACTGCTGGCAGGCCGCATCAAAGGAATAGGGTTCACAGTTCAGACCGTCCAGATAAAACTCATCTCGCATGATACGATTTCCGTTCTGGTCAAGGATCGGAGTTTTCCGAAGCTCATCATGCTTGAAAATCAGATACTCCAGTGCAGCACCATAGTTGGAACTCTTACTTGCGATATGCTTTAAGATTGCCATAATTCTTTCCTGCCATTTCTGCGACCTGCTCCCGCATTTCAAAAATGCAGGCAATTGCATGGTTAATGGTTTCGAGCATAGCGCGCGACTGGATACCGCCGCTGTTGAAAAACATCGCGATCTGGTTCAGATTATTCCCGATGGCAGCAAACTCCCGTGTGATGGCTTCGATCTCGTCCGGGTGGACATAGAACACATACGAGGTATTCACGCGACCTTTCATCAGCATCTGCGCTGCAAATTCAGAGAGGGTCATTCCTGCATCTTCGGCCTGCTGGTGTAAAAGTTCATGTACTACTTCTGTAACTCGTGCGGAGATTACTTTTGTCTTTACGATAGATTTCACTTTTTTCTTCGTCCGTGGCATGGGGTCTCCTTTCCAAAATCAAGAATTTGATTTTCCCGGCAGTGCATCTGCACTCCGGCTGTGACCTGCTGTAGCAGGCCACCAATGGGCAAAATCATGTGATTTTGCGCGATGTGAGGGTATGGGGAGCGCAATCCCCATCAAGATGCCGCCATGGAGAAATCGTCCGCAGGAGCGGTTTCGTATACAAAGGCGAATCTTGCTCTTAACTACCGTCCATTCTGTCCCAGCCCGTTCCTGCCCGATTTTCTCCGGCGTATTTTCCGATAAGACGCGCAGAATGCACATTCAGTACCAGAGGTATCCTGCTGAGGTGGCTCATGCGATTTTCAAGGTGCGATGTGACTTTGTAAGGAATCGGGGAATTTCATCAGTAATACCGTAGTGAATTGGCTTACTTTTGAAAGTACCTCCTATACCCTATACAAACTTTAAGGGGTGTTTTTAAACCGGGTCTTTTGAAAGTTCAAAGAAAATTCATTTTTCCAACGTTCCCCTCTACCTATAACAATCTAAAATGGGTGTTTGGCAACCAGATTTTCAAATTTTGTTTGGAAAACTTCTTACACCAATATGAATCTATAGGGCCGCTTTGGAATACAATTTTGGACAAAAAGAAAAACGGCAAAGTTCGCAATAGAACCTTACCGTTTCTGGGAATGCTGCACAGCAGCACCGTATTATTTGTTTTGGTTTATTATTTCATAACTGCGTTCAGCAATGTCTGATAGTCACTCACCACATCGTACACCACGTTTTCATCGTTCAGTGCCTTGAAATGTGCACGGGCACAATCAATTTTAGCCTGTTCTACCGGGGTGATGTGATTGAGCTTCATGGAATCCAGTGTACCTTTGGTTTCAGCAACAAAGTAGATGTGCTTGACTGTGCCCTCATAGAACGCAATCGCCCAATCGGGATTGTATTTTCCAACAGGTGTGGAAATATAGAATCCATCTGGCAGCTTTACATAGACTGCCACATCACGGTTCGTATCGAGGTCGGCGGCAAAATCACGCTCGTTGCTTGAATCGTAAATCAGATGGTCATACAGATGCCGCTGTACTTTCATGACGTTCGTACCGAGTTTTCCCTTCAAGGTCGGCTCAGTGAAAATGTCCGTATCGTAATGTTCATCCAGAATATTGTAGGTGATATGCTGGATGATGGCCGTTGCCTTTTCGTCATTGATGAGGGCAGCTGCTTTCAGAATGAACTCTTCCGGGTTATCCTTGAACTGATCGAACACCGCTTTTTCAATGCCGACCAGAATCTGTACAATCGCCTTGCGGGTCAGCTTGGTTAGCTTGCCAATCAGGTCATACTTGACGCTCTGGCTGGCGTGAATTTTGGTCTGTGGGTCATATTTATGCTGATCCGCTTTTGCGAAAGCAGAGCCATCTAACAGAGAATCCTTGGATTTGATCTCCGTCATTTCACCGGATTCTACTTTGAAGTAAATCTTTGATACGTTCAGATTGCGGTTGAGCGAGCGAATGGACTTTTGCACCAGCTCATCTGTGTCAAAATCCACCACATAAACCGATTTCGGGCTGATTTTGTTCCAAAGGGCCTTGAACTCCGGCATGGCCAGCTTGTCCGGGTCGATTTTTAATTCCACATTGTTGGAACGTGCATTTTCAGGCAGCATGACCTTATCGCTGTAAACAGAATCCAACAAATCAATGACCGATGCTGCACAGTCTGCAACTTCTTCTGCCACTTGTACAGCATGGTTTGCATGGTCGGCATAGTACTTGTCCGTCAGCGCACCATGGCGGTCCACATAGCCATTCTGTACCAGATCAAAATAGATGGCGGCGGCGGTGTCAGTATCCACGATCTGTTCGTTGCCGTTTGCGTCCGTAAGAACCTTGCCAACAAACAAGGTAGCATCCACCTTTCTGGGGCGGTTTGCAACTGCTTCGGCCAGTTCGCTTTGCAAGCCTTTGGCGAAGCTGTCATAACTTTCGCTGGCAATGACAGTCAGGATATTGATGTTATGCACATCGTTGCCCAGAACATTCGCATCCATACGTTCGCCGTTCTGGTTGACGCACAGACGCAGGCCGCGGCCAACCTCCTGCCGTTTGCGGACTTCACTGCTGCTCTGTTTCAGGGTGCAGATCTGGAACACGTTCGGGTTATCCCATCCTTCCCGGAGGGCAGAGTGTGAGAAGATAAAGCGCACAGGGGAACGCTTGGGGTCCCGGTCAAGAAGAAGCTCCTTGTTTTTCATAATCAGGTCATAGGCACTGATGTCATTGGAGGTTTTCTCCCGCTTGTCATCGCCTGCAACCTGATTGACAAAATGGCCTTTCTTATCCACCGAAAAATAACCCGCATGGGTATCGTGCGCAGAAATTGCTTTCAGGTAGCGGATGTAATCATCCTCGCCCAGCGAAAGCTGCATCTGGCCGACAATATCCTCGTACTCCTGCTCAAACATCTCTGCATAAATGCCGTTATAGGGCTGGCCTGCAGCATCGTAGCACTTGTACTTGTCCACTTCATCAATAAAGAACAGACTCAGCACTTTAATACCCTTGTGGAACAGCTGACGTTCCCGCTCAAGATGCGAAAGGATCGTTTCCCGAATCTGGATGCGGCGCAGCTGGTCCTCGTCCACCTTGCCGACCACATCTCCGGCAAACAATCGGACACCATTCAGAAATTCAATGTGGTTGTCCCGGCCATCAATCTCTTTCACCACATAGCCATCCTTGTATTCGTCCAGATTGCCGGAATAGTCATAGAGGTTGAATTTCAGCCCAACGGTGCGCGCTACCTTGCGCAGGCCGGATTTTCCCTTGCAGTCGAACTGGATCGTTGCCGTAGGGTCTGCCTTGGAAAGATTGATGCTTTCCAGATAGACAAACCCATCCGTAGCGGTACTGCCGGATTCCGTAATGCCCTTGACCACGATTTTCTTGACCAGACGCTTATTATAGGCTTCCATTGCATCCAGCCGGTAGACCATGTTGTAGATGCTGTCTGCACGGTGGGTAGCCGAGTAGCGCAGGGTGATCATCGGGTTGAACTCTTTCATCCGCTCTTTGGTCTGCTTGCCCTCTACCGACTGCGGCTCATCAATAATCAGGATCGGGTTCGTCTTTGCAATAATGTCAATGGGTCGACGGGAACGGAACTCGTCCAGCTTCATATAAATACGGCGGGCATCTTTGCCTTTGGCATTGAACGCCTGCGAATTGATGATCATGACATTGATGGAACTATCCGAGGCAAAGCGGTCAATTTCCGTCAACTGTGCGGAGTTGTAGATAAAGAAGCGGATCTTCTTGCCGTACTCCTCTGCAAAGTGATCCTGTGTGACCTCAAACGATTTATACACGCCCTCACGGATGGCAACACTGGGCACGACCACGATAAACTTACTCCAGCCGTAATGCTTGTTCAGCTCATACATGGTCTTGATATAGGTGTAGGTTTTGCCGACACCTGTTTCCATCTCAATGGTAAGGTTATAGTGTCCCTCCAACTGCTTGGATGGCTCAATCTGGTTGGTGCGTTGGATTTTTTGCAGGTGTTCCAGAATAATACTGTCGCTCAGCTCTGGTACAATATATTCATTGCGCCAACCTGTGAAGCTTGTTTCCATATCAGTCTGGTAAATGCCGCTGCCATTGTCGATGCGGTAATTCGTAGTCAGGTAGGGCTGACCTGCAAAGACGTCCACCACGGCTTTTGCGGCATCTGCCTGAAATTTCTGGTGTTTAAATTGAAGTTTCATCTGCTGTTCTCCCTCAAATCACCTTGACATCGGTATCCGGCGCATACAGCTTGAAAATTTCAAACACGTTGATCTTTTCCGGGCTGCTGGCAAAGGAAGAATCCCGGAACACTGCACGGCGCGGCTTGCGTTTGGCGATTTCCTTGATAACATTTTCCGGCACATTGCTGTCAAAGCAGGCAATTAGGGCATCGGGAACATTCAGCGCAGCATCACCGGGTGCGTAGGTATGGACAGTGCAGTTGTCGATTTTCTCAGACCGATACGGCATGGACAGCGGCAGTCCCCAATCCAGCAGACAGCCAAACAGCAAATCAAGGTCGGTGCGATCCTCCTTGATGTTGCTTTCCAAATCTTCAAGGTTGGTCTGAGAGTATTCTTCAGCAGAATAATAGACGTCCTTCATATTGGTATCGTCCAGCTTGAAAACACGGAAGCCCACATCTGGATTCTTGCTGATATCCACCATTTCAATCGGCGGCTTTCCATCTCCAGCGTCAATCGTTTTTACAATTTTAGCAGTGGTATCATCGCCCGGCTTAGAGCCATCCATGCGGTTCAGAGGAACGCACTTCCAGCAATTGTTTTCTTCATCCACTTTTTGTCCGGCACGGCGAATGCGTTCTTTTGAAAGTTCTGTAATAAAATGCGGCTTATGAATCTCATCCAGCACCGAAATAGCATTATCTGCCACTCTCTTTGCATTTGCTGAACTGCTAGAAAGCATCTTATCAATATCTTCAGCCAGCTGAACAAGAATAAATTTATTGTTATTTCCACTAAACAAATTTGCGTTCATCACAGCATCTGCCGTTGTTCCAGAACCGCTAAAAAAGTCCAAAACAATATCGTCTTTTCCCAAGCAGAAGCTCAGAAGAAATTCTATCAGTTTTACCGGTTTTGGATTAGAAAACACATCCTTTTTAAAATATTCATAAACATCACTCGCTCCGGTGCTTGTGGTTCCCTTAGTAGAAACAACTGGAGCCGTAGTAAAAATGCTGCGCGGCGTTTTTCCCTCAGGGATTCTCTGCTTGAACTGCACAGACCATTTTCCATTAGCGTTTACGAAACGAACGTCCCCTATTTTCAAGTCTGCTTCAAACCTAGCTTTAGAACGAAGCCAGCTGATAGGATTCCCATCGTCATCGTATTCCAAAGTCGTTCCATCCGGGCAGGTAATAGGATAATACTGCTTTCCCGCCTTACGTTTGAATGTGTCCCAATAAAACCTACCAATGGAATCTTCTTCTTTATAACGCTTTATATATTCATCGGAATAACGCTCATAAAATTCAGCAAGCAGTTCTTTGTTGCTTGCATAAACCAAAATATACTCATGCTCAATTGCAATGTGCTTAGAATCGTTTCCGCCGCCCTTTTTATTTTGCCAGATAAGCTGTGCAACAAAATTGGAATTTCCAAAAATTTCGTCACACATATTTTTGAGATTGCGCACTTCAGAATCATCTATGGAAATAAAAATAGCGCCATCATTCGTCAAAAAATCTCGTGCCATCAGCAATCGTGAGTACATCATACTACACCAATCCGAATGAAATTTTCCATTCGTATCGTTATTTTTGAACAAGCGATTGTCTTCCTCGTCATACATTCCCATCTGACGATTTTCCTCGTTCTGAGAGCGCATAAAATTGTCTGCATAAATAAAGTCATTACCTGTATTGTAGGGTGGGTCAATATAGATCATTTTCACTTTATGCAAATAGCTTGTTCGTAGAAGCTTCAAAACTTCCAGATTGTCGCCCTCAATGTAGAGGTTCTCGGTATCATCCCAGTTCTTGCTTTCTGCCGGGCAGGGGCGCAGGGTCTTGCGGATGGGCTTGTTGGCTTCCACAATGGATGCTTTTTTGCCCACCCATGTAAACTCGTATGCTTCATCTCCATCCACAACGTCCGGTGAGAGCATCTGCTTCAGCAGTTCAAAGTTGATACCGCGCTTGTAAACCTTGCGGTCGGGGGTACTCTTTTCCTCATCCAGCATTTCCGTGATGCAGTTAGGAAAAAGCGCGGCAATTTTATCAATGTTCTGGGATGTCAGGTTGGGGGTCTGCATTTTCAGCTTGTTCATTCGGATTCTCACTTTCTTCTATGGGAGGAGTTTCACCAATATTTTTCTCTAAATTATCTTGGGGCTTTGAATGTTCGTCTTGCTGAGCTTCAAGAATACGGAGGATATTTTGATATCGCTCCTTGATTTCGGGAGAACTTAACGTTTGTGCCAATTTTACGTAGGCTGGCATTTTTTGTGAGGCTTCTTCAATAGTCTTTGCCAATTCAGAATATTTGGACGATACTGCTTCTTGGGCAAGTAAAACTTGCAAATTTCGAACAGCAGGTGGAATTTCAGATTGCAACACAATATCGTGAAAGAACTTCTCGTACGAAGAATTTGGCACATTGACGGATATTGCCGTAGCCGTTTCGTGGTCTCTAAGAGCTTGGTTTAGAGTGGAGTTAAAAGACTGTGTATCATTCGCTTCTTCTTTTTCTGGGGATTTAACAAGTTTGTTTAACTCGTCATCCAACTGGTCATTTATCTTTTTGATTACACCTAGTGCTGAAGTATAAGAAGCCGCATCCATATTATGTGCGTGCATAACATCGTTTCGATAATTTTTCACCCGAATAAAGTCGCTTCGCAGAACAGAAATGGTTTCATGGCCTATCAGAGAGTCCCATAAAGTGTTTTCGGAAAGCTGATTGATGGTGTTTATAATTTCATCTCTTGTAAATTGCCATGATTTTTCATTGATGCTCTTTTTGACATCTTTTATAAATTGAGTGTCTGTGAAAAGCAGTTCAAAAATCGAGCCAAGATCCTTGCTCTCTAATTCCTTGATATTTTGAGAAGCGGTAGCATCATGTTGCAAAGCACTTTTTAAGTATAAAAGTTTCCGCAATTTTCTTTCAAACTCATTAAAGTACGGATAAAGAGATTTGTTAAAATATGCGGCACTTTCATTTGTCAAAATTGTCGGATTGAATTTTGACATAATATAGTCATTTGTTTTTGATAATATTTTTGCACTTGGTAGATTTTCGCCAGAAGCCTCATAGACAGCAATCCAACAAGAGGAATCTTCTATGTTTTGAATTGAACAGCGAACATTTTCCGGCTTGTAAGCTTCAACTTCTGCTTTGTGGGTATCTTCAACGAATAGATATTCTTGCTTCATCTGTTTTGCCATTCCTTTCGCATTTCATCAACGGACTTTCCAAGAATTTTCGCTTCAAGATAAAATTCTTTCCACTGCAAATCTTGGTATAGATTTTCTTTTGATGCTTGTTGAATCGAAATCCCAGAAGGAATGTTTGCATGAAACAAGTTCCAAATCATTTTATTATCTGGATGCTTTGCGTTTATTTCATAAACCTTTTGGCGAGCAACATCTTCATCGAATGGAATTGTTTGCAAAATTTTCTGAATATCATCAATAGTTGACCGCATATCTTCTATTTCAGCGGCGGTATAAAACGATGAAAGACTGTTATCCATCTTATAACTCCTCCTTTGTAAGTTGTTCCAGATCCTTTTTTAGTCGTTTCAGTTCTGCGTTCATCTCTACCTGACGATTGAACTGTTTTTCTTTCCGAATCTTATTCTCCAATGCCGCAATCTGCTTTTGCAGCTTTTCACGTTCCGCAGAGCGTTGGATGTTCTCCGCAATGCTGTATGCGGCGTTCCAGTTCTTACCCTGCAATCGGGCAATCTGCCGCACCAGTCCATCGTAAACTGCCTCTAAGCTCAGGCCGCTTATCGCAAGGGACAATTCTGTTTCTGGCATCCAGTCTGTATGCAGATAGCGGCTTACCTTGGCACTGCTGTTCGCAGATGTATCTTTACAGCCGATCCAAGCCTGCACCTTATTCTCATAAGAAAGAACAAACAGAATGTGATAGGGGATTTCACTGTCGATTTGGCGCAGAACAGCTTCATCCAGTTTTGGTCCGGTCAGACACAGCTCGAAAATTTCGATCTCTGTCACCCGCTCTCCGGCAGTGAGATTCAAGGTGGACACTGCCAGTTTGTTGCGCCAGTAGATACAGCGCAGCTGGTCTGCAAACAATCGCTTGACTGCCGCTGGAACGGCAGCGTTTTCATAGAACTTCTGTTTCGGAATCCGTTTGTTAAACTCCGTGGAGGGTGGAAAGCCCAGCATTGATCTCACCTCTTATTGTACCACAAGGAAGCAAATCAGTTCAAAGTCATCCAGCCCGGAAATCGAAGAAAGCAGGGCTGTCGTACCGCCCATCTTGAACAGACTGTCAATGTCGCTCTCTTCCTTTGCATCCAAAATGGAATTGATGGCCTCGCTCAGCAATTCAGAATAGGCCGACATATTCTTTCCGTCGCACCCAGTCGGCACATTCTTTCGCCAGCGCTTTTTGGGTGAGTTCATTCCGCAAGCGAACCTCAAATTCTGTTCCGTAAAGGCTCTTTTCGCGGGTCAATTTCGGAATATAGAACTCTCGCCGCTCTTTTGGCGTGTTTTCCTGCACAAAGGTCGGTGAAGTAAAAATAAAGCGAAGTTCCGCGATTTCTTCCAACTGTTTCTTTAATTCCTGATACGCATAAATGGAAAAACAGGCCGCAGCAATGGACACGCGGCTCCCTTTCTGCATAGTATCCTGTAAATCTTCCCGAACAGTATGGTTGATATTATCCAGAATTTTCACAGAAGAGTCCCCGCAATCGACTGACTAAAGCGAAAATTAACTTTCAACGACAAGATACAATAACTCATTCTAATGATACTCTAATCAGGTCGGAAAATCAATCGTTGCCCAGGCAGAAAAAGCTCGGCAGGCACGAAACAGATAAAAAGTTTTGAATTTGGCCTTCAAATAAGGTATAATGAATTTACAAACGCTAAAGATTAAGAAACGAGCAGGTGATACCATGCCTTTCCCCCTCGACCATTACATTGAAGCCTCCCATGTGGATTACAAGGAACGCCTTGAAGAGAAAAAGCCGCGCAGCTGGCTGAAATCCGTGTCGGCATTTGCCAATACCGAGGGCGGACACCTGATTTTTGGCGTAAAGAATGAGCCGCGCGAGGTCGTAGGATTGGAAAATCCGCAGGCTGTGGTAAGCAGATTGACGGAACTTATCAAAGTCCGCATTGACCCTACACCACGCTATCGGGTGCGGGAGGTCGAAATAGAGGGCAAGACCTGCGTTGATCTGGAAGTACAGGACGGCCCGGCGTATCCATATTATTATGTCTTTGACGGTTCCCATACGGCCTATGTGCGGCATGGTGACCAGTCCGAAGAAGCCACTTCACGGGAACTGAACGAGCTGATCCTACAAGGTATGAACCAGACCTTTGATGCCCTGCCCAGTTCTTATCGAGTGGGTGATGTCAGTTTTACACTGCTGGCCGCGACGTTTAAGAATCTGAAAAAAGAGGATTTCGACCTCGAAAAAGACTTGCCCTCCGCAGGATTGGTAACAGATGATGGACAAATCACGAATGGCGGCCTGCTGCTTTGCGATCAGGGCGTTCTGAAGCAATCCCGTATTTTCTGCACTCGCTGGAAAGGCAACTACAAGGGCAGCATTGAAGAAGATGCTCTGGATGACAAGGAATTTCAGGGTGCAAGTCTGATCACGCTGCTGCAAAATGCGGAAGATTTTGTTCGCAACAACAGCAAAAACCCGTGGAGCATCCGTGGTATGACCCGCGAAGAACGCAGTGATTACCCGTATAAGGCCGTTCGTGAGGTGCTGGTCAATGCGCTGATCCATCGGAATTATCAGATTCTTGGTTCGGAGATTCATGTGGAAGTGTTCGATGACCGACTGGAGATCACTTCACCGGGCGGTATGATGAATGGCCGCAGGGTGCAGGACATGGATATCCGGCACATTCCGTCTATGCGGCGCAATCAGGTTATTTCAGACGTGTTCTCACGGCTTGGCTTTATGGAGCGCCGTGGCAGCGGCATTGACCGCATCCTGAACTCTTATGTGGAAGTGGCTCAGAAGCCGACTTTCTACTCGGATTCAGATTTCTTTATCGTTACATTGCCGAATAGAAGTGTGGCGACTCCGGCACAGATCAGTATGGAAAGTGTGGCAAGTGATAGTGAAAAAGTATCGACTTCTGAGAAAAAAGTATCGACCTCACCACTTGATGTATCGACTTCCAAGGAAAAAGTATCGACTTTGATGCAGGCAGAAGCTAAACGAGATAAAGAAATTGCGGATTTCAGTAAAATGGTTGATACACTCCCACTAGCTAATAGCACAAAAGTGAAAATTACAAAATTGTTCAAAAAATATGGCTACCGATATACATTCAACACAAATAATGTTGAAAATGTATTTGAAGTAAAAGAGGCAAGGGCACGTGTGGTGGTTCGTCAAATGAGAGAGTACGGATTTGTAAAAAAAGAACAATTTGGTGTTTACAGGTTTGTGAAAGAATAGAAAAGTTCGCTTTTATGTTTTTTATGGTTTAATTAATATAATTTGAATTATCATAATCGAAATTATATTAACCACTTGTGTGAAAATGCCCACTCCCCTGAGAACTCCTCTGACGAGTGGGCATTATGCTTCCCGTATTTCCGACTTACCCTTGCGGTCACTCAAATCGCCACCAAGTCATGGATCAAAAATCATCTTTTTTCATTTGTCCCAGAGTAAGTGCACGGTTTCTGCACTGTTTTTGCACGGTTTCAAGGGATGCAATGG